>Ga0316604_10001676_pt1 | contig 18807 bp, 20 predicted proteins | sample OWC_soil_day20_C_FD_207650 | JGI IMG/M metagenome (GOLD analysis project Ga0316604, IMG submission 207650) | Wetland soil microbial communities from Old Woman Creek delta, Ohio, United States - OWC_soil_day20_CT | ecosystem: Environmental > Terrestrial > Soil > Wetlands | place: USA: Ohio... | reverse complement strand
CTCATAGATGATGCGTTTCAGGTGCGGCACGGTCTCGCGCACCTCGAGCATCTTGTCGACCTGCTCCTGGTCCTCGACCACGGCGAACTTGATTTCCGCGTTGGAGAAGACGAAGGCCATTTCCGGAGCAACCGCATCCTGGTACATCGGCACCGGAATGCCGCCCAGGCACTGCACTGCGATCATCGTGAAATACAGGCGCGGCCGGTTCTCGCCGACTATCGCGAGGTGGTCGCCACGCTGGAAGCCCGCCTGGTGGAGGCCCGCGGCGATCTGCTCGACCTCGAGCAGCATCTGCGACCAGCTCCAGCTCTGCCAGATGCCGAGATCCTTCTCGCGAATCGCGGTTGCACCCGGCCGTTGGCGCGCGTGCAGCTGCAACAGGCGCGGGAAGGTGTCCGCGGTGAAGGTCTCCGCCACGATCCTTTGTCTCCGACTGTTCTTTTCCGTGCCTCGTGCGGGCAGGGTGTGAGTTAGCTTAACCCACCGCGCACGATTCCGCGCCGCCTGGCGACGTCGTGCAACATACGGTACGGCGCGGGATGCGGGCCCGCTGTCGTCCCGACGACAGTCTTCAGCCAGAATAGCGGCGCTAACCGCCCATGGCCGAACCCGACCCGCCCCGCATCGCCGACATGCTGGCCGCCAGCGCCTGGTGGCCGGCGCTCGCCGCGCCGGACCGCGAGCGAACTCTGGCGCAGATCGAAGAGCGACGCTACAGCGGTGGCTCGGTGGTCATGCGCAAGGGCGAAGTGGTTGACGCCTGGACCGGCGTGATCGATGGGCTGGTGAAGATCAACGTCGTCTCGTCGGTCGGCAAGACGGCAACGTTCACTGGCGTCGGGCCCGGCGGCTGGTTCGGCGAGGGCTCGATCCTGAAGCACGAGCCGCGCAAGTACGACGTCGTCACGCTGCGCGACACGCGCATCGCCTGGATGCCCCGGCGCACGTTCGAGCACCTGATGGACACCAGCATCCCGTTCAATCGCTTTTTGCTGATCCAGCTCAATGAACGGCTCGGGCAGTTCATCGGCATGGTCGAATACGAACGGCTGCTGGAACCGGACGCGCGGGTCGCGCGGTGCGTGGCCGAACTTTTCAATCCGCACCTGTATCCCGGCCATCGCGGCGAACTCGAGATCTCACAGGAAGAGATCGGCTATCTCTCGGGCGTGTCGCGACAGCGAGTGAACCAGGCGCTGCAGGTGCTGGCGCGGGCCGGGCTGCTGGAAGTGTCCTACGGTCGCGTGCGCATCCTGGACATCGGTGGACTGAGGCGCTTCGGAGGCTAGCGTGTTCGACTTCGCAACCTGGGAACTTGCAAGCTATGTGGTGACGGTCATCGGCCTGCCGCTGGCGATCGTCCTGTTCCTCTTCGAGCAGCGCAAGGAGCGGGCGACCGAGGAGGACGAGGTCTACCAGTTGCTTGCGAACGCTTACAACGACTTCCTGAAGGTCGTGATGGACAACCCTGACCTGCGGCTGCGCAGCGAGACCGCGACCCTCGACCTGACGCCGGAGCAGCAGGAGCGGATGCTGGGGCTCTTCGACATGCTGATTTCGCTCCTCGAGCGCGCCTACCTGACCGCGTACAGCGAGGACATGACACCGCTGCAGCGGCGCCGCTGGAATTCCTGGGAAGACTTCATGCGCGAATGGGCCCGTCGCGATGACTTCTACTACCGGCTGCCGCGTCTGCTGAGGGGCGAAGATCCGGAGTTCGCGGCCTACCTGCAGCGCATCGCCGAGGATGAACGCAGCAAGCCGGTGCCGGGCTTCCCGGCCTCCAGCTGAGCCCCGAGCTGCACGATGAGGACCGTGCCTCTTCACGCGGGACGAGCGAGCATTCCGGCATTGGGCCTCGGCACCTGGCGGCTTGGGGAATCGATGCGCTCACGGTCTGCCGAGGTAGCCGCAGTGCGAACGGCCCTCGAACTGGGCTATCGGCTGATCGACACCGCCGAGATGTACGGCGAAGGTGGCGCGGAAGAAGTTGTCGGCCAGGCGCTGGCCGACGCGATCGCGGCGGGCGATATCCGACGCGAGGAGGTCTTTGTCGTCTCCAAGGTGTACCCGCACAACGCCAGCGCACGCGGTGTAGTGGCCGCCTGCGATCGAAGCCGGGCGCGCCTGCGGCTGGACACTTTTGACCTCTACCTGCTGCATTGGCGCGGCAGCCACCCGCTGGCCGGGACCGTCGACGGATTCGAGCGGCTGGTCCGCGCCGGCCACATCCGCTTCTGGGGCGTGTCGAATTTCGACGTCGACGACATGCAGAAGCTGTGGCGACTGCCGTCGGGGCCGGACTGTGTCGCGAACCAGGTGTATTACTCAGCAAGCCAGCGCGGCATCGAGTTCGACCTGCTGCCGCGGCAGCATGAACACGGCGTGGCAACGATGGCGTACTGCCCGATCGACCAGGGCGGGCTGGCGTCGAACGCCGAGTTGACGCGCATCGCCGCCCGGCATGGCGTCACCGCCGCGCAGGTCGCGCTGGCGTGGGTGATCCGCCATTCCAACGTGATCGCCATTCCCAAGGCGGCGCGCGCCGATCATCTGCGCGACAACCTTGCGGCGACAACGCTTGCGCTCGACCCCGAGGACCTCGCGGCGATCGACCGCGTATTCCCACCGCCGCGACGCAAACAGCCGTTGGCGATGACGTGACGACCCAGGAACTCCGCCGCGGATGACCTCGACACGGCGTCTTCGACTCTTCTGTCGGCCCGTAGCAGTGCTGCTCGCGCTGTGCCTGGCTCCAATCGACGGAGCCCTTGCCAAGACCGAGTTGGAGGCCACCCCCGAAGCGCTGGCCGGGGCGATGAGCGTGCGCCGCAACGCATTGCTCGGAGAAGTTCACGACAACGCCGTGCAGCACGCGCTGCGGGCGGCGGCGCTGCGGCGGCTCGTGGAGGCCGGAGCGCGACCCGCCATTGCCTTCGAGCAGTTCGATCGCGATCGCCAGGTCGACATCGACCGGCTGCGGAGTGAGCAGCCCGGCGATGTCGAGGCGCTGATCGCGCTAGGTGCGCCCAACTGGGAATGGAAGAACTACCGGCCATTCCTGCAACTCGCCGTCGACAACGGCCTGCCGATCGTGGCCGCCAATCTGTCGCGTGCCGACGCCGTGAAGATCACGACGCAGGGATGGAGCGCGCTCTTCGACGCAGCCACTCAGGCAGACCTCGGTCTCGATCGCCTGCCAGCCGCCTTCGTCGCGGCACATGAGGACGCGGTGGCGCGCGGCCATTGCGATCTGCTGCCCCCCGATTCGCTGCCAGCGATGGCGCGCGCTCAAATGGCGCGTGACATCGTGCTGGCGCGCTCGCTGCGCCCTTACCTCGCTCGTGGCGTCGTCCTTCTGACCGGCAACGGCCACGTTCGCAAGGATATCGGCGTGCCGTTCTGGTTGAACGCGGACGAGCGTCGCGACGTTTTCGCGATCGCCATTCTGGAGTTCGATCCGACGATTTCCGAGACCACCGGCGAGGCACTGACTCAGCAGTACGACGCGATCGTCAAGACAGCTGCTGCGGAACGACCGGACCCCTGCGAAGCGCTGCGCAAGCGAATGCGGCCCGCGGCGAAGCCGTAATCCCGGCGCCTCAGGGGGACGGCGCCGCAACCACCGGTCGCCGCTGCACCGGCGCCTCGCGGATCGGCAGATTCACCAGGGCAGCGCCAAGTGCCAGCAAGGCGTCGGCGTACCACATCCACAGGTAGCTGCCCTGCGTGCTGATCGCGATGCCACCCAGGTAGGCACCGAAGAATCCACCGATCTGGTGCGACAGCAGCGTCAGGCCGAACAGCGTGGCGAGATAGCGTGTGCCGAAGAGCTTGGCGACGACCCCGGCCGTCGGGGGCACGGTGGCGAGCCAGGTGAAGCCGAGCCCCACCGCAAACAGGTAGAAGGTCAGCGCGCTCTTGGGCGCCGCCAGGTAAACCAGCACCAGAAGTGCGCGGGAAAGGTACATCCAGAACAGGATGTACTTGCTGCGAAATCGATTCACCCACCAGCCCGCCAGCAGGCTGCCCGCGATGTTGGCGAGCCCGATGATCGCGAGCGACCAGCTCGCCACCGAGGACGGCAGGCCGCACAGCGCGACCTCGCCCGGCAGGTGCGTCACCAGGAACGCAATATGAAAGCCGCAGGTAAAGAAGCCCGCGTGCAGCAGGAGGTAGCTGCGGTCGCCCAGCGCAGTGCGTACCGCGTGGCGCAGTCCGTGGTCGCCGACCGCTGCCGGAGCATGGGCTGCCGCAGGCTGACCGCGCAACGCCCGTGCCATCGGCAAGGTCGCCAGCGTGATTGCCGCCAGCGTCCACATCGTGCCCATCCAGCCCATCACGGAGATCAGCTTCTGCACGACTGGCGCGAAGACGAACTGGCCGAACGAGCTCCCGGCGTTGATGACGCCCGAGGCCGTGCCGCGCGACTCGGCCGGTACACGCCTGGCAGCCGCCCCGATCAACACCGAGAAACCGGCCGCTCCCGACCCCACGGCGGAGAGCAATCCCAGCGTGAGGACCAAGCCGACTCCGCTGGAGACCAGCGGCGTCAGTGCCGTGCCAATTGCGAGGATGACGATGCCAGTGGCGAGTACGCGACCAGGACCGTAGCGGTCGGCGAACGCTCCGGCGACCGGCTGCACGGCACCCCACGCGAACTGGCCGACGCCGAGCGCAAAACTGATCGTCACGATGCCCAGACCGGTCGATGTATTGATCGGCGAAACAAACAGTCCCAGCGATTGCCGCGCGCCGTTCATGATCATCAGCAGCGCCGCAGCGATCAGGATCAGACTCCACCATCCGCGTTGCACGTTCTGCGTCACGCGATCTCCGTCGGTTCGATGGCCGCGGCGACCAGCGCCACGCCGGCAGCGTCGGCAGCACGATCCAGATTGGCGCGCAGGCGCTCGCCGAGAATGGCATCGACGTCACGCTGTGCCGCGCGCCAGGCCGGCACGGCAGCGCTAAGGCGCCGGCGGCCCTTGGTCGTCAGCTGCAGCGGTCGCGACCGCGCGTCAGCGTGGCCCTTGCCCCCGTCGGCGCGCACCAGCAAGCCAGCCGCCTCCAGCGGGCCGACCAGACGAGACGTCGTGGTCCGATCCATCTGCAGCCGTCGGGCCAGCTCGGCAACCGGCACGGGAGCGTTGGCCCGGGCCAGCGTGACGAGGGCGGAATATTGCGTCACCGTCAGGCCGTGCGCGGCCAGCGCCGCGTCGTAGAGCCCCGTCAAGCGACGCGCCAGGCTGCGCACCTTGTGGCAGGTACAGGCCCCGGCGGCGGGCAGATCGATCGGATGTACCGGAGTTGCGTGCATATGCACGCATACTGCCGGAGCCGTGCTCATCCGTCCAGTACCAGGAACGCGCTCGCAGACTTTGCTGCGACAATACGAGGCTCACAGCAAGGGACGGCGACATGAGCGCACTGCACCCATTTCACCTGGCGTTCCCGGTCACTTCACTCGCCAAGGCGCGGGCGTTCTACGGCGGACTGCTCGGCTGCCCGGAAGGCCGCTCGAGCGATGCCTGGATCGACTTCGACCTCTACGGTCACCAGATCGTCGCGCACCTCGCCCCCGAAGAGGCCGGCCATCGGCGCACCAGCGAAGTCGACGGCGACGATGTCCCGGTCCGCCATTTTGGCGTCGTGCTGGCGATGAAGGAATGGGATGACCTCGCTGCCCGCCTGCGCAAGGAGGGCGTGAAGTTCATCATCGAGCCGCACGTCCGTTTCAAAGGCGAGGTCGGGGAACAGGCGACGATGTTCTTCCTCGACCCCTGCGGCAACGCGCTGGAATTCAAGGCCTTCGCGGACCCGTCACGGCTGTTCGCTAAGTAGTCGCGCAGCGCCCGGCGACGCAGCGGCTCAGCCGCGTCCCACGAACGGCATCTTCGTCGCCATCACGGTCATGAACAGCACGTTGGCGTCGAGTGGCAGTTCGGCCATCTGCAGCACCGACTTCGCGACGATGTCCACGTCCATGACTGGCTCCGCGGCAAGCTGCCCATAAGGCTGCATCACGCCCTGCGGCATGCGCTCGGTCATCGGGGTGGCGGCGTTGCCGATGTCAATCTGCCCCACGGCAATGTCAAACGCGCGACCGTCCAGCGACGCCGATTTTGTGAGGCCCGTGACGGCATGCTTGGTCGCGGTGTACGGCGCGGAGTTCGGACGCGGGGCATGCGCCGAGATCGAGCCGTTGTTGATGATGCGTCCGCCGCGCGGCTTCTGCGCCTTCATCACGCGGAAAGCCTGCTGCAGGCAATAGAAGACACCGGTCAGATTGACGTCGACGACGTTCTGCCACTGCGCCGGCGTCAGCTCGTCGAGGGCAACGGTCGGCGCAAAACTGCCCGCATTGTTGAACAGCACGTCGAGACGACCGTACTGGCCGACGATGCGATCAAACAATGCGCGCACCGCGTCCGGCTGGCTGACATCGGTCGGCACGACCAGCGCCCGCTCCGCGTCGACGCCGGCGAGGCGGGCAGTCTCCTGAAGTGGCGCTTCGCGTCGACCGGCCAGTACGACGTTGTAGCCGGCGCGCAGGAACGCCGTGGCCACGGCACGGCCGATGCCGCTGCCGGCGCCCGTGATCAGCGCAGTCTTGTTCGTCACGATGGTCCTCGAAGAAGAATGCCGCGCAGCGGCCCCCGCCACACCGGCGACAGCGAGCTTAGCGTTTCATTCCGATGGTTTCGCCGGCCCGGCGCCTTCGGTCACGCGCACGGCGTTCGACACATGCACGATCAGGCGCCATTTTCCGCCACGACGCTGCCAGATATTGAGGTAAGCGAGTTCGCCGGCATCGGCCGGCGACGCGCCGGTCGATCGGCCGCGTCCATAGGCATAGCCGAGGTCGCCCGACTCGGCCACCGCAACGCCCTCGGGCACCCAGTTCAGACTCTCCCTGTGGACTGCGAGATCGACCAGCGCCTGCGCGCGTCCGCTGACTGGCGATCGACCGCCACGGTGCAGGCGGACATCGTCGGCAAACACCTCGGCCAGTGCGGCGCCAGGCCCTGGCATGGCGCCGATGCGTGCATCGAGTTCGCGCAGAGCTGATAGCGCCGACGCCTGTTCTGTCGGACCGAGTGCAGGCAGGGTCGGCGGCGGGTCAGGCGGTCGCCTCCAGTCTGCAAGCGGCACCGTCGGCGCTGGGTGGTTGATGCCGACATCAATCTGCACCAGGTAACGGCCGTCCGGTTGCCGTAGCCACACCGATGTGTAGTGTCCGTACCGAACCGGCGGCTCGGATGGCACGCGCCGGTACTCCGAGGGCCCGGTCGTGTAGCCCATGTCACCGGCGCCCGAAATCCCGGCCGCCACCGGGCGCCACTGGATGTTCACGCCCCAGTCCGGCCCCTCGCGCAATTGCGGAAAGGCGCGCTCCGGAAACGGCGCGTACAGGATCGCGTCCGCAGCGAAATACTCGACGAAGGCCTGGCGCGCGTTGACCTGCTGCGCGCGTGCTGCGAATGCGCGCTCGCTGGCGACAACCTCATCAAGCTCCGGCATGCGGTCTGCCGCGACCGTGCACGAGAGCGACGCAGCCAGCACTGCGCCACCCATCAGTTGCTTCAGCATGTCGGCTCCCCTCCACGTCACACAAGGCTAGCCCGCTCGCGTTTGAGCCACAGGCCGCTGCGACGAGTGCACCACGCGCCGCGATGAAGGCGGCAGCGCGGGCGATCAAGTCACCACGGATCAATGCGCGCCGCCGACGGCCGATCCGGGCACCGCGGGTTCGTCCCTCACGACGGGAAGCACTCGCGTTTCACGAATCACCGGCTGGCGCCACGCCGCCAGCGCAATCAGTAACACCGTGATGCCGGCAAAGGCCAATGCCGAGCGCAGCCCAAGGTGCTCTCCAAGCCAACCGCCCAACAGGGCGCCGGGGCCTGCCGGCAACAGGATCAGCCAGCGCATCGTGCTGGTCATGCGCCCGAGCAGATGCGCGGGAGTGACGGACTGACGCAAGGCCAGGAACGTGATGAAGATCAGCACCGCGCCGACGCCGAACAGCATCAGCATCAGGCCGAACATCGCAATGCCCAAGGGCGAAGCCGGGGCCACGGCACCGAGCAGCCAGCCGACGCCGCAGATGACGAAACCCAGGACCAGTGTCGGACCCGGTCCGAAGCGCTCCGAGATGCGGTTGCCGACCGTGCTCGTGACGATCGTACCCACGCCGAGGGCCACGTACGACAGGCCGACCCCACCTTCCGACAGGCCGAGCGTGCGTGTCGCAAACAGGATCTGCACCACCAGCGCCGCCTGGTGGCACATCTGCCAGCCGCCGACGATCAGTGCCATCGTCAGCAGCAGGCGGTGACTGGCGACGAAGCGCATGCCGGCCCGCAGCGCCGGCCAGAAGTCGGTGACGACGTGCAGCGGCCCTTCGGTGACGCGAATGCCGCGCAGGATCAGCGCCGAAACCAGCAGCAGCACAGCATCGGCGAGCAGCGCTAACGGCGCACCGACCAGCTTGATCAGCGCGCCTGCCGCGCCGGGCCCCGCGACTTCGGCCGAAGAACTGGCGAGCGCATTCTTTGCGTGCGCCTCCACCAGCCGCTCACGCGCGACGATCTGCGTCAGGACGATCTGCGCCGCGCTGCCCGCAATCGTGTACACGGTGCCGATTGCAAAGCCGACGAAGTAGAGCCACCCCATCGACAGCCATCCAGCCCACCACGCCAGCGGCACGCTGGCCACGAACACGGCGAGCAGCAGTTCACCCCAGACATAGACCGGCAGCTTGCGGACGCGATCGAGATAGACACCCGACGGCAGCGAGAACAGCACGAAGGGCAGCACCTCCATCGCCGTCAGAATGCCCATCTGGGTCGGCGTGGCATGCAGCAGCACGGCCGCCGTCAGCGGCAGTGCCAGCAGCGTCACCTGTCCGCCGAACGAGCTGATGAAGATCGAGATCCAAAGTCGACGGTAGGTCGCGTCGCGCAGCAGGTCGTCTGCAGCGAGCGTGAAGCGCTGCATCCAGCTGGACGGCAACAACTCGGTTGGGAACTTCACGATTCGTCTCGACGCCCGGGCACACGCCCCTTCAGCGAGGGGCGGTAGGTTACCGGAGGGCTCCGCCGAACGCAGCCGATTTAGATGCCCGCGTGACTGCGAGCGTCCCATCTTCGTTCGCGCACCGAGGCCTGGGCGCGGCGCACCTTGTTCGCCCACAGTCACCCGGGCAAGTGCTCCCGTGACTTCGCCCACCGGGCGCCCGCAGCGCCCGCGCCGCTTAGCGGACTTTTAGTAATCGCTGAGCGAACTATTACGAACGCGATCGGCGCCGTCTCGGTACCTTGTCGATCAACGATGCAACCGCTGTTCGCCCATGAAAACGCTGGTCCTTTTCTGCTCTGCGCTGATCGCCGCCGTCTCGGGCGTGCAGGCGGCGCCTGCCGCCCCGCCGCTGACGCGGCTGCTGAGCGACACCGGGCTGTTTGCACCCGGCACGACCACGACGCTCGCCGCCGGCGTCGTGCCTTTTTCGCCGCAGTACCCACTGTGGTCCGACGGCACACGCAAGCGCCGCTGGATCGCGCTGCCCCCGGGCACGGCTATCGATGCGGCGCGCGTCGACGCGTGGGAGTTCCCGGTCGGTACCCGGCTGTGGAAGGAGTTCGGCTACGGCCACCGCATCGAGACCCGCATGATCGAGCGCCTGCCGGACGGCTCATGGCGCTTCGCCACCTATGTCTGGAATGCCCAAGGCACGGTGGCGACCCTCGCCCCTGAAGAGGGCGCCATGGTCGAGGTCGCCGATGCGCCGGATGGCCGCTATGCGGTGCCGTCACGCAACGACTGCGTCGCATGCCACGAGGGCGGCGCGGTGCCGGTCCTCGGCTTCAGTGCGCTGCAGCTGTCACCGGACCGTGATCCTCTGGCGCCACACGCCGATACCGCGCGTCGTGAGATGACGGACCTGCGCAGCCTGGCCGCGCGCGGCTGGCTGCGCAATCTGCCGCAAGAGTTTCTTGCCTCGCCGCCGCGCATCCAGGGCGCATCAGCAACCGCGCGTGCCGCACTGGGTTACCTGCACGGCAATTGCGGCCACTGCCACAACGCCGCCGGCGCGCTGACCGGAGTCGAACTGGTGCTCGCACAGCAGGCGGATGCAAACGCCCGCAGTGCCGAGCAGACGATCGCCTCTCTGCTGGGGCATTCGAGCCGGTTCCGTCCCAATGGCACGGCGAGTGCGCAACGTGTCGCGACGGGTCACGACGGCGACAGCGTCCTGACGCTGCGCATGAAGTCCACCAATCCGCTTGCCCGCATGCCGCCGCTCGGCGTGCAGGTGATCGACCAAGAAGGCGTCGCCCTGATCGAACGCTGGATATCCACTGATCTGCAAACCCAAGCCCACTAGGAGACCACCATGAAACGCATACCTCTTGAATACGCCATCCTCGTCGTTGCGGTCGCAGCGACCGCCGCGGTGGCTTTGCCGGCCCGCGCCCAGACCACCGCCAAGGCCGCCGAGACCACGGCCGAGAAGCTTGCGCGCGGCAAGTACCTGGTCACGACATCCGGCTGCCATGACTGCCACACGCCGTGGATCGTCGGCCCGAAAGGACCCGAGCCCGACATGAGCCGCATGCTGTCCGGCCACCCCGAAAGCGCAACCCTGCCACCGGCACCCGCGCCGCAGGGCCCGTGGATCGTGTCGGCATCGGCAACCAACACCGCGTGGTCTGGCCCGTGGGGCGTGAGTTTCACGGCCAACCTGACGCCTGACGCCGAAACCGGCCTGGGCAAGTGGACGCAGCGCAACTTCACCGAGACGATCCGCACCGGTCGGCACATGGGTCGCGGCCGCCAGATCCTGCCGCCGATGCCGATCCCGATGTACAAGAACTTCACCGATGCCGATCTCGAAGCGATCTTCAGCTTCCTGCAGTCGATCCCGGCCGTGACGAATCGGGTCCCGGAGCCACTGCCGCCCAGCATGCCGGTGGCTGCGAAGTAGAACCCGGTCAGCGTGAACGCGGGGTTGGCGATGCTGCACTAGCGCAGCATCGCCAACGCCATCGGCGTCGTAATTGCTGCCAGTGCGGTCGACATCACCATGCTCGTCGCGATGGCGCCTTCGCTCGACCGGAACTCGCGCGACATCAGGTAGACGTTGACGCCGACCGGCAACGCCGCGAGCAGTACGACCGCCTGCGTTTCCAGACGCGGCAGCTGCAGCATCCAGGCCAGCAGCCAGACCGCGGCGGGCTGCCCGATGAGTTTCAGCGAAGTGATCGCCGCGCCCGCGCGCCAGCCCTGGCGCACGCCGTACTCCGCGAGCCCCATGCCCAGCACGAGCAGCGCCAGTGGCGCCGCCGCTTCGCCGATCAGCCGCAGCGGCGCATCGACGGCGGCCGGTAGCTGACCGCCCGCGAGGCCGAAGATGGATCCGGCAAGGATTGACGCGACGATCGGATTGGTCAGCACGCTGCGCGCGGTCTTGCCAAAGCCCTTCAGCGACAGTTCGCCGTGTCGCGCCCACTCGACCGACACGGTGACGAGTGTCCACAGCAGCAGGGTGTTGAAGATGAGGACCAGGGCGACCGACGGCATCACGGCTTCGCCGAGTGCCAGTCGCGCGAGCGGCACGCCGAGCAGGACATTGTTGGAGAAAATGCCGCCCATCGCGAACACCGACTGGCCAACTCCGTCGAGCCCGAACGCGAACCGAGCGATGACTCGTCCGAGCACGAAGACCAGCAGACAGCCACCGAAGTAGGCAATCAGCAGGCGGGCGTCCACCGGCGGCAGTGCGGCCAGTCCGCTCATCAACCGGAACAGCAGCGCCGGCATCGCCACCGCGAATACGAATTTCGACAGCGCCGCGCTGACCGTGCCTGTCCAGCGCCCCACCCGCGTCAGCAGATAGCCGACCAGGACCAGCGCGAACAGCGGCGCGGCCAGCTCGAGTTGCTGGAGGAAATCCGACACGGTGAGTGCAGTGGCAAGTCCGCGCAGTGTAGGAGGAGCGCGTTCTTAACTGAGGCCGGGCGAATTGCACGCCTTCGTGAGTGCCGCGTGCCCGTGCGCCAATCAGCGTGTGTTGACCGCCATTTCACTCTGGGTCATGGCTTCAAGCAGTACCTTGGCGGGCTGGGCACCCGACACCGCGAGACGCTGATTGAAGATGAAGAACGGAACACCGCCAATGCCCATCGTGCGGGCACGCTGATCGGCGGCCGCCACGGCCGCGCGGCCTTCGCCAGCAGCCAGCATGGATTTGGCGCGAAACGCATCCAGGCGAGCTTCGCCTGCAATTCGGACCAGTTCGTCGATATTGCCGATGTCCACTCCCTGCGTGAAATAGGCGCGGAACAGTCGCTCGACGAGATCGCCGACGAGCGATGGACGCGCGGCCTGCGCCCAGGCGATCAGGCGATGGGCGTTCATCGTGTTCGGCTGCCGATCGATGCGCTCGAACTCGAACCAGATGCCGACCTCTCGCCCCGCGGCCTGGACGCGCGCGTAGATCTCCTGCGCCCGCTCCGGTCCGCCGAACTTGTTCTCGAGGTAGCTGCGCCGATCCGCGCCACCGAGCGGGAGATCCGGGTTCAGCTGAAACGGGTGCCAGCGTACGACCGCCTTCGAGCCGGCGCCGCGCTCGGCCAGCGCCGCGTCGAGCCGGCGCTTGCCGATGTAGCACCAGGGACAGACGACGTCGGACACGACGTCGATCGTCATCGGTTCGGTGAGCTCACTCATGATGGGTCAGGATAGTCAGCCCGCCGACGCTGTCCAGACATGGCCGGCACCTTGGCGCCCCGCAAGCACGGGATCAGGCGAAGAAGATCAGGTAGATCCCGAGCCCGATCATCACGAGGCCGCTCACGAGTTTCAGCACGCGACCTTCCTTTTCCTGCAGCCGGTGACGGCTCAGCATCACGACACCGATCGTCAGGATGATGATGTCATCGAGCATGTAGGCGGCGATGTACAGCAGCAGGTAGCTGTAGTACGTCGCAGTGTCCAGCTGACGCAGCGTCAGGATGCGCGTGAAGAGCGCGGGGAAGCCCGAGGTGCAGAGGAATTCGACGAACTGCACGAGGATCGCCAGGATGATCGCGCCAACGATCGCCGCCGCAAGGCTTTCCGCGTGCAGGATGGCGCGCATCCGGCTGTAGATGCCCGGCTTGGCCTTGTCCGGGATCGACAGCGAAATGCCGATGTTGAAGGCAAAGAAATCCTTGATATTGACCACACCGGCGAAGATGGCGATCGCCGCGATGATCAGCTGCGAGGCGCGCGACAGGCCGATGACGAGGAACAGGTTGAGCCAGGCCGCCATGAACAGGAAATAGGCGATCCCCTGGATCAGGACGAAGGTGCCGGCGATCGCGAGCATGCGCCGTCGGTCGTTGAGCGGTGCGAGCAACGAGATCATCAGCAGCAGCACCCACATTGAACAGGGGTTGAAGCCGTCCAGCGCCCCCATCGCCAAGGTGAAAGCCGGCAGCCCGACGTCATCGAGCGTCAGCGTGCGGCCAAGAAAGCTGACCTCGAATGGCTCCGGCTCCGGCGCTGCGGCGGCGCCGCCCTGCGGGCAAGCTAGGCTCTCCTCGGCCTCGCAGGCAGAACCCGGGTCGGTACCTTTGGCCACCTGCCCCGCCAGCGCGCTGCGGATCAGCTTGTCAGTACTCGCTTCGTCGGAGTAACCGATGATCAGCTGGCCGCCTACATAGATGGCGGGCACACGTACCGCACCGGCGTGCTGCTCTCGTGCGAGTTGCTTGAGGCGTTCCAGCGCCGCCTGTTCCCTCTGGACGTCGCGGATGGTGATCTTCAGCGCCGGCCGCTCCTTCTGCAATTGCGCCAGGAACTCCTCGGCTTTGGCGCAATGCGGACAGCCCTCCCGGACGAACGCCTCGATCGTGATCGGATCCGGGGCAGCTGGCGCGGGGGACGCGACAGCCGCCAGCAGCAGTCCGGCCGCGACGGCAACCAAGGTCGCCAGGCGACCCCACAACGGGCGATGAGGCAATACTGACTCCATGCGGACATTCAGGCCGGACAGGCCGGGCCAAGGTCACAAAAGCCGCGCCGAGTCTAGAGAGTGGATGCCGTTGAGCCCTGTGTTAGCTCATCGCCGGACGGGGCCGGGCTTTACCGGGATCAAGGCTTCGCCAGATGGGGCCTGACTCCGCGGGGTTTCCCGGAGCCGGTCCCAGGCGCAAATGCAGGGTACGGACTCATACGTTCGTACGGTGGGGGTTACGACGTTCGTACGAGGGTAAATCGAACCCCCTGAACCTAGACTGCCCCCTCAAGTTATCTCCCCTGCGGAACCACCATGTCGAACCGTAAATCGCTCTTGCATCTGCGCACTCTTCCGCCGGCTCTCGCCGCTCTCGCCGCCGTCGGATTCAGTGGCTCCGCTCTGGCGCAGAACGCCGCCAACGGTGCGACGCTGTACAAGACTCCCATCGCCGGCGCGAGCTGCGAGAACTGCCATGGTCCGGCCAATATTTACAAGGCGAAACCAATCATTGCAGGCGCTACCGAGGCGGGGATCCTGGTTCAGATGAACAACGCCATCGCCACCAACAAAGGCCCGGGAATGGCGGCGTTTTCCATGTGGACACCGACGCAGCGCGCCGACGTGGCCGCCTACATTTTCAGCGCCACAGCCGCCCCGCCGCCGCCTCCACTGGTCCTGCCGCCTGGTACGCCAGCGCCGGCCCCGGCACCTGCCCCGGTTCCGCCATCCGCGGCTCCGACGCTGTCGCCCGACGCGACCCGCTTCAACAGCACGGAAGTGGGCAAGGAAAGCGCGACCTCTGGCGTGCAAGTGACCAACAGCACGACAGGTGCGGTGATCCTCGCGACGCCAGCCATCGTTCGCGAGGCCGACAAACCAGCCGAGTTCTTGCTGACGTCGGCACCGTCCGGCAGCGTCAACTGCGTACCGGGCTACCGCCTGGAACCGGGCACCAGTTGCTCGTTCGGCGTGCGCTTTGCGCCGCTGGCCGCCGGCACCCGCACCGAGAAGTGGTCCGTCAAGTTCCTGAGCGACATTCCGGCCCGCGAGGTGACGCTGGAAGGCACAGCGATCGCGACCTCAGCAAGCACCACCAGCACATCACCGACCAGCGGTTCAAGCGCTGCCAATTCCCCAGCGGGAGGCGCCGGCGCTCTGGGCTGGACATCGCTCTTCGGGCTGGCTGCATTCGCTCTTGCCGGCACCCTGCGTCGCCGTAAAGACTGACCCCGCCGGCGAAGAGCCGGTACTCACTTCGGCCGCCACGCTACGGGACGCGCCGGACACCCCAGGGTGTTCCGGCGCGTTTGCTATTTGAACGGCGCATCATGCGCGCTTCGCTCCGGCCTCGCGCCGCAGGAACTCCGCATGACCATCATCTCTGCGCCCAGCCGCATCGACGGCACCGGCGCATTCGCCCAGGTCGCCTTCCGGGCACGGCAGAAGCTGGGCGAACTCGACGGCGAACTCATCACGATCCGCGAAGCACGAGAGCGCGCCAAACGCTCCGCGCGCCTGCATCTGGTCGAGTTGGATGATCGGACGGCGCTTGATTGTTCAGGGGGCGAGAGTGCCCTGAAGTACGTCAATCACAGCTGCGATCCGAATGCGTTCATGCGGATCGCCTACGGCCGCGTCGAGTTTTACGCCCGCCGCGCCATCGGGGTCGGCGAGGAACTGACGGCCCACTACGGCGAGACTCACCACGAGGGCACGCTGGCTTGCCGGTGCGGCGCCCTGAGCTGCCAGCTTTTCATTTGAAGTGTGATCCCGGTTCGTGCGCGCGGGACGGGCCGGCTCGGCTTCGGAATTCGCCAGCAAGGGACGGAGTGTCCGTTGCGGCGACCCGCCGTAGGCTGCCACCCTCGATAAGATGACCGGGAGTCGAGAGTGAACATGAGCACTGTTTCCGAGTCGCGCGCGGCCGTGACGGTCAGCGATCCACGCTGGGCCAGCGTCGTAACCCGCGACCGCGCGGCCGATGGCCAGTTCGTGTACGCGGTGCGGACCACGGGCGTCTACTGCCGCCCATCCTGCGCCTCGCGCTCGGCGCGGCCGGAAAACGTCGAATTCCACGCGACCGCGGCCGATGCGGAACGCGCCGGCTTTCGCGCATGCAAGCGCTGCCGTCCCGATCAGACCGCGGCGGACAACGGCCGCGCGGCACTGGTGACCGCGCTATGCCGTTACATCGAACAGGCGGACCAGCCGCCGACGCTCGAGATGCTGGCGCAGCACGCCGGACTCAGCGCATTTCACCTGCACCGGATATTCAAGGCAGTGACCGGCGTCACTCCGAAACAGTATGCGGACGCGCATCGCAGCCGCCGCGTGCGCGACCAGTTGCGCGGCAGCAGCAGCGTGACGGACGCCATTTACGACGCCGGCTTCAATTCGAGCGGCCGGTTTTACGGCCAGTCGGCGGCGATCCTCGGCATGACTCCGACGCAGCATCGTGCCGGCGGCGCCAGCACGGTGATCCGCTTTGCGGTCGGTGAATGTTCGTTGGGCTCGATCCTCGTCGCAGCCAGCGATCGTGGTGTTTGCGCGATCCTGCTCGGCGATGATCCGGATCTGCTGCTGCGCGATCTGCAGGACCGGTTTTCTCGGGCCGAGTTGGTCGGCGGCGACTCCGATTTTGAGCATCTGGTGGCCCGTGTCGTGGCGCTGGTGGAAGCGCCGAGCCGCGGCCTCGACCTGCCGCTCGACGTGCGCGGCACCGCCTTCCAGCAGCGCGTCTGGCAGGCCCTCCGGGCCGTCCCTGCGGGACGCACCGCCAGCTACGCGGAGATCGCCCGGACCATCGGTGCGCCGACGGCGGTGCGGGCTGTCGCGCACGCGGTCGCGTCCAACCCGCTCGCGGTGGCGATTCCGTGCCATCGCATCGTGCGTTCCGACGGCGCCTTGGCCGGATACCGCTGGGGCGTGGAGCGCAAGCGCGCCCTGCTGGACCGGGAGTCTGCCGGGACCTGAGCAAACGAGCGGCAAGAAAATTGCCGCCGGCGTGTCGATCGAGGCCATTGCGGTTCGACGTCAGTCCAGGAACCCGTGGCGCCGATTCGTCGGCGTCGCGCTGACAGGACGGATGTTCACGCCTATCGTTTGGACGGCAAGGAGGCCTCATGAAAACGACCGCTGCAGTATCAAGATCAAGCCGTGCCAGCGTGAAGTCCCCCTCGACCGCACCGAAACCGCGCAGCCGCGCCGCTCCGAAGCCACGGCAGGTCCTGCTGATGGTGGCGACCCGCAAAGGCGCCTGGTTGCTGAAGGGCGATGCGGCCCGCCGCCAGTGGCAGGTCATGGGTCCGCACTTCCTTGGCCACATCATCCAGCACCTGGTGCTGGACCCGCGCGACGGTCGCACTCTGCTGGCGGCCGCCAAGACGGGTCACCTCGGCCCTACGGTGTTCCGCTCCACCGACTTTGGCAAAACCTGGAAGGAAGCGCAGCAGCCGCCGGCCTTCACCAAGAAGGAAGACGGCAAGGGGCGCGTGGTCGACCACACCTTCTGGCTCACGCCGGGACACGCAAGCGAGCCCGGCGTCTGGTACGCAGGCACCTCACCCCAGGGCCTGTTCCGCAGCGACGACGGCGGCATCACCTGGCATAGCGCTTCGCCGATCAACGACGACCCGCGATACATCGAATGGATGGGCACGGTGCAGGACGGCACGCCGGACGGCCCGAAGATGCACTCGATCATCGTCGACCCGCGCGATCCGAAGCACCTCTACTTCGGCATGTCGGGCGGCGGCGTGCATGAGTCCACCGACGGCGGCCAGACCTTCAGGCTGCTGATCGACGGCCTCGAGGTGGTCGAAGGTTTCGCGAACGATGTGCCGACGTTCCACGACCCGCACTGCATGCGCATGTGTCCAAGCAATCCGGATCGGCTGTACCAGCAGAATCACTGCGGCATCTACCGCATCGACCGGCCGTCGAAAACCTGGGTGCGGATCGGAAAGTCGATGCCAAAGAAGGTCGGTGACATCGGCTTCAACATGGTCGTCCATCCACGGGACGACGACACCTGCTGGGTGCTGCCGATGGACGGCCAGACCGTGTGGCCGCGAACCAGCGTGGAGGGCAAGCCGGCGGTGTATGTCACGCGCAATGGCGGCAAGACGTGGCAGCGCCAGGACAACGGCATGCCGGCGTCGCAGGCGTGGTGGACGGTGAAGCGCCAGGCGATGTGTGCGGACACGCGTGATCCTGTGGGCCTTTATTTCGGCACGTCGAGTGGCGAGATCTGGATGAGCCGCGACGCGGGCACGAAGTGGCAGTGCATCGCGCGCCACCTGCCCGAGATCTACGCCGTCGAGGCGGCTGACATCGACACCCGATGAAGGTCCTGATCCCGAGCCCGCTGCGCTCCTACACGCAGAACGCCTGGGTCAACGCCGACGGATCCACGCTGGCCGAAGTGCTGGACGATCTTGATCGCCAGTTTCCCGGAATCCGCTTCCGCATGGTCAACGAACAGGAGCGGACGCGACCGCATGTGCGGTTCTTCGTGCGCGGCGAGCCCGTGTTCGAGCTGTCGACGCCACTTGCGGCGTCCGACTCGCTGCTGATCGTGCAGGCGCTGAGCGGCGGCTGACGTCGCAAAGAAAATTAATGCGCGGGCGTGTCGAATGCCCGCTGTTCCATTCGACGTACCAGTGAACCGGCTCGCAGCTCACGCCGGCGCGGTACCCCCAACGAAGGAGATCAACATGCGCGTCATGGTCATCGTCAAGGCAAGCAAGGAATCCGAGGCCGGCCAGATGCCGAGCGAAGAACTGCTGGCGGCCATG
>Ga0316604_10001674_pt1 | contig 18818 bp, 17 predicted proteins | sample OWC_soil_day20_C_FD_207650 | JGI IMG/M metagenome (GOLD analysis project Ga0316604, IMG submission 207650) | Wetland soil microbial communities from Old Woman Creek delta, Ohio, United States - OWC_soil_day20_CT | ecosystem: Environmental > Terrestrial > Soil > Wetlands | place: USA: Ohio... | reverse complement strand
TAGTGTGATCATTCCCGAAAAACCAAAGAATGACAATGCCAACATTCCTGCCAAAATAAAGGAAATACCCAATCCCTCTAAGGATTTTGGTACATCCGCATATTGTAGTTTTTCACGCAGGCTAGCCATTAAGATCAGGGCTAAAGAAAATCCGACTCCAGAGCCAAGTGCTCTCACTAAACTTGTAATAAAATTGGAACTAGTTTCCGCATTCGTAACTGGTACAGCGAGTACGATACAGTTGGTAGCAATCAAAACCAGATAAATCCCCCACATATTATATAAGGCTGGGGCATGTTTCTTAATAATCATCTCTAACAACTGTACGAAGCTAGCAATCAACAGTACAAATACGACGAGCATCAATGACTGCAATCCTAGGGGATGAAGTATATAATTATATACTGCCCAAGCCAGTAATGAACTAAGTGTCATAACCGATGTAACAGCCATACCCATACCAATGGATGCATTGAGATTCTTAGATACACCAAAGAAAATACACAAGCCTAAAAACTGAGTTAATACAAAATTATTCGTAATTGCCGAAGCAATAAATAGTTTTAAGTACTCCTCCATTACGCCTCACTCCCTTGCTTAGCAGCCTTTGCTTTATCTTGATATTCACCAATCAAATTAAAGCTAGCAATCATTAATCCAATGAGAATAAATCCGCCTGGCGGCAAAATCATAATTAGCGCAGGGTCATAAGACGCTCCTAGAACTTGAATGCCCATTATCGTACCAGCACCAAATAATTCACGAATGACGCCGATGAACACCATAGCTCCAGTAAAACCAGCACCCATTCCTAGACCATCAAAGAAAGATGGAATAATAGAATTCTTAGCTGCGAATACCTCTGCCCGGGCCAAAATAATCGCAAATACAACAATCAGATTTAAATAAAGATACAATTCTTTATACAACAATGGGAAATAAGCTTGCAGTGTAAAGATAACCACTGTAACAATTGTCGCAATGGATGTAATATATACAGGAACACGTACTTTCGGATTCACCAATTTACGAAAAATAGAAACCACTACGTTATTTGCCGTAATAACAAACATAACCGATAAACCCATCGCCAATGCATTTGTAACAGTGGATGTAACCGCCAATGCTGGGCACAAACTTAAGGCAAGGCGGAATATGGGGTTTTGATCAAATAAACCTTTATAAAATATGTCCCATAAATTTTTCATATTCAGCACCTCACTTCTTCTGGGTAGCTGCAAAAGCGGTAACTTGTTCCACAGCTTCCTTAATTCCTTTGGTAACCGCCCGGGAAGTAATCGTTGCTCCAGTTAACGCCTGAATATTTTTATCGCTAGGAACTTTTACTACTTCCAAATTTTCTGCTGTTTTACCAGCAAATCGCTTACGGAATTCTGGTTTTTCAGCTTTATCCCCAAGACCAGGAGTTTCATTGTATTTCAAAATTGCATAATCAATTACTTTGCCCTCAGCAGAAACAGCAGCCAACATATTGATGGCACCACCATATCCTTTACTCTCAGTTGGCACAACATAAGCAATTACTTTACCATCTTTTAGCGCTGCATACCAACCTTTTTTACCTTCAACCGCCTTAAAATCCTGAGCATCAGCTACTAATTCCTTACGCGCTTTATTATCAAGCTCAATCTGAGATTTAGCAGCGACTGGTGCCGTTAAAGCATAGGTTCCTGCAATAACTGCACTTGAAAGAAAACACGCAAGTGTAAGATTGATACCGACTTTAAAAATACTATTATTTTGTTCATGTGCATCATGTGCCATATGCCTTACCTCCTTGCACCATATTTTACAGGTCTTACCAAACGATCAATGAGTGGGGTGACGCAGTTCATCAACAAGATTGCATAACATACGCCTTCAGGATAACCACCCTGCAAGCGAATAAGAACAGTCAGAGCACCGGCTCCTACAGCAAAAATGATTTGCCCTTTAGTGGTAATCGGAATGGTTACCATGTCTGTCGCCATATAGAAGGCGCCAAGGATAAGACCACCAGACATCATGTGAACAAGAGGATCCCCACCAAATGCAGCTGTCAACACTCCTACAGTAGCAATCATGATTACAGGCACCTGCCACTTGATATACCCTTTATAAATTAGATAGATACCACCTAATAGCAGAAGAATTGCTGAAGTTTCGCCCATACTTCCAGGACGTGCACCTAAAAATAGTGATTTATACATAGTAGCATGATCGCCAAAATGCTCTACTAATTTTTGGTACCCTTGTTGCTTCAGGATCCCCAGTGGCGTAGCAGACGTTAAACCATCCACTTTACCAACCATATCTTTAGAAATAGGCCATGTAGTCATAGCAATAGGCCAAGACGCAAGAATAAACGCACGTCCAATCAGTGCAGGATTAAAAATATTGAATCCGAGACCACCCATGGTATGTTTTGCAACAGCGATGGCAAAAATCGATCCCGCTAGAGGCATATACCAAGGAAGATTGGCCGGAATATTCATTGCTAATAGAAGTCCAGTAAGAAATGCACTACCATCATTAATAACCATGGGCTTATCTTGCCATTTCAAAATTAGATACTCTGTTGCCACCGCAACAACAATGCAAAGAACCAAATTAAAAAGAGCAGGCATACCAAAGTTATATACCGAAAAGAGTGCTGCCGGCGCTAAGGCCGCATTAACACTCCACATAATTTTTGAAATGGATTCATCACACCGGATGTGGGGTGATGTGGAAACCATTAAACGATCGATTTCTATTTTTGCTTCTGTACTCATACCGCCACCTCCTTATTTCTTCGCCGCCGCTGCTGCATTTTGTGCTTTGGATAATTTAACATAATGGACGATGTTGCGTTTTGCAGGACATACATACACACAAGAACCACATTCAACACAATCCAATAAGTCATACTGTTCCTTCGCAACTGAATACAACCCACGTTCACCCATAACGCTAAGCATACTTGGTACAAGTCCCATGGGGCAAGCATCAACACAGCGACCACAACGAATACAAGGACGTTCTGGGCCAATATTCGTATCAGCCTCACTTAATACCAGAATACCTGAAGTGCCTTTTATAATAGGTACATCAAGGGTACGCTGAGCCATGCCCATCATCGGGCCACCCATGATAATTTTGACTGGTTTATCAGTAAATCCGCCGCATAAGGCTACAGCCTCGGCAAAAGTAGTGCCAATTCTAAGTAATACATTTTTAGGTTCTGCAACTGCACCGCCAGTAACAGTTGTTACCCTTTGAATGAGTGGAATACCTTTTTCCACCGCATCTGCAATAGCCACGACTGTCCCCACATTCTGCACTACTACACCTACATCCATAGGAAGTCCGCCAGTGGGTACATCTGTGCCAGTTATGACACTAATTAATGTTTTTTCCGCACCTTGCGGATACTTGGTTTGCAGAGGTACCACTTCAAGACCAGCAATTCCACTGCAAGCTTTATTCATTGCAGCAATGGCATCTGGTTTATTTTCTTCAATCCCTATATATCCTTTACTCACACCTAATACTTTCATCCCGATTTGCATACCAGTCACAATTCTTTCTGACTGTTCAAGCATTACTCGATGGTCAGCTGTGAGAAAAGGCTCACATTCAGCCCCATTTAATATAAATGTATGGATTGGCTTTTCCGCAGGTGGCGCCATTTTTACATGTGTAGGAAATGTTGCTCCACCCATGCCAACCATACCTGCCTGACGAATAATCTCCTTGAGTTCTTGTGCCTCAAGAGTTTTCCAATCACGATTTAACGGTAATCCTTCTACCCATTCATCCTGTCCATCACTTTCAATAACGACAGCCATGCACGTACCAAATACTGGATGCGGATAATCAGCAATCGCTGCTACCTTACCTGAAGTTGATGCATGAATAGGACTGGAAACAAAAGCTTGCGCCTCAGCGATAACCTGGCCTTTCTTGACCAAATCTCCCACTTTTACAATTGGGGAACACGGTGCGCCAATGTGTTGTCGAACAGGAATAATGACTTTTTCAGGTATAGGTGCTACCTGAATCGGTTTAGCAGCTGTATACCTTTTTCGGTCGTCGGGATGTATACCCCCACGAAAGCTTTTTCCCATAATTTCACCCCTTCTGAAACTAACTAAATTATTGTCTTTTTTACTCTGACAAAATACGTACAATGACTGGCTGCATCTTGGCATCAAACCTAGCTGAGGAATCAAAATACTTAATATATCCGACTGATAAAACAAAAGCCATTGCACCACCTGCGACCTGAAACCATAAGGGTTCGCTACCTACGCGTTCAGCTAATTTCCAGCCTGAATAAGCGCCAAGAAACACTGCAATTAGCGGTAATATATACACAATAAAAGCAGCTTTAAGCATATTAATTTCCTGAACTTCAAAAACTACACGCTGACCAGGTTGCGCCCCTATGTCATTACGAGCCTCAAGTACCATTGCTGAATTACCCGGACAAGCGCCACAGTTCTCACAGTCATTATGGCGACTCGCCTTGATTTTTGCCAAATTGCCTTCAATAACTTGAAGAACGATTGCTTCTTGTTGCTTGTCCATATACTCTCCTTTCTATACAGATTTTTTAAATAAATCTTGCATATTGTTACTGTACACCAGTTAAATATACTCTGTCAATAAGTCTACTCCTAATAATAGCCATTATCAACTAGTTATCTTTTTCACTTTTCAGGAAATTTTTTCAAAAAAAAGTCGTGCAGTTTCTAGAAAACTGCACGACTTTTTTAAATTAAGGAATTAGCTTATTTAATAACAGCTAAAATCTCATTTGTTTTTACGCTTTGATCAGCTGCTGCATTAACGGATTTCACAATACCGTCAACAGGAGAAACAATTTCATTTTGCATTTTCATAGCTTCAAGAATCATCAATACGTCGCCTTTTTTCACTGTTTGTCCAGCTGCAGCAACAACTTTAATGATCTTACCAGGCATTGGGGAATTAACAGCAGTATCACCAGCGCCTACTTCAGCAGGTGCTGCAGCGGCAGCAGGAGCAGGAGCTGCTGCTTTAGGTGCAGCCGCAGGAGTTGGAGCCGCTTTAGCTGCAGGAGCAGCCACTTTTACTTCTTTAACTTCTTCTACCTCAACTTGATATGTAGCACCATTTACAGTTATGTTAAATTTTTTCATTACACTAACCTCCAAATAATATTTATTAAATAAATATATCTCTAATTACGCGTTTTTGCGACCAGCGTTGGTCCATAAATCGCTGCCGCGTGTGATTTTCACAGCTTGAAAGCCGCTTCCCATCATTTGAAGTGCTGCAGTAATGACTGCCACAACTTCCGGACTAATGCCTTTTGCATCTATTTTCATCCTAGTCACACCTTCCTTATAGCGGAATATTGCCGTGTTTCTTTTGTGGCCGTTGTTCACGCTTGCTAGCCAGCATTGAGAGTGCAGTGATAATACGAGGTCTAGTTTCTTTAGGCTCAATAACCTGATCAACAAAACCACGTTCAGCTGCTTTATATGGAGTGGCAAAGTCTGCTATATATTTTTCAGTTTTCGCACCCACATCAGGATCTCCACGGAAGATAATATTAGCTGCTCCAGCAGGTCCCATTACTGCAATTTCAGATGTTGGCCAAGCCATAACCTGATCAGCGCCCAAATCTTGCGAGCACATAGCCAGGTAAGAACCACCATAAGCTTTACGAGTAATTACAGTAATTTTTGGTACAGTCGCTTCTGAATATGCATATAACATTTTTGCACCATGACGGATAATGCCGCCATATTCTTGGCTTACGCCAGGCAAGAAACCTGGAACGTCAACCAAGTTAAGGAGCGGAATGTTAAAGGCATCACAGAAACGAATAAAACGTGCTGATTTGTCAGATGCGTCAACATCTAAACAACCTGCCATTACTGACGGCTGATTGGCAATAATACCTACTGATTGACCGTCGAAACGAGCAAAAGCAGTAATAATATTTTGCGCGAAATAGGGTTGTACTTCATAAAACTCACCATTATCTGCGATAGAAGTAATGATATCTTTCATGTTATACGGTTGATTAGGATTATCAGGCAAAAGTGTATTTAATGATTCATCCATACGATTGATATCATCAGTACATGCCATTACCGGAGAACCATCAAGGTTATTGCTTGGTAAAAAACTCATCAGATAGCGTATTTGTTCTATGCAGTCATTATCATTTTCTGCAACAAAATGAGCAACACCTGAAGTCGTATTGTGGGTCATTGCTCCGCCCAATGTTTCAGCTGTAACTTCTTCGCCAGTAACTGATTTAATAACTTGTGGGCCAGTAATAAACATTTGGCTAGTCTTCTTTACCATATAGATAAAATCAGTCAAAGCCGGAGAATATACTGCACCGCCAGCACATGGTCCCATAATAACGGAAATTTGAGGAATGACCCCTGATGCTAGTGTATTATTGTAGAATATCTTTCCATAACCACCCAATGCATCAACTGCTTCTTGAATACGAGCTCCACCTGAATCATTCATACCAATAATTGGTGCACCCATCTTCAAAGCCAGTTTTTGTACTTTAACAATCTTGGCTGCATGCATTTCTCCTAAAGATCCACCTACTACTGTGAAATCTTGAGCATATACATAGACCAATTTTCCATTAATTGTACCATAGCCAGTAACAACACCTTCGCCTGGCGCATCTACTGAAGCCATGTCGAAATTCACACAACGGTGAGTAACAAACTGATCCAATTCAACAAAAGTATTCTCATCAAGCAATAATTCCACGCGCTCGCGAGCAGTTAATTTTCCACCAGCATGATGTTTGTCAATGCGTTTTTGACCGCCACCAAGCTTAATTTTTTCTTGACGAGCTTTTAAATCTTCAATTTTTTCTTGAACTGTAGCCATTTTACACCTCCAACAACATTCAAATATGACTATATAGTAAGGCCATATAGTTTACAATATTTTATGATTGTATACATTATATAATCATGTTGCAAAAAGTCGGTTTACTTCGTTACTCCTTGGTATGTTCGCTGAGCGCACTACTACTTACGCCTTCACTCCACGCCTCGTTGCATCTAGAGCACCTTAAACATTTTGCACCATTAGATTAACCTATTTACGTTCAGATAATTCAAGCAAAATGCCGCCAGTTGACTTAGGATGAACAAAAGCAATACTTGCTCCGCCTGCGCCATAACGAGGCACTTCGTCAATCATACGTACACCCTTCTCTTTAAGGTCAGCAATCGCTGCTTCAATATTATCTACACGCAAAGCAACGTGTTGTATACCTTCGCCATTTTTATCAATAAATTTGGCAATCGGTCCATCCGGAGCAGTCGATTCTAAAAGTTCTACTTCGCTATCACCACAAGGAATGAAGCAAACTTTTACTTTTTGCTGTTCAACAGTTTCCTCTCCCATCGCTGTCATTCCCAAAACTTCAGTATAAAACTTTTTAGCTTGCTCTAAATCTTTTACAGCAATCCCAATATGATCTACTTTTAATGTCTTAAACAAATGAATAAACCTCCTCTACTTATTACAGCAAGACACTTGCCATTATCTCATTAACAACAATATAAGGGTTTTTTTCTCGACTCTCCACACTTGCAACTAATTGATCAAATCCCCCGCCATCTGACAATTTTTTCCGTACACGACGCCCAATTTGCTCATCAAGCATTGCTAATAATTCACTTTTTGTACGCTGAGTACGACGATTACTAAATTGACCAGACTGTCTTGATTGAGCAATTTGCTGAGCAATAGAGCCTATCAGTTCGCTAATTCCCTCGCCACGATTTGCTATAACTCGTTTAACGGGAGGGCGCCAATCCATTTTCTGCTGATTTAAATCAAGCATCATTTCCAGTTCAGTATTAAGACGATCTACACCATCATGGTCAGCCTTATTGATGGCAAAAACATCGCCAATTTCTAATATACCAGCTTTAATAGCCTGAATATCATCTCCAAGACCAGGCACTAATACAACAATAATCGTATCAGCTGTTTTTACAATATCAACTTCAGACTGTCCAACTCCAACGGTTTCCACCAGAATAATATCCTTACCAGCTGCATCCATAATTTTTATGGTCTCAGCTGTTTTGCGGGATAAACCGCCTAAACTGCCTCGAGTACCCATGCTGCGAATAAAAACGCCTTCATCTAATGTTAAATCATTCATACGAATGCGATCGCCTAAAATCGCCCCACCAGAAAATGGACTTGTAGGATCGACGGCAATAATACCTACCGTTTTTCCTTGGCTACGATATTCCTTGGCTAATTTATCTGTCAATGTACTCTTGCCAGCACCAGGTGGCCCAGTAATACCAATAACATGGGCATTGCCAGTATGAGCATATAACTGTTGCATGATATCAACTGCATTATCATACTCATTTTCCACAGCAGTAATAGCACGAGACATAGCCAGTCGAGAACCACTTAATAATTCTTCTGCAATGTCCATTATTGTTTGCACCACCTTATGGGACTATGCAGCCCTAAAATAAGAACCGCATAGCCCATAGATACATTTATTTCACGTTTGCGTTAATGTAGTCAATAATACTCACGGTTGACGTACCTGGGGTAAATACTTCAGCAATACCAGCCGCTTTAAGGGTAGGTATATCTGAATCAGGAATAACGCCGCCACCAATCATAAGCACATCAGTCATACCTTTGCTGCGGATTAACTCCACAATGCGTGGGAACAAATGATTATGAGCTCCTGAAAGCAAACTAAGGGCAATTACATTCACATCTTCTTGAAGAGCTGCTTCAGCAATTTGTTCTGGTGTTTGGCGAAGGCCTGTATAAATAACCTCAAATCCAGCATCACGTAAAGCGCGGGCAACAACTTTTGCACCACGATCATGTCCGTCTAGACCAGGTTTTGCTACTAATACTCTAACACGTTTTTCCATCGTTCTTCCTCCTCCTACGTCTCTTACAGTGTTGCATGCGCTTGGTATTCACCAAAGACTTTACGCATTACGCCACAAATTTCACCAAGTGTTGCATAAGTTTTAACCGCTTCCATGATTACTGGCATGAGGTTAATTTCTTCATCACCGCAAGCTACTTCAAGTTTAGCAAGCGCTGCTTTAACAGCTGCGTTATCACGTTTAGCTCTTAGATCAGCAAGCTTTTTCTTTTGCAATTCGCCAACAGAAGCATCGACGCGGAGCAGACCCTCGACTGGTTTCTCTTCAATTTGGAATTTATTGACACCAACGATAACACGATCGTTGTTTTCAACTTCTTTTTGCCATTTATAAGCACTGTCCTGAATTTCTCTTTGAATGTAGCCTTCTTCGATCGCTACAACAGCGCCACCAATATCATCAATCTTTTGGATGTATTTCCAAGCATCTGCTTCAATTTCATTCGTCATAGCTTCTACATAGTAGGAACCTGCCAAAGGATCAACAACATCAGCAAGTCCGCTTTCATAAGCCACGATCTGCTGGGTACGAAGAGCAACACGTACTGAATCTTCAGTAGGTAGTGCCAACGCTTCATCCTTCGAGTTAGTATGTAAGGATTGCGTACCACCCATAACAGCAGCAGCTGTTTGTAAAGCAACACGAACAATGTTATTTTCAGGTTGTTGAGCTGTGAGCATAGAACCTGCAGTTTGGGTATGCACCCGAAGCATCCAAGATTTAGGATTAGTAGCACCAAAACGTTCTTTCATAACCTTAGCCCATACACGACGGGAAGCACGGAATTTAGCCACTTCTTCCAGTACATTGTTATGCGCATTCCAGAAGAATGACAAACGTCCGGCAAAATCATCAACATTAAGCCCAGCTTTAATTGCGGCCTCGCAATAAGCAATACCATCGGCAATGGTGAAAGCGATTTCCTGAGCTGCAGTAGAACCTGCTTCACGAATATGATAACCTGAGATGGAGATAGTATTCCAGTTAGGAACATTTTTTGAACAATATTCAAAAATATTAGTAATCAGACGCATAGAAGGCTTCGGTGGGAAAATATAAGTACCGCGAGCTGCATACTCTTTCAAGATATCATTTTGAATGGTACCGTTTAATTTGTCAGGGCTTATACCATTTTTTTCCGCAACCGCAATATACATGGCGAGCAGAACAGAAGCAGGAGCGTTGATAGTCATGGACGTGGAAACTTTACCTAAATCTATTTGGTCAAACAAAATTTCCATATCAGCTAAGGAGTCAATCGCCACACCAACTTTACCTACTTCTCCTTCGGAAATGGCATCATCGGAGTCATAACCTATTTGGGTTGGCAAGTCAAAAGCGCAAGAAAGACCAGTACTACCTGATGATAACAGGTAACGATAACGTTTATTGGACTCTTCTGCTGTGGAGAAACCAGCATACATACGCATTGTCCAGAAACGGCCACGGTACATAGTAGGTTGTACACCACGAGTGAAAGGGTAGCTCCCAGGTAAACCTAAATCCCTTTCATAGTCCATACCCTCAAGATCTAACGGAGTATACAATCTGTTATACTCTATATTTTTGCGTTCTGGAAATTTTGCACTGGCTTTTTCTACCTTAGCAGTATATTCTGCTACTTTTAGTTTCAAGCTTTCATTATTCATACTATTAATCCTCCTTAACTTGTTTTTTCATGGTACCAGTTTCTATGAATCTAGTATGCCACGAAAGTGCTTCTGATAGTATATGTGGTGTCTGTGCGTACTTGGTGGCCCTTTCAGCTCTTTCCAAGTAATCCATAAGCATTGGCTTATAATCAGGATGAGCACAATTTTCTATAATGACGCGCGCCCGTTCTCTTGGACTAAGTCCACGGACGTCGGCAACACCCAACTCAGTAATAAACAAATCAACATCATGCTCACTATGGTCAGCATGGGAAACCATTGGAACAATAGAAGAAATGGCGCCACCTTTAGCAGTTGATGTACTAAAGAAGCATGTCAGGTACCCATTGCGAGCAAAATCCCCTGAACCACCAATACCATTCATCATTTTACTGCCCATGATATGAGTCGAATTCACATTACCGTAAATATCAAACTCAATCGCAGTATTCATTGCAATAATGCCAAGACGGCGGGCGACTTCGGGACTATTAGCAATTTCTTGGGGACGAAGCATCATTATTTTACGATATTCATCCAAATTTTTATAAAATCTATCTAATCCCTTAGGTGAAGGTGAGAAAGAAGTACCTGAGGCAAATTTCAATTTACCAGCATCAGCTAAATCAAGCATACCGTCCTGAATAACTTCAGTATATACTTCTAAGTCGGTAAATTCAGATTGAACAAAACCGCTGACTACCGCATTAGCAACTGAACCTACACCAGATTGTAATGGCAGGAGACCTGCTGGCATACGGCCTGCTTTGATATCAGCCTTAAGGAATTCAATAAAGTGAGCGCTCATAGCTCGTGCATCATCGTCAATTGCCGCTAAGTCACGAACATCATCACGAATATCACAAGGTACAATGTATTTTATTTTATCAAAACCACAAGGAATATATGGTGTACCAATCCGATCATCCACCTTTACGATAGGAATCGGCAGGCGGTGCGGAGGATCCATTGGAATGTAAACATCATGCATCCCCTCAAGAGCTAAAGGCTGAGTTGTATTGACTTCAACAATAACAATATCGGCACTTTGCACAAAGGATGCAGAGTTACCCATTGAGGTAGTTGGAATAATATGTCCTTCTTCAGTAATCGCGCAAGCTTCAACAATAGCTACATCGACTTTACCACCCAAAAATCCATATCTAGACATTTGTGCAGTATGGCTTAAGTGCAAATCACAATATTTAACGCCACCTGAATTAAGAGACTTACGTAGTTCATTGTCTGTCTGGTATGGCAAACGTTTATTAATACCATTTACTGCTGCTAAGGCACCATCTAATTCCTTACCAACTGAGGCACCTGTCCAAAGGTTAATTTGAAAATGTTCTTTTTTGATTCTTTCAGCTAAAGCTAGTGGTACAGCCTTAGGATAGCCAGATGGCGTGAAGCCACTAGTTCCAATATTCATTCCCGGCTTAATAATTGCCGCAGCTTCCTCTGCGCTCACAATTTTAGCATGAAGTGCTGCTGAGCGCACTCGATCTTTAATATCAATCATTTTAACACTTTCCTCCAAACATCTGTGTAATTAGTCTATCTCTGTCTGTCTAGCCAAATAGAAAGATAAACTACTGAGTCCTACTGACAAGTCTTCATTTATAACGCGAACAGTATCAGGTACATTAATTTTCATCGGGGCAAAATTCCATATACCACGTACCCCTGCGGCAACTAATTTATCAGCTACCCCTTGGGCATAAAATTCCGGTACGGTAATAATTCCAATATGAATAGTTTGCTCCTGCATCACCTCTTTTAAACACTCTAAGCTTAAAACTTCTACACCTTTTATACATTGCCCAATTTTATTGGGATCAGTATCAAACATGGCTACTAATTTAAAACCAAGGGAATCAAAATTACGAGAATGCGCTAATGCCCAGCCCAAATGTCCTACACCAATCACGGCAATATGCCAATGATTATCCAGTCCCAGTATTTTCCCTACATTGGAAATAAGTTCCTTTATGTAGTAACCTACACCTTTTTTTCCGAATTGCCCAAATGATGCCAAATCTTTACGAATTTGTTCAGGAGTAATTCCTAGACGCTGTCCAAGTTCTTCAGATGAAATAATCTCTATTCCCTCGACTTGACTTAGTCTAAGAGTCCGGAAATATAATGGCAGACGGTCTATGGTGGCCTTAGAAATTACATTTTTTTCATAACTATTTTTCAACGTAAACTCCTCCTCTAAATGACAGGAGCAAAAGGCATGTCTTACTTTTGTGACTTTTACTATTATATAGTATGTACAATTTGTCACATACCCTAAATGTACAATTTGTCACATACCCTTAAAACTCCTGCTTGAAAACTATATTTTTTTTTATTTTATATAAATTTAGCTATGTATACAAGAATATTTTCACATATTTCCCATACATGCAAATATCTACCGTGATTTTTCCCCTTTTTGCGTTTATTCAAAATATTTCACCCATTATATTTCACCAATTAAACATGATTTTTCACTCAACTCATTCTGTCCTGATGCTTAGCATGTGAACATTTTTAAAAAATGTAATGTTACATTTTCACATTACATTTTTTAAAAACCTTAGTTTGATGTTGTCGTTGATGACTCTGTTGCCATACAATAACAATGATTCCATTTAATAACCAATAGAGCATTGATAATTGTATATTAAACATTACATAATCGGTCAATCCATTGATAATAATACCGCCAATTGCAGCTATAATTCCGAGCATTAATCCTGATGACCAAGATTCAAATGCTCCACTGAGCACTGACAATGCCAATCGGACATGTCCATACATGATAGTTAAAAAAGCGATCAAGCCTGGAATGCCAATTTCAGCAGCAATATTCAAATACATGTTATGGGCATGAAATATTTTAACATTAGCATTATTTAGAAAAAAATCATATTCAGGATATACTAGCCAATAGGATCCCCAACCAATACCTAGCAGTGGTTTATCCATAATCATGGCAATTGTACTTTCCCACAATGCCAATCTGAGGGTTGATGAAGTATCAGTAGGATTAATAATCGACATAATTCGTTCTAGAATTGCATCATGGCCAAAAAGCATAGCAACTGGCAATAAAATGAGCAGCCAAAAAATTTTGCGATTACACAACATACCATATACAACAATCACCGCTAATAAACTTATCCAAGCCCCTCGTGAATAGGTAAGAACCAAACAAGCACCAAACAACGCCACTAGGCCGAATAATATCACTCTACCTTTAGTCGTAATCGTTTTGTACCCCATGCTAGCACCTATGGACATCATCGTAACTAAAAAACCTGCCAATAAATTAGGGTTCTCCAATGTAGAAAAAACTCTAAACTTAAGATCAGGAAACTGTTGCCCATCAACCCACTCATTTGCCGAAATATTGGCACCAAATAAATATTGATAAAATCCATATAATGTAACTATTGCTGCTGATGTCAACATCACCCAAATTATCTTTTTTACCTGAGTAGCCGAGTTAATATTATTTACAACTAAATAGTAAATTAACACATATCGTCCCATCAAATTATAATAATTATAAAAACTAAATCCTCTATCAGGTGAGGCCCATATAGAAGTTGCTGATAATAAAACCAATAATGCTATTCCTACATCAAAAGGAGTACTCTTAAAATCAAACCTCCCCTTCACTATCATTTTTCCCAACCACAGCACTGCGCCAAACCCTAAAAATCCGCTACTCACACTAAGAGATAGTGGCAAAAAAAAGGTCACCGCCAAAATGCAGTGTTCAATTAAATAATCCAAATAGTATTGAGTTTGCGCTGTTCTATATGATATATTCACAATTTCACCTGTCTAATAGCATTTGTAATTGAGTACTATTATAGCTACCAAATTACAATTACCAGATTAACTACTTTTCATCATTATATCTAACAATATTTTTTTTGTCTACTTACATATTATTTCCCGTGCAGCTCCAACTAAATACAAAGAACCAGCAATGCAAATCACACCATTCCCCCCTGCCAGCATATAAGCCTGCCCTAGGCCTTCACTAATGGATTCTGCTGTTTCTACATGGGCAGCCTGTATTTCCTTAGCAATATCCTGGGGCTGACCTGCGCGCTGGGATATGGGTGCTACCACCACTACTTTATCAATAGCTCCTATTAATTCTCTAACAATTGCTGTTACATCTTTATCTCGCAAAATACCCAACAAGAAAACAATCTCTTTATTAGCATAGAATTCATTCAAATTTTTACGTAATCCTCTTGCTCCATCTTGATTATGAGCACCATCAATAATGATGGTTGGCTTACCCGGGATGACCTCGAACCTTCCAGGCCAATACACCTGCAGTAGCCCATTCTGTAAGGCAGACATGGTTATTCGTTGTTCCTTTTCAGCTAAGACCAATGCTGTCATCACCGCCACTGCACAATTATCAACTTGATGATGACCTAATAAATTGACAATGAACGTCCCTATATTATCTTGGCCTTGGGCTTCAATTGCTACTTTCTGACGATGCTCTACAAGTCCAGCAAATTTTGCCGAAAATTCCCGCCCATAAGTATACATCTTAGCTGATTTTTTCTCAGCTACATATCTAATCACATCAAGAGCTTTTCCCTCAGCTGCGGTTACTAATGGTACCCCTTGTTTAATAATACCAGCTTTGTGATAGGCAATTTCAGTGATGGTACTACCACATTTATCAATATGATCTAAAGTAACATTAGTAATCACGGCGACCTCAGGCACTATTAAATTAGTAGAATCTAGTAAGCCTCCTAGACCTACCTCAATAACAGCATATTCCACCCCGCATATTGCGAAATAATGAAAGGCAGCTGCTGTTAATACTTCAAACTCTGTGGGATGACCTAAATCTAAAGTGACGATTTTTTCAACAAACTGACTTGTATACTCGACAGCTTTTGCAAACTCCAAAGGAGAAGCTTCCAAGCCATCTATCATCATACGTTCCGTATAGTTAGATAGATGGGGTGAGGTATACATACCAGTTTTTATCCCAGCAGCTTTCAAGATAGACGCCAACATAGCTGTTGTTGAACCCTTGCCATTCGTACCTGTAACATGAATGGTTTTGAACTGTCTCTCTGGATGATCCATGAGCTCTAGCAGCTTCTCAATGCGCGCCAAGCCCATATTTACACCAAACTTACATAGATTTTCCAAATACGTCAATGACTCCTCATATGTCATAATATTCACATCCTTTTTGTAAAAAAAATGCTAGCGCGTCACTTTTTAACCGCAGAGGGTAAAACCACGTTAAACACAAAGGTCACAAAGAAGCGCAAAGGACGCAAAGAGTAATTGCTATCCCCTTTGTGTTCTTTGTGTCCGCATAGCGGCTTTGCGGCTTTGTGTTTAAACGTATGGTTTTCTACTTTTCCACTTATAAACTTGCCAAATATACCAGCCGTTCTCGAATAGCGGCCTGTTTTTCTTGATACTCTCCTGCCTTAGCTTTCTCCTTAGAAATGACTTCTGGGGGAGCTTTAGCAACAAAACCTTCGTTGGAAAGTTTGCCAGCAATGCGCGCCAATTCTTTATCAAGCCCTGTCAATTCTTTGTTCAAACGGGCTGTTTCTTTCTCCACATCAATCAACCCTTTTAGCGGCATATAAATTTCCACACCGCTCACCACAGCCGTCATGGCATTTTCAGGTTTCCCCGCATCAGGACCCAGCAATGTAATTGGCTCAGCGGCTGCCATTGTTTTTAAATACTGTAAATTATTTTCGAATACAGCCTGCAATTCACTGGCAACAACTTGCAGAATAACTTCACTTTTTTTACCTGGTGGTACATTGACTTCAGCCCGCATATTACGAATGGCTTTAATTGTATCCATAATCGTGTTCATTTGCTGTTCGACTTGCTCATCGAGTAAGGCTGGTTCCTCTGACGGCCAATCAGAAACCATAATGCTATGCCCCTCGTGAGGTAAATGCTGCCAAATAGTCTCGGTGATAAACGGCATAAATGGATGCAATAGTTTCAAAGTCTTCTCCAGGACATACCATAACACATACTGAGCAGTTGTTCTAGCTGAAACATCTTCCTTATTGTACAATCTGGATTTGGCCATCTCGATATACCAATCGCAATACTCATTCCAAATAAATTCATATAACAGACGAGCTGCTTCTCCCAGTTCAAACCGTTCCAAATTCCGTGTAACTTCATTCACAGTTTTGGCAAAACGGCTCAAAATCCATTTATCAGCTAAGGTAAAGCTCTCCTTTTCCCTCGCCTGATTACCATATTGATCTAATAAGCTAGTATTATCTACATCTTCCAAATTCATCAATACAAAGCGGGAAGCATTCCACAACTTATTAGCAAAGTTACGGCTTGATTCTACCCGTTCCCAATAAAAGCGCATATCATTACCAGGCGTATTTCCTGTCACTAGGGTGAAGCGCAGAGTATCAGCACCATTTTTCTCAATAACTTCTAAAGGATCAATTCCATTCCCTAAGGATTTACTCATTTTGCGCCCTTGTGGATCACGAACCAAGCCATGGATGAATACATGTTTAAACGGAATTTCTTTCTTAAATTCCAGCCCCATCATAATCATTCTGGCCACCCAGAAGAAAATAATATCATAACCAGTTACTAATACACTAGTAGGATAAAACTGTTGCAATTCATCCGTTTCTTCCGGCCATCCCATGGTGGAGAAAGGCCATAACCCTGAACTAAACCAAGTATCAAGAACATCAGGATCTTGCTGAATACTATGACTGCCACATGTCGGGCAAGCAGTCAGATCCTCCCGCGCCACAATCGTTGCACCGCACTCACAATACCAGGCAGGAATTCGATGACCCCACCAAATTTGCCGTGAAATACACCAATCACGAATATTATCCATCCAATTAATATATGTTTTAGTAAACCGCTCAGGTACAAACTGAATTTTCCCGTTCGTCACAGCTTCCTTAGCCGGATCAGCTAATGACTGCATTTTCACAAACCATTGTTTAGAAACCAATGGCTCCACAACCGTTGTGCAACGTTGACAATGACCTACTGCATGCTGATGATCATCTATTTTCACCAAATAACCTTGTTCTTGTAAATCAGCAACTAATACTTTGCGGCACTCATAGCGATCCATGCCAGCATATTTTCCTGTATCTGCTGACATAGTGCCATTATTGGCAATTACAACAATTTGAGGCAAATTATGGCGCAGTCCCATTTCAAAGTCGTTAGGATCATGGGCTGGAGTAATTTTCACTGCCCCAGTACCGAAATCCTTATCCACATATTCATCAGCAATTACTGGAATACAGCGTCCAACCAAAGGAAGAATCAAATTCTTGCCAATTAGATGGCTGTATCTCACGTCTTCTGGATTGACAGCAACTGCAGTATCACCCAAAATAGTTTCCGGCCGAGTGGTTGCAACACTCAAGTACTCACCCGCACATCCTTCCACTGGATAGCGCACATGATAGAGATGGCCCGGTTTTTCTTCATGCTCGACTTCAATATCACTTAAGGCAGTATTACAACGTGGGCACCAATTTGTAATACGATGTCCCTGATAAATAAGACCTTTCTCATACAAGGACACAAAAACTTCCCGCACTGCCTTAGAACAGCCTTCATCCATGGTAAAGCGCTCACGCTGCCAATCACAAGAAGCCCCCAAACTTTTTAGCTGTTTAATAATCCGGTCCCCATATTGTTCTTTCCATTCCCAAACTTTTTCAATGAATTTCTCCCTGCCTAGATCATAACGAGTTATACCTTCCTCAGCCAACATTTCTTCAACTTTTATTTGGGTCGCTATACCAGCATGGTCAGTTCCCGGCATCCACAAGGTATTGTAACCCTGCATCCGGCGAAAACGTATCAAGATATCTTGAAGAGCATTATCCAGAGCATGCCCCATATGTAACTGTCCTGTTACATTTGGTGGCGGAATCACAATACTAAAAGGTTTTTTCCCCTTATTTACTTCATCATGAAATAGTCCATGATCTTCCCAATATTTATACCATTTTTCTTCTACTGCCTGTGGATCATATACTGTTGTAATATTTTTTTCCGTCAAAATGAACGCCTCCTAGTTTGTTAAGTAAAAATAAAAAAACTCCTCCATCCTCGTAAGGACGAAAGAGCATACTTTCGTGGTACCACCTTGACTATACCGAAAATAGCT
>Ga0316604_10001673_pt1 | contig 18821 bp, 15 predicted proteins | sample OWC_soil_day20_C_FD_207650 | JGI IMG/M metagenome (GOLD analysis project Ga0316604, IMG submission 207650) | Wetland soil microbial communities from Old Woman Creek delta, Ohio, United States - OWC_soil_day20_CT | ecosystem: Environmental > Terrestrial > Soil > Wetlands | place: USA: Ohio... | reverse complement strand
GTGGCATCGCGGCACTGCGCAAACAGGTCAAGGACCCGGACGACGTACAGCTCGCCTTCTACAGTCTGCTGCGCGGCACGCGCATCGCCGAGACGGCTTATGTCGCGCTCGATGACGAAAGCGTAGGCGACGTCGCCCAGACTGAGCCCGAAGAGCGCGCCGGCGCCCTGCATGATTGCATCACCGCCAGCTTCGACGCCATCCACGCCGGTGTGGGCCTGCCCGCCAACGGTACGCCGGGGGCGTGCGCGTACTGCGAAATGCGTGGGCTGTGCCGCAAGGAGTGGGTGGGGTGAGTTCCAATGAGTTCAATGTCCGCTCGACCCGATACCCCACCCACCCATCCGTTCGGCCCGAGTGCGCCCCTTTGACAAGCTCAGGATAAACCGGTCTTCAGCCGGGCGTGTATCGAGGGCAGGGCGCAAGCCTTGATACACCGCACTGCGTGCGCCACTCGGCTCGAACGGCTTGGAAAAGTTCCGTTGATATTTATGTTTCCTTACTTTAAAGTAAGGAAAATACCCCGTTAAGGAGCACTGCAATGAGTACCGCAACCCTCACCACCAAAGGCCAGATCACGATTCCCGCGGTAGTGCGTGCGGCGCTCGGTATTTCTACGGGCGACAAGGTGGATTTCGTGGAGGTCGAGCCCGGTCGCTTTGAACTCGTGGCCGCAACCCAATCCGTAACCGCGCTCAAAGGCCTTGTGCGCAAGGGCGCCGAGCCGGTTTCTATTGAGGCCATGAACGCCGCCATCGCGGCCGCTGGAGCTCAGGACAAATGATCGGGCTGGATACCAATGTGCTCGTGCGCTACATCGCGCAGGATGACCCGGTGCAGAGCCCACTTGCTACCCGTCTGATCGAATCCCTGAGCATTGAAGCACCGGGTTTTGTCAGCATGGTCACGCTGGTCGAGCTCGTCTGGGTGCTCAGCGGCTGCTACGCCGCAGGCAAGGCCGAGCTTTGCGCTGTGTTGGAGACGCTGCTGCGCACCAAGGAAATCCAGATCGCCGACGCCGAAACTGCCTGGAAAGCCCTGCGCCTGTTTAAAGACAGCAGGGCCGGTTTCGCCGATTGCTTGATCGAATGCGCGGGGCGCTCGGCCGGCTGCGAGTACACCGCCAGCTTTGATCGCGATGCGGTGCGGGATTGCGGGATGCGTTTGCTGGTGGAGTGAGTGGCCGTGCCATGCGTAGGGCAATCGAAGCGAAGCGCATTGCGCCGAATGTGTGCGCTCCCCATCCGGCACAATGCGCTTGTTGTGCTTCGATTGCGCCCTACGTTGCGAGAAAATTGAGCCTTGTATGGCGGGTCATTTGACCCGCGCAGACACGCCACCTCTAAGTCCCAGATTTGATCACTCGTACGCGGGTTACGCCTGCAGCTGACCCGCCCTACGTCCGAACCCGAAACTCGCAATGACCCCTGAATACCGCCAAACCCAACGCTTTCTCGCCCTTGACCCCGCCCGCAGCGTGACGGTGGAGGCGTGCGCGGGCAGTGGCAAGACCTGGCTGCTGGCGTCGCGGCTGTTGCGTTTGTTGCTGGCCGGCGCGCGGCCGGGCGAGATCCTGGCGATTACCTACACGCGCAAGGCGGCGCGGGAGATTGAGGCGCGGCTGCGCGGGCTGCTCTCCGAACTGGCCACCCAGCCGGAAGCGCAGGTGCTGAAAATGCTGACGGAGCGTGGCTTGTCGGCGGCTGAGGCGCAGGCTGCTGTGCCGCGTGCGCGTGGTTTGTTCGAGGCGGTGCTGGCGGCGGAGCCAGCGATCACGATCACGACTTTCCATGGCTGGTTTGCACGCCTGCTCGGTGGCGCGCCGCTGGATAGCGGCTTGGCCGGGCGCAGTCTTGATGAGGCCGCTGCCAGTCTGCTCGACGAAGCCTGGGTGGCGCTGGCGGCCGAGTGTGGCCGTGCGCCAGAGAGTCCGCTGGCGCAGGCCTTGCTGTGGCTGTATGGCGAGCTGGGCGCTTTCATGACGCGCAAATTGGTCGGCGGTTTCGTCGAGCGCCGTGCGGAGTGGCAGGTCTGGAAAGAACAGTATGGTGGCATGGCGGGCGCAATCGCCTGGCTGGATGCGGAATTCGGCGTGGGTGGTGATCCGCTCGCCGACTTGTTCTTGCCGCTGCGTTTGAATGAGCTGGAAGCGTTTGCGCGCCTGCTGGGGCAGAACACGGCGACGGATCAGACGGCGGGGAATGCGTTGGCGCAGGCAGTGGTGGATGCGCGGAGTAAGGGGGCTGATGTGCTGGATTCCGGCTTTCGCCGGAATGACGCTGTTTTTGAACGTGTGCGCGCGGCTTTTCTGACCAAGGAAAACGCGCCGCGTGCCCGCAAGACGAGCGCTGCGCAGGCCAAGCGTCTGGGGGCTGCTGGCGAAGAGCGCTTCATGGCTTTGCACGCGGAATGGAGCGCGCGCCTGATTGCCACGCTGGGCGCCTTGCAGGATCTGGACAATGCAGCACTCAATCGGCATGCGTTGATGGTGGGTGAGGCGCTGCTGGCGAAGCTCGCTGAATTGAAGCGCCAGCGCCGGGCGATGGATTTTGCCGATCTGGAAGCGGAGATCGACGCGTTGCTGGCGCGCGAAGGGTCGGCGGCCTATCTGCAGGCGCGGCTGGATGCGCGCTACAAGCACATCCTGCTCGATGAATTCCAGGATACCAATCCGCTGCAGTGGCGCATCCTGCGCGGTTGGCTGGATGGCTATGCCGGGACTGGCGTGGCGCGGCCCAGCGTGTTTCTGGTGGGGGACCCGAAGCAGTCGATCTACCGTTTCCGACGCGCCGAGCCCAAGCTGTTCGCGGCGGCGTCCGAATACTTCGCGCGCGAGTTCGGTGCCACGCGCATCGGCAATGCGCATACCTTCCGCAATGCGGCTGGCATTGTCGGACTGGTCAATGCGGTGTTCGGTGCGGAGCCTTCGTTTACCTTCGAGGCGCAGACCGCGGAGCGCGCGGATTGGCCGTATCGCGTCGAACTGCTGCCCTTGATTGCCGGGCAGGCGGCAGAGGCAGAGGTGGTGGGCACGAGCCTGCGCAATCCGCTGGAAGAATCACGCGTGGAGGCTGAAGACTTGCGTCGCAGCGAAGAGGCGCGCCTGCTGGCGCAGCGCATTGGCGAGATGGTCGGGCAGAATGGGCTGCCCTGGCTGGTGCGGGGCAAGGATGGTCGCGAGCGCCCGGCGCGTTATGCGGATGTGCTGATCCTGACGCGGCGCAAGACGCAGCTTGCGGCCTATGAGGCGGCGCTGCTCGAGGCCGGCATTCCCTTCGTCAGCCCGGGCCGCGGCGGTTTGCTGGACACGCTGGAAGCGCAGGATCTGCTCGCCACGCTGCGCTTTCTGGCGGACCCTTCGGACAACCTGGCGCTGGCGCATCTGCTGCGCGCACCGGCGTTTGCCCTCACAGACGAAAACTTGCTGACGATCTCGGCGGAGCCGGGGGCGTGGTGGCCGAGTTTGCGGCGGGTGGCCGAATCGGCGGGTGCGCCCAGCCATGTTCGTGCCGTGCACCTGCTCTCTGCCTGGCTTGACGCTGCCGCACATTTGCCTGCGCATGACCTGATCGACCGCATCTTTGACGAGGCAGACTGGTTTGCGCGCTGTCGCGCAGTCGTGCCTGCGGCCTTGTGGCCGGGCGTGCATGCCAACCTCGAAGCATTACTGGAATTGGCGCTGAATGTGGATGCCGGGCGCTATCCGAGCCTGACGCGTTTTGTTGACGAGCTGCGGCGCTTGTCGGTATCCGACGATGAGGCGCCGGATGAAGGCCTGATCGTGGCGGCGGGTGAAAACGAAGGCCGCGTGCGCATCATGACCATTCACGGTTCAAAGGGGCTGGAGGCGCCGATTGTGTGGCTGATCGATGCCAACTCGCCGCCGCGCAGCCCGGATGGCTATACCGTGGCGATGGACTGGCCGGCTGAAGCGCGCGCGCCGCAGCACTTCTCCCTGCTTGGCCGGATCAGCGAAGCCGGACCCTCGCGCGCGGCGATTCTGGACGCAGAGAAAGCCGCTGCCGAGCGTGAGGAGCTGAACCTGCTCTATGTAGCGATCACGCGTGCCGAGCAGGTGCTGATCGTCAGCGGCATTGAACCAGCGAAAACCAGCAGCGCGATGACGCCGTACAAGCGCGTCGCGCCGGCACTGGCTGCCCTGCAAGCCGTGGAGGGTTGTCTCGGTGCGCTGCCGCGCGGGGCGGGTGCCGTCAGCCTGCCAAGCCGTGTTCCGTTGTCCGAAGCGGTGGAAAACGCCGTACCAGCCGTGGGGGCCTTGCGTCGTTCGGCACGCGATCCGCTTGTTGCCGAGCACAATGCCGGCATGGCGTTCGGTACGGCCCTGCATGCCTGGCTGGAAGCGGCGACAGCCCGTCTGCCATTGCCTGATGTGGCACCGGAGATCGAGCAGGCTGCACGGCGTCTGTTGGAGCGGCCTGCCTTGCGCCGCTTTTTCGATCCCGCCCAGTATCGTCGCGCGGCCAACGAAACTGCCTTCATCGGTGCGGATGGCAAGCCTGGCCGCATTGATCGCTGGGTGGAATGTGAGGATGCGATCTGGGTGCTGGACTACAAGAGTGGCAAGCCTGCCGAAGATGCGCTGATGGCGGATTACAGATCACAGATCGCGGGCTATCGTGAAGTGCTGCAGGCGATTTTCCCGGATCGTCCTGTGAAGGCGTTGCTGGTGTTTGCTGAAGGTGGCGAAATCAGCGTAGCGTAAGGGGTAGGGGTGTAGGGAACCGTCCGGGTTTGCGGTGTTTTTTCAGGAGAAAATCATGCTGCTGAGTGACGTGCTGGCGATCAAGGGCAAACTTCTCCACACGATTTCTCCGCAGAAAACCCTGGCCGATGCGCTGGCGCTGATGACAGAGCAGGACATGGGGTCGCTGGTCGTGATCGATCATGGCGTGTTGGCCGGCATGCTCACGTTTCGTGAGGTTCTGGCGGCGATTCATGCTGCAGGCCGCGACTGGCAAGCAATTCCGGTGGCCGAGGTGATGTTGCGGGATCCTGCGGTGGGAGAGCCGCGCATGGATCTGCATGAACTGCGCAGTCACATGATCGATCATCATCAGCGCTATCTCCCGGTCGTCGAGCATGGCACGCTGCTGGGGGTGATTTCCTTCCACGACGTGGCCCGTGCGGTGCTTGAAGAACAGGGCTTCGAGAGCCTGATCCTGCGCAATTTCGTGCGTAACTGGGAGGATGAGGTGTTGCCCGTTGGCAAGCCCAGTGCGAACAGTTCTGACCGTTAATCGAGCCTAAGATCGCACCTTCGGGTATCCTCTCGCTCCGCAAGAAGCGCCGCGTTCATGTTGCGTCGCAATAAAATCAAGGGGTTGGGGGATGGAGAAGGTCTGGCTGAAGAGCTACCCGGCAGGCGTGCCGGCAGAAATTGATTTGACAGAATACGGTTCGCTCGCGGATTTCTTCGCACGCGGCGTAGCGCGCTGGGGCGAGAAGGTCGCCTATATCAACATGGGGGCCGAGCTGACTTACCGCCAGGTCGACCAGCTCTCAGCCCGCTTTGCCGCCTATCTGCAAGGCACGCTTGGTTTGCCCAAGGGCGCGCGTATCGCGCTGATGATGCCGAATGTCCTTCAATATCCGGTTTGCATGTTCGGGGCGCTGCGCGCCGGCTATACCGTGGTCAACTGCAATCCGCTGTATACGCCGCGCGAGCTGGAACATCAGCTCAAGGATTCCGGTGCAGAAGCCATCGTGGTGATGGAGAACTTTGCACATACGCTGCAGGCGGTGCTTGCGAATACCAGCATCAAACACGTGGTGACCACCAGCCTGGGTGAGATGCTCGGCACGCTGAAGGGCACGATGGTCGACTTCGTGGTCAAGCACGTGAAGAAAATGGTGCCGAAATGGCAGATCCCGCAGAGCATGCGTCTTTCGCAGGCTTTGTCGCTGGGGAGCCGGCAGACCCTGCGGCCGGTCGAAGTGACCCGTGACGATGTTGCATTCCTGCAATATACGGGGGGGACGACCGGTATCTCGAAAGGGGCGATGCTGACGCATGGCAACATCATCGCCAATCTGCTGCAGGCACATGTGTGGGTGGGTGCCCGCTTGCGCTGGGGCGGCGAGTTCGTGGTCACCGCGCTGCCGCTGTATCACATCTTCTCGCTGACGGTGAATTGCTTCGTGTTCTTCATGATCGGCTCGCGTAACCTGCTGATCACCAATCCACGGGATATCGGTGGCTTCATCAAGGAGTTGTCGAAGTATCCGTGGTCGGTGATTTCGGGAGTCAATACGCTTTTCAATGCGATGATGAGCCATCCGAATTTCCCCTCGCTGAAGTTCTCGAACCTGCGCCTGTCGCTCTCGGGCGGGATGTCGCTCCAGAAAAACGTGGTGGATAAATGGCGTGCCTTTACCGGGCATGTGCTCATTGAAGCCTATGGCCTGACCGAGGCTTCGCCGGGGGTGTGCTGTTGCCCGATTGACCAGACCGAGTACAACGGCTCGATTGGTCAGCCGGTTCCGTCGACCGACATTTCCCTGCGCGACGAGGATGGTCGGGAAGTGGCGCTTGGCCAGCCGGGCGAGCTGTGCGTAAAGGGGCCACAGGTGATGAAGGGCTACTGGAACGCGCCCATGGATACGGCACAGGTGATGACTGCCGATGGTTATCTGCGTACCGGTGACATTGCCCTTGTTGACGAGCAGGGCTTTGTACGCATTGTGGATCGCAAGAAGGATACGATTCTGGTCTCAGGTTTCAACGTCTATCCCAATGAGGTGGAGGATATCGTTGCGACTCACCCGGGGGTGGCTGAAGTGGCCGCGATCGGCGTACCCAGTGAACATTCCGGTGAGGCGGTGAAGATCTTTGTGGTGAAGAAGGATCCCGCATTGACCGAAAGGGACCTGATTGTCCACTGCAAAAAGAGTTTGACAGGCTACAAGGTGCCGCACCTGATTGAATTCCGGACCGATCTGCCCAAGACCAATGTCGGAAAAATATTGCGGCGCGCATTGCGCGATGAAGAACTTCTCAAGGCAAAAAACCAGGCTGCGGCAGCATTTCGGGAAAAATCTGCCTGAAAGTATGTGTTTGCCCATGCGTTTTTTTGTCCTCAAGGCGCTTGTCTGCCGGCAACACCTGTGCTTCAATTGAAACGCGTTTCTCACTTCTGTTTGGCAATTTCTCCGTGAACTCCGCTTTCCACCTCGCTGGCCGTTCTGCCCCTGTCACTTCTGTGGCAGTTGTAGTCGTACGCGTAGTAGTAAGCGTAGGCGGCAACGCGCCGTAACGGGGACGAGTCAAGCTCAAGGATTCCGACCCCGCTGGCGCGAGCCGAGCGGGGTTTTTTTATGCTCCGCCCGGTCTGGCTGGCCAACCAACTATCAGGAGCATGAACATGCAGTTAAACGGGGCTCAATTGATTGTCCGCTTGCTGGAGCAGCAGGGCATCACTACCCTCACGGGGATTCCCGGCGGCGCCGCCTTGCCGCTTTACGATGCGTTGTCACAAAGCCCAATCATCCGTCATGTGCTTGCCCGCCATGAGCAGGGCGCCGGCTTCATCGCCCAGGGGATGGCCAGGGTGACGGGCAAGGCTGCGGTTTGTCTGGCCTCCAGTGGTCCGGGAGCGACCAATCTGGTGACCGCCATTGCGGATGCCAAACTCGATTCGATTCCATTGGTCTGTATTACCGGTCAGGTCTCTTCCAGCATGATCGGTACCGATGCCTTCCAGGAGGTCGATACCTACGGGATTGCCATCCCGATTACCAAACACAACTGGCTGGTACGCGATGTAAAGGATCTGCTGGAGATCATTCCTGCGGCATTCCGTCTGGCGGAGTCCGGTCGTCCGGGGCCGGTCTGGGTCGATGTGCCCAAGGATGTGCTGACCGCCAGTATCGAAATCGGAAATTTGCCGGCCCCGGCGGTGCGGGATGAATTGCCCCAGGTGGATGGCGACCTGATCAGTCGTGCCGCCGCATTGATCAACTCGGCAAAGACCCCTGTACTGTATCTGGGCGGTGGCGTGATCGCCGCGGATGCCTGTCAGGCTGCTGTTGCGCTGGCCGAGAAAGCGGGCTTGCCGACCACCATGACCTTGATGGGGCTGGGGGCCATGCCGGTGGATCATCCTTTGTCATTAGGCATGCTGGGGATGCACGGTGCGCGCTATACCAACTATGCTCTGGAAGAAGCCGATCTGCTGATCGTGCTGGGCGCACGCTTTGATGACCGGGCCATCGGCAATGCCGACAAGTTCTGTCCCAAGGCTGCGATCATCCATATCGACATCGATCCGGCTGAGCTGGGCAAGATCCGGCGCCCGGATGTGGCGATCCATGGGGATGTAGCCAAGGTGCTGGAACGGTTGGCTGCGAGTGTTCAGACTAACCCACGCCATCAATGGGTGGCACGCGTTGATGCGCTCAAGCAAGCGCATCCGATGGCTTTGCCCAATGTCGAAGACCCGCGCAGCCATTATGGTCTGGTGCGTGCCGTGGCCAGCTTGCTCGATGATGAGGCCGTGGTTGTCACTGACGTGGGACAGCATCAGATGTGGGTAGCACAAGCCTATCCGTTCCGGCGAGCCCGCCAGTGGCTGACTTCAGGTGGGCTTGGCACCATGGGTTTTGGCATGCCCGCTGCAATAGGTGCTGCCTTGGCGCAGCCGGAACGCACGGTGGTGTGCTTTTCCGGAGATGGCAGCCTGAAGATGAACATCCAGGAAATGGATACGGCCGTGGAAGAGGGCGTGAACATCAAGGTGATCGTCATGAACAACCAGTCGCTGGGATTGGTGCACCAACAGCAGGATATGTTCTATGGACAACGCATCTTCGCTGCCGATTATCGTCGCCACACCAATTTCCAGATGATTGCAGCAGGGTTTGGCATGCAGGTTTTCGATCTGGATGAAACGGATGATCCGCGTGCAATGCTTGCAGAGGCGCTGAGATCACGCGGGCCAGCCTTGATCCACTGTTCGATCGATGTGAACCAGAAGGTTTTTCCGATGGTGCCTCCGGGCGCGGCCAATACTGAAATGATTGGGGGCTGATATGGATATCTGCAAGGAAAGTACGGTCCCGGCCAAGGTGGCGCTGGAGTTGGCGGTACGCAATCATCCGGGTGTCATGTCGCATGTGTGCGGGTTGTTTGCGCGGCGCGCCTTCAATGTCGAAGGCATTCTGTGCATGCCGGTCGGAAATGGTGACGAGAGCCGGATCTGGCTACTGGTGCGGGATGACGCCCGTTTGCCACAGATGATCAGTCAGGTTGAAAAGCTTGAAGACGTGATCAGCGTGGCGCGGCATGCTGCAGATCACCGGGTGTTCGAGCGGCTGGAAGAGTTCTTCCAGTAATTTCCTGCGTTCCAGCAAGGAGTTTGCGGGTGTTATCTTTATCGAGTCTGGCCGGGTTCGCACTGGTCGCATTGAGCATGGTTCTGACGCCGGGGCCCAACATGATGTATCTGGTCTCGCGTTCAATCTGTCAGGGAAGGAGGGCCGGGCTGGTCTCGTTGGGAGGTGTCGGCCTTGCCTTCGTTCTTTACATGCTGGCTGCTGCATCCGGCATTACTGCCCTGTTACTTGCCGTGCCATTTGCATATGATGTGCTGCGTTTTGCCGGAGCCGGATATCTTCTGTATCTGGCCTGGCAGGTTCTTAAACCGGGTGGCCGATCTCCTTTTCAGGTTCGGGTACTTCCGACGCATGCCGCCCGGCAGTTGTTCGCGATGGGCTTCATTACCAATATCCTGAACCCCAAGGCAGCGATGCTGTACCTGTCCCTGTTGCCGCAGTTTATTGACCCTGTTCACGGCAGTGTGTTCGGACAGGCACTCTTGCTGGGATGTGTTCAGATAGCCATCAGCATGAGCGTAAACGCTGCGATCATCGTGGCGGCCGGAACGATTGCCAGATTTTTGGGAGGACGTCCGGTCTGGCTGCGTGTACAGGGCTGTTTGATGGGTACAGTACTGATTGGCTTGGCTGTTCGCATGGCACTGGATGTGCAGCACTAGCCGGAGGGTTCGGGTTCTCGCGCTTACAAGAGCGGGCCCGGCCCAGGGCGTACGGCCTTGAGCAATACGATCAGGGCACCCGCACCGCCTTCCGGTAAACGGGCCTGGCAGTACGCCATGACGTTCTGGTAGTTCATCAGCCAGCCTGCCACGAGCTTTTTCAATACAGGCTCCCTGCCTGGTGAGCCGCGGCCCTTGCCATGCACGATGCGGACACAGCGTATGCCACGCTTTTTCCACTGGCCCATGCAGGCCGCCAGCAGCTCACGGGCGTCGTCCCGGTTGCAGCCGTGCAGGTCGAGCTGGTCCTGGACTACCCAGCGGCCGCGGCGCAGATCGCGGATGACTGAGCGTGGTACGCCATTTTCCAGATAGGTCAGTTCGTCGCCACCTTCCAGATGGAGTTCCAGTGAGGTGGGGGCATAGATGGACTCGGCAAGGGCGGCCTGCTCATCGCGTTCATGCTGGATCGGCAAGGGACGTGGCTTGGGCGGCTCCGGGAAAACCTTGTCGGTCTGGATGGGACGGACTCCTTGCAAGGCCGTGGCCAGATCGGCGGCGTCTGCGCTGAGGGGTTTGTGATCCAGATCTTCCGCCAGCCAAGCGGCGGGAATCCATTCTTCACGGTTCTGCTGCGGTTCAGCAGGGTTGGCTTTTTCTGCCTTGGACTCGCGTGGGCGGGGAACCGGTGCCGGTTTGGGAAGTTCGATGACGGCTTGATTGACAGGTGGCAGTGCCTGCGTGCCGGCTATTGCCGCACGAAACAGGTCTGCGTCATTGAGTGGGTCTACAACAACAGCCCGCTGAAGAGCGGGCTGTTGTTTCAGCTTGCGTTTGATGTCCGCAAGCGGCAGGCGTTTGCTGCTCATGCAGCTCAGAGCGCGCCGAGGTAACGTTCCGCATCCAGGGCGGCCATGCACCCTGTTGCTGCGGAAGTGATGGCCTGGCGGTAATTGTGGTCGGCCACATCGCCAGCGGCGAAGACCCCCGGAATGCTGGTCTGGGTTGCATTGCCGTCCTGGCCGGTTTTCACCTTGAGATAACCGGTTTCGTTCATGTCCAGCTGACCTTTGAAAATTCCGGTGTTCGGGGCGTGGCCGATGGCGATGAACACGCCTTGCAGGGCGATGTCCTTGGTGGCGCCGGTTTTCACGTTCTTGACCCGGATGCCGTTGCTGCCTTTGGCGTCGCCCAGCACTTCATCCAGTGTGGAATCGAGTTCGAGGGCGATCTTGCCTTCTTTCACGCGTTCCATCAGTTTGTCGATCATGATCGCCTCGGCACGGAACTTGTCGCGGCGGTGCACCAGGGTCACCTTGCTGGCGATGTTGGCCAGATACAGGGCTTCTTCCACGGCGGTGTTGCCGCCACCGATCACGGCGACTTCCTGATTCTTGTAGAAGAAACCGTCGCAGGTCGCGCAGGCGGAGACCCCGCGGCCGGAGAACTTTTCTTCCGAAGGCAAACCAAGATATTTGGCCGTGGCACCCGTGGCAATGATGAGTGCGTCGCAGGTGTAGGTACCGGAGTCACCTGTCAGTGTAAAAGGGCGCTCGGTGAGTTGGGCCGTATGGATGTGGTCGAAAATGATTTCGGTGTTGAAGCGGCGGGCATGTGCCTCGAAGCGTGCCATCAGTTCCGGGCCTTGCACCCCGTCGGTGTCGGCTGGCCAGTTATCGACTTCTGTGGTGGTCATCAACTGACCACCTTGGGCGATCCCCGTGATTAGGACGGGCTTGAGATTGGCGCGCGCTGCATACACGGCGGCCGTATAACCGGCGGGCCCGGAGCCTAGGATGATCAGTGAATGGTGCTGGCTGTTGGTGCTCATGGGGGCGCTCCTGCCTTGAAAGAATTGTGTGTGGGCAATTATAGCCGAGGCGTTCGTGCAGACCGATTGGCATTGGCAATCAGGGCGATTGAGCGACAGAGGACGATCATTTTGCCCAAACATGCTGGATGGTTCCCCGCGTGATATTTGTCACATATACTCAGCGGTGCAGTCTCGAAGAAGGTCCATAAGAAGACCCTGATGAGCTGGATGTGGTAGGTCCTATAGTTTGCGCCTGATGCGCTGCGTAGAGAGCACGGAGGATGAATGAGCAGTAACAAGCTTGTGGTTTCGGCGACCGCCCTGAGTACCCTGCCGGTATTTCAGGGGCTTGATATCGGACAACTCGAAGAAATCGCGGTTCACGCCGGCATGCGTCGCGTTGCGCGTGGCGTTACGGTTGTACAGGCAGGAGAAACGACCGACAACGTGTATTTCATCCTGAATGGCAGCATGAAGGTCTTGATCTGTGATGCGGATGGTCGCGAAGTTATCTTCACCATCATTGGTCAGGGGGCTGTATTTGGTGAAATGGGGATGCTGGATGCTGCGCCACGCTCCGCGTCCGTGGTGGCTGCCGTGCCAACGGATCTGGTGGTCTTTTCCCAGGCTGATTTTCTGAAAATCCTCAAGAACCATTTCGATGTCTGTCTGCGGGTCATGGGGAACATGGCCAAGCGTTTGCGCGAAGCCGACCGCAAGATCGAGAGTCTGGCACTGATGGATGTCTATGGCAGGGTGGCGAGGCTGCTTCTGGATCTGGCCGAGACCACCGATGGCAAATCGGTGATCCGCAAGAAGATTTCCAAGCAGGATATTGCCAAGATGATTGGTGCCTCCCGCGAGATGGTTTCCCGGGTGATGAAGGATCTGATTGCCCGTGGCTTGATTGAAGAAGCTGCCCACGGCCAACTCGTGGTACAGGACCGGATCATTTCTCTTTGATGGACGGTACGTGCGACATGCGGAGTGGAGCAGGCGTGTCTGTATAATCGTCTGATCCTGACTGCCGGCCTCGCCATGTTGTTCCGTTCCGCCAATCGAACCCCGTCCCAGCCTTTGCCCGAGAAGATCGGCGCCTTGTTGCGTGAGGCGGGCTGGCTGTTGCTTGCTGCGGTCGGTGTCTTCCTGGCGATGATCCTGTTCGGCTATACCAAGGCCGATCCTGGCTGGTCGCACGCGGTGGATGTGCTGCGGGTGGCGAATCCTGGCGGGCGATTTGGCGCCTGGCTGGCCGATATGCTCTTGCAGCTTTTCGGTAGCTCGGCCTGGTGGCTGGTGATCCTGATGGTCTGGGGCCTGTTGATTGGTGGCCGGCGTTTCCGTGAAGAACTCGATTCCGATCATCGTTCCCTGCTGATCGTGCTGGCCGGATTCTTCATTGTGTTGTTGACCAGCTGCGGGCTCGAGTCGCTGCGTTTCCACACCAGTCATGCGGTCCTGCCGGGCGTTCCGGGGGGCGTCATTGGAACCGAACTGGGGCGGTTGGTGATGCGCTACCTCGGTTTTACCGGTGGAACCTTGATCCTGCTGACTGCCTGGGCTGGCGGACTGAGCTTGTTTGGTGGTTTTTCCTGGATCAATGCCGTCGAAAAAATGGGCTATGTCCTGGAACGTGCGTGGGAGCTGAGCCTGAAAGCGATCCAGTCCTGGCAGGATCGGCAGGCGGGCAAGGAAACCGCCGTCAAGCGCGAAGAGAAAATCAAGCGCGAACGCAAAAAGCGTGAGGACTCTCCGCCTATCGCGATTCATATCGAACCGGCGATGAAGGCCGAGCCCATCAAGGTCATTGAGCCCCGGACAGATCGGGATCGTCAGCAAGGCCTCTTCGGGAATACCGCGGGAGGCGGACTGCCTGCGCTGAATCTGCTGGACATGCCAAGCAACGATGTGGAGCCGCCTTCGGTCGAGTCTCTTGAATACACCTCGCGTCTGATTGAACGCAAGCTGGCGGATTTTGGCGTGGAAGTGAAAGTTCTGGCCGCCTATCCCGGTCCGGTGATCACGCGTTACGAAATCGAACCGGCGGTTGGCGTGAAGGGCGCCCAGATCATGAATCTGGTCAAGGACCTTGCACGTGCCTTGTCGGTAATCAGCATCCGGGTGGTCGAGACGATCCCGGGCAAGGCCTGCATGGGGCTCGAGATTCCGAATGTGAAGCGCCAGATGGTGCGGCTTTCGGAGATCATTGGCTCCAAGGTCTATCACGACATGAATTCGCCGCTAACCGTGGTGCTGGGCAAGGATATTGGCGGCAACCCGGTGGTGGCTGATCTGGCCAAGATGCCCCACTTGCTGGTGGCTGGGACGACCGGCTCGGGCAAATCGGTGGGTATCAATGCAATGATTCTGTCATTGCTCTACAAGGTCGAAGCCGACAAGGTCCGGCTGATCCTGATCGACCCGAAGATGCTGGAACTGTCGGTCTACGACGGTATCCCGCATCTGCTGGCCCCGGTAGTGACCGACATGAAACATGCCGCGCATGCCTTGAACTGGTGTGTGGGCGAAATGGAACGCCGCTACAAGCTGATGTCGGCGCTGGGCGTGCGCAATCTGGCTGGTTTCAACAAGCAGATTGCCGACGGAATGAAGTCGGGCTCACCGATCAAGAATCCATTCAGCCTGACCCCGGAGAATCCCGAACCGCTTGAAACGATGCCGATGATCGTGGTGGTCATCGATGAGCTGGCGGACTTGATGATGGTTGTCGGCAAGAAGATCGAAGAGTTGATCGCCCGTCTGGCCCAGAAAGCCCGCGCGGCAGGGATTCATTTGGTGCTCGCCACCCAGCGTCCTTCGGTTGATGTGATCACCGGCCTGATCAAGGCGAACATTCCGACACGCATGTCCTTCCAGGTTTCCAGCAAGATCGATTCGCGTACCATCCTTGACCAGATGGGGGCTGAATCCTTGCTTGGTATGGGGGATATGCTGTATCTCGCGCCCGGTAGCGGGCAGCCGAACCGCATTCACGGGGCCTTCGTGGACGACAAGGAAGTGCATAAGGTCGTCGAATACATCAAGACCACCGGTCAGCCGGATTATGTTGAAGGCATGCTCACGGGAGCGACGGAAGATGGCAACGAGGGTGGAGGCGATCTGTTCGGAGACGCCAGTGGCAAGCCTGATGGCGAGTCCGATGAACTCTACGATAAAGCGGTTGCCATCGTGCTGCAAACGCGCCGTCCCTCGATCTCTCTGGTTCAGCGGCATTTGCGGATCGGTTACAACCGTGCGGCCCGCCTGATCGAACAAATGGAAAAATCCGGCCTGGTTTCGGCTGCCAATGCGACAGGTGCCCGCGAAGTGCTCGCCCCTGCACGCGAATCCTGACTATTCTCCTGGTTACCCATCATGAAGCATCTACTGATTTCTGCCTTGTGCCTGGCCATGCCGGCACTGGCCTCGGCTGCGGCCATCGAGCAGTTGCACCAGTTTCTGGATGGCACCAAAACGGCCAAGGCCAGTTTTTCCCAGAAAGTGATCACCAAGACCGGGCGGGCAGGGCAGACTGCTTCCGGATCGATGAGTTTTTTGCGGCCCGGAAAATTCCGCTGGCAGTACACCAAACCCTATGACCAGCTGATCGTGGCAGATGGGAACAAGCTGTGGAGTTTCGACAAGGAACTCAACCAGGTCGTCATCAAGCCGATGAGTCAGGCGCTCGGGGCGACACCAGCGGCACTACTCGCTGGCAGCAATGATCTGCAGAAGAATTTCACGCTCAAGGAAGATGGCGCGTCTGATGGGCTTGAATGGCTGGAGGCCACGCCACGCACCAAGGAAGCCGGTTTTGAGCGTGTCCGGATCGGTCTGAAAGGCAATCTGCCACAGTCCATGGAAGTGCATGACAACTTTGGCCAGACCACAGTCCTGTTGTTCAGCAACTTTGAACGCAATCCGGCCTTGCCGGCCGATACATTCGTATTCACGCCGCCCAAGGGTGCAGATGTGGTGGGCGAATAGACCTCCCATCGGCAGGTATCTCTGCATTCGTGGAGATATCTGCCGATCCGTAACATTGCGTGATTCCCGTCTGGAACAGAACCCGACTGCATGGCTGATCTTTTCTCCACCCCTCCTGCTGCCAACAAGGTTCCGCTTGCCGAGCGCCTGCGCCCGATCACGCTGGACGACGTGGTGGGCCAGTTGCATCTGCTGGGGCCGGGCAAGCCGTTACGCCTGGCGGTAGAGTCGGGCAAGCCGCATTCGATGATCCTGTGGGGCCCCCCGGGCGTTGGCAAGACCACGCTGGCGCGCTTGATGGCCCGGCATTTCGATGCCGAGTTCATGGCCCTGTCGGCCGTGTTCGCGGGCGTGAAAGACATTCGTGAAGCCGTCGCGCAGGCCGAGATGCTGCGTGACACGACAGGGCGACGCACCATCCTGTTCGTGGATGAAGTGCACCGGTTCAACAAAAGCCAGCAAGATGCCTTCCTGCCTTATGTGGAATCCGGCTTGCTGACCTTCATCGGTGCGACCACTGAGAATCCCTCTTTCGAAGTCAATTCGGCGCTGCTCTCGCGTGCTTCGGTATATGTGCTGGATAGTCTCAAACCCGAAGAGATGCAGCAGCTTTTCACGCGAGCCTGCCGTGAAGCCCTCCCGGAATTGCATTTCACCGATGAGGCACGGGACCGGTTGATCGGATGGGCCGATGGGGATGCGCGACGTTTCCTGAATGTCCTCGAAACCCTGGAAACCGCAGCCAGTGCTGCCGGGGTGCACGAGATCACCGGAGCGTTTGCCGAATCCACCCTGGCGCAGAATCTGCGCCGTTTCGACAAGGGGGGAGAAGCCTTCTACGACCAGATATCGGCATTGCATAAATCGGTGCGGGGTTCGAATCCAGATGCTGCCTTGTACTGGTTCGTCCGCATGCTCGATGGCGGTGCAGATCCCTTGTACCTGGGACGACGCATCGTGCGCATGGCGGTCGAAGACATTGGTCTGGCGGATCCCCGCGCGCTGACGCTGGCTCTGGAGGGATGTCAAACCTATGAGCGGCTGGGTTCTCCCGAAGGGGAACTGGCCCTGGCGCAGGCGGTGGTGTATCTCGCCATTGCGGCCAAATCCAACGCCTTGTACATGGCTTATAACGAAGCGCGGCGCTTCGTGAAGCAGGACGTCAGCCGGCCCGTGCCAATTCATCTGCGCAATGCGCCGACCAAGCTCATGAAGGAACTCGGTTACGGCAAGGAATACCGTTACGCGCATGACGAGCCTGGTGCCTACGCTGCGGGTGAAGACTATCTGCCGGAAGGCATGCCCGCGGTCCGCTGGTATGAACCTACAGACCGCGGCATGGAAAGCAAGATTGCCCAGAAACTTGCCTATCTGAGGAGTCTGGACCGTGCGGCGCAGGAAGCTGGGGACGATTGAGCGCCTGCTGCATGCGGTTGCGGGGTTTTCTCCAGGGTTCTTGAGCCGATGTCTTGTGCCAGAGCGGCTCGAGTAAACGCCGTTTGACCAGGGATATGCGAAATCTTTGTGCTGTGCAAAGAGCGGATTCCTTGCCTCGTGTAAACTGCGCGCTTCCGGGAAAAGAACCTCATCACCAAAATGCTCGATATCCAACAACTCCGCACGCAACTCGATACGGTGGCCCAACGCTTGGCCAGCCGCAACTTCACGCTCGATGTCGCCGCCTTTCAAGGCATGGAGGACGAACGCAAGACCTTGCAGGTCCGCACACAGGAACTGCAGTCGAAACGCAACAGCCTGTCCAAACAGATTGGCATGCTCAAGGGCAAGGGTGAAGACGCCTCTGCCGTGATGGCCGAGGTATCAGGCATCGGCAACGAATTGAAGGTCTGCGAAGAACGTCTGGGCGCGTTGCAGGATCGTTTGAATGATTTTCTGGCACGTATCCCCAATCTGCCGAATGAAACCGTGCCGGTGGGCAAGGATGAGTCGGGCAATGTCGAGGTACGTCGCTGGGGAAGCCCGCGTGAATTCGATTTTCCGGTCAAGGATCATGCCGATCTGGGTGAACCACTGGGCCTGGACTTCGATACGGCGGCCAAGCTCTCCGGCGCACGTTTCTCATTCCTTAAAGGCGGCATGGCGCGCCTGCATCGCGCGATTGCGCAGCTGATGCTGGATACCCAGACCGGTGAGCATGGCTACACCGAGTGCTACACCCCTTATATCGTGAATCCGGACGTGCTTTTCGGTACCGGGCAGTTGCCGAAATTTGCCGATGACATGTTCCGCGTCGAGCGTGGTGGCGAGGATGGTCAAACCCAGTACCTGATTTCCACCTCGGAAATTTCGTTGACCAACAGCGTCAAGGATTGTGTGCTCAAAGCCGAGGATTTGCCGCTCAAGCTGACAGCCCATACACCGTGCTTCCGTTCCGAGGCTGGCAGCTATGGACGTGATACCAAAGGCATGATCCGTCAGCACCAGTTCGACAAGGTCGAGATGGTGCGCATCACCAAGCCGGAAGACAGTTACGCAGCGCTGGAGGAAATGGTCGGTAACGCCGAGGCCGTTCTGCAGAAGCTGAAGCTGCCGTATCGCGTGGTGGCGCTGTGCACCGGGGATATGGGGTTCTCGGCAGCCAAAACCTATGATCTGGAAGTCTGGCTGCCTGCGCAAAACACGTTCCGTGAAATCTCTTCGGTTTCCAATTGCGAAGCTTTCCAGGCGCGCCGCATGCAGGCCCGCTTCAAGAACGAAGCTGGCAAGAACGAGCTGGTCCATACCTTGAATGGTTCCGGGCTGGCGGTTGGCCGGACTCTGGTGGCGGTGCTGGAGAACTATCAGCAAGCGGATGGGACCGTACTCATTCCTGAAGCGCTGAAACCCTATATGGGCGGGCTGGAGATACTCAAGCCGCTGGTTTGATCCAGTGCCTTGTTGCAGCATCCAAAAAAGCTCCTTCGGGAGTTTTTTTTGTACCGTTGAGCGGCAATAGTCGGCCCTCTGGAGAGACTGGAATCCCCCTCGGGGGGCGAGTCGCTACCATC
>Ga0316604_10001672_pt1 | contig 18825 bp, 17 predicted proteins | sample OWC_soil_day20_C_FD_207650 | JGI IMG/M metagenome (GOLD analysis project Ga0316604, IMG submission 207650) | Wetland soil microbial communities from Old Woman Creek delta, Ohio, United States - OWC_soil_day20_CT | ecosystem: Environmental > Terrestrial > Soil > Wetlands | place: USA: Ohio... | reverse complement strand
TTAAGTCGTTTGAGGGTCAACGCCCGCCTGTCGCTGCTGACAGCCATCGCACTGATGGGATTTATCGTGTTCACGATTCTCGTCGTGATCGGCGTGGAACAAAGCGCCATGGATCGTCACCGCGAACGTATCCAGCACTTGGTCAGTTCCGCCGTCAGTCTGGTCGATCATTTCCAGAAGCAGGAAGCCAGCGGCAAGCTCTCGCGCGAAGAAGCCCAGACCAAGGCCAAGGAAGCCTTGCGGGCATTGCGTTTCGGTAGCGATGACTACTTCTTCGTCTACGACTACAAGGGTTTCATGGTGGCCCACGGCACCGACCCCTCACTGGAAGGCAAACTCCAGCTGGGCAAGCCTGATGCTCAAGGCAAGCTCTTCCGTGACGAAATGGTCCAGACCGGCATCACCAAAGGGGAAGGCTTTTCGGAATACGTCTACGTCCGCCCCGGCAATGACAAGACCCCGATCCCCAAGCTCTCTTACGTGAAAGCCTTCGCCCCTTGGGAATGGCTGGTGTGCACCGGGGTGTATGTCGATGATGTCTCCGCCAGTGTCAAGCGCGAAGCCATCAGCTACAGCCTGCTGGCCCTGCTGATCATCGGATTGATGCTGGCGGCGGGAACCCTCATTTCACGCAGCATCGTGCGGCAACTCGGCGCTGAACCCATCAATCTGATGGAGATCATGAGCCGGGCGGCCAATGGCGATCTGCGCCAGCAGCTCGCCTCAACCTCCAGCCAGGACAGCGTGCTGCGTCGCTTGCAGCAAATGCTGGAAGGTCTGTCGAGCCTGGTCCGGACCATCCACACCATGGCCGGCGAATTGAACACCAATGCCGGCCAGGTTGCCCAGACTTCGCAAAAGGTCTCGGCCGCCGCCATCCATCAATCCGAAGCCACCAGTACGATGGCCGCCGGCATCGAGGAGATGACCGTCGCGGTCAATCACATCGCCGATAGTGCCCGCCAGACCGAGAGCGAATCACAGCGGGCCACCGAACTCGGCATCGAAGGCGAGCAACGCGCCACCAGCGCCGTCGGGGTGATTTCGGAAATTTCCACCACTGTCACCCAGGCAGGTGAACGCATCGGTGGGCTGGTCAAACGCACCGACGAAATCGGCTCGATTGCCGGGGTGATCAAGGAAATTGCCGCACAAACCAATCTTCTGGCGCTGAATGCTGCCATCGAAGCGGCGCGTGCCGGCGAACAGGGACGCGGCTTTGCAGTGGTCGCCGACGAGGTCCGCAAACTCGCCGAACGCACCACCCTGGCCACGGCGGAAATCAGCGGCATGGTTGCCGGCATCCAGAGTGAAACCCGCGATGCAGTACGCGTCATGGAATCAGCCGTACCGCAGGCCCAGGCAGGCGTGGCGTCGACCAATGCTGCCGTGCTGTCTCTGCGCGAGATGCGTGTCAGCGCGGAAGGCACCCTGGCGCGCATCCGGGAGGTGGCTGACGCAACCCGTGAACAAGGTCTGGCCAGCAACAGCATCGCCCAGGAAGTCGAACGCATTGCCCGGATGGTGGAAGAAACCAGTCTGGCTGTGACCAGCTCAGCCGAAACGGCCCACCAGCTCGAAACCCTATCGAACTCACTGCAGGCCGCGGTCAGCCGCTTCAGCGTCTGAACCGAAAGCCGTCAGCAAGGCAGCAGAAAGCGACGGATCGGGCGCCGTGAGTCGCTTTTGCGACACGAGCGCCCGCGCAACCTGCCCAGTCAGACATTCAAGTCCTTCTGCGCTCACCCGTAAAAGGGAAATGGCAGTCCGTATCTGGAGAAAAGAATGATTGCGCTGGAAAACCTGCATGTCAGAACCCGCCTCACGCTTGTCATCGCTGCAGCCCTGATCGGCCTGCTCATGCTGACCGCATTTGCCCTGATCGAATCCCGCAGCACGATACTGACCGGGCATCAGGAACGCATCAAGCACCTGGTGGAAGTCGCCAACGGCATCGTCGGCAATTATCAGAAGCTGGAAACGGCCGGAAAACTGTCCCACGCCGAAGCACAGCAACAAGCCAAGGACGCCCTGATCAATCTGCGTTTTGCCAATGGCGACTACTTCTTCATCTACGACTTCGATGGCAATGGCGTCATGGTGGCGGGCAACCAGAAGATCGAAGGTCACAACATGCTGGGCAAAACCGATGCGGCCGGCTTCAAACTCTGGGATGAGTTCGTCAGCATTGCCAAAGGGCCTGGCTCCGGTTACATCAACTATGTCTTCCCCCGTGGTGCGGGGCAGACCGAAGCCCTCCCGAAACTGGCGTATGTTGCCGCCGTACCCGGCTGGCAGTGGATCATCGGCACCGGGGTCTATGTCGATGACGTGAATGCAGCATTGCAGCGTGAAGCCCTACGCTTCGCTCTGGTCGCCCTGCTGGCCATCCTGCTGGCGGGAGGCATCGGTGCGCTGACCGCACGCAGCATCGTGCGACAGCTCGGCGGAGAGCCGGTACAACTGAAGAGCATCATGCAACGCGCCGCCAACGGCGATCTGAATACCGACTTCCACGACAACGGGGATCCCCGCAGCGTTCTGGCCCAGCTCAAGAGCATGCTGACAGGGATTGGCGTGCTGATCCGCGACATCCACGCCACCTCGCTCCAGCTCAACGACAACGCCGGCAAAGTTGCGCAGACCGCACATCAGGTTTCGGATGCCGCCATGCAGCAATCGGATGCCACCAGCTCCATGGCCGCCGGCATCGAAGAAATGACCGTAGCCGTCAATCACATCGCAGACAGCGCGCGCCAAACCGAGAGCGAATCACAACGCGCCAGCGAACTGGGCGTCGAGGGCGAGCAACGCGCCGCCAGCGCGGTCACCGTGATTTCGGATATATCCACCACCGTCAGCCAGGCCGGGGACCGTATCAGCGGGCTGGTCAAACGCACCGACGAAATCGGTTCGATTGCCAGTGTCATCAAGGAGATTGCAGCCCAGACCAACCTCCTCGCCCTGAATGCCGCCATCGAGGCTGCACGCGCCGGCGAACAGGGCCGTGGCTTTGCGGTAGTCGCCGATGAAGTCCGCAAGCTGGCCGAACGAACCACCCAGGCCACGACCGAGATCAGTGGCATGGTCGAAGCCATCCAGAGCGAAACCCGGGAAGCCGTACAGGTCATGCAATCCGCCGTGCCACAAGCCCGTTCCGGTGTGGCTTCGACTGAAGCGGCCGCACAGTCGCTGCGCGAGATGCGTGCCGGTGCCGAAGCCACGCTCGGACGCATCCGCGAAGTGGCCGATGCCACGCGCGAACAAGGTCTGGCCAGCAACAGCATCGCCCAGCAGGTTGAACGCATCGCGCAAATGGTTGAAGAAACCAGCGCAGCAGTCTCCGGCTCAGCCGAAACCGCCCGCCAGTTGGCAAGCCTGGCCCAATCCCTGCAGACAGCGACCAGCCGCTTTACGGTATAAGCTCACGCGGCGGCGCCTTGCACGGAGCCGCCGCCGCGCTGGCCCAGGAGACGGGCCGTCTGTTCAGGAAAGCGCGCAGCCTACTGCGCGTCGTCCGGCGCCGTCAGCAAACTGCTGACATCCTCCAGCTGCACCTTCTCGATCTTCTCGAAGTGACTGGAGATCTTGCGGCTGGAGATATGAACGTCCTGCGCATCCTCATGGGCCTGGCGGATATGATCGGCCAGCTTCTTCATGCGCACGTCGAACAGGCTGAAATCCTTGGAAAGCTTGCCCAGCGCATCCTTGATGACGTGAATCTGCTTGCGCGTTTCCACATCCTTGAGCACCGCACGCGCGGTATTCAGCACCGCCATCAGGGTCGTCGGCGAGACGATCCATACGCGCTTGTTCTGCGCGTAGCTCACCAGATCGGGGTGATAGGCGTGAATCTCGGCAAACACGGCTTCGGCCGGCACGAACATGACGGCACCATCCGAGGTCTCGCCTGCCACGATGTATTTGCCTGAAATCGCATCGACATGGCGCTTGATGTCCTGCTTGAACAGGCTCGCCGCAGCCTTGCGCTCCAGCTCGCCAAGCGTGGAATCAAACATGCGGTGATAATTTTCGAGCGGAAACTTCGAATCCACCGCCACCCGGCCGGTCGGCTCGGGCAGCTTGAGCACGCAGTCGGCACGCACGCCGGAAGCCAGCTGGCACTGGAATTCATAGGCATCCGGCGGCAATGCATTCTGCACCAGCGCTTCAAGCTGGACTTCGCCGAAAGCACCGCGCGCCTTCTTGTCACCCAACAGCTCCTGCAGGCTGACCACGTTGACCGTCAGGTCGCCGATCTTCTTTTGCGCTTCGTCGATGGTTGCCAAGCGCGCCATGACGTTCGTGAAGGTCTCGTTGGTTTTCTTGAAGCCTTCGTCCAGACGCTGATTGACCACCCCGGTGATCGCATCGAGCCGCTCGTTCATGGTCCGGGTCAGGGTTTCGGTCGTTTCAGCCTGCTGCAAGGCGGCCTTGCGCAGCCCGTCCTGCAACAGTTCGCGATCCGAACGCGCAGCTTCGGCAAGCTTCTCCAGCGTTTGCGAGAGCATTTCGGTCTTGAGCAATTCCTGTCGCTGCAACAGCGTGCTGGCCAGCTCGGTCAGGCGTGTGGCGGTGGCCGTACCCTGCTCGGTAATCCGCTGCTGCATGGCCAGATGCAGGGCCTGCATGGCTGCACGGGTCGCGCGCAACTCGGTGTCGACCAGCAGACGCTGACGCTCAGCACTGTCGGTCTGGGTTGCCGTCATGCGGTCCCCCAGACGATCCAGCCCCGCGGCCAGATCATTGAGCATGGCACGATGCCCGCCTGACAGGGCTACTTCCATGCGCTGCAACTGCGCATCGGCCTGTTCCTGCTGACGCAGCGCCTGCTGCTTCAGGCGCCAGCCCAACCACAGCACCGCCAGGACCAGAACCGCCAGGACCACGCAGGTCAACAGATCAAGCGCCATCTCAGCGCTCCTCGGTGAGGCGCAGCGGCTCGATCTGCAGGGTGTCGCTATCCGCAGCGACCATGACATGGCCATCCTGGATCGTGCATTGCAGCTTCATGCCGCGTTCGACCAGCTTGGCCATGTCGGCACATTCCTGGGGTGAGACGCGCCAGACCTGCAGCTTCTCCTGTTTGCCCAATGCCGCAGCATTGCTCTGCCACCATTGATCGACGCCGCGCCCGAAGGCATACACGCTGACGCGATCCGCCTTGCCACAGGCACGCCGGATCAAGCGCTCGTCGGGCTGGCCAACTTCGATCCAGTGCTGCACCGCGCCGGTCAGGTCGCGATCCCACAGCGCGGGTTCATCGTCAGAAGAGAGACCGCGCCCGAACTCGAGCGTTTCCGAGGCGTTGAGCACGAAGGCGAGCAGACGCACCATCATGCGTTCGTCGTTTTCGGAGGGGTGACGGGCCAGGATCAGATTATGGTCCTGGTAGTAGTGGCGATCGAGGTCAGCAATACCAACCTCCGCCTTGAAGACGGTTGCGCGAAGAGCCAAGGGGTGCCTTATTTGCGACGCAGCAGGAAAACCAGTTCCTCGCCTTCGCCGGTGGTGGATTGGATCAACTCATGCCCGGTCTGGCGCGTGAAGGCTTCGAAATCCTTCACGGCACTCGGGTCGGTGGCCAGGACCTTGAGCACCTGCCCCGAGGCCATTGTGGCCAGGGCTTTCTTGGTACGCAGGATGGGCAGCGGGCATTTGAGGCCACGCACATCCAGTTCGCTATCGGCATAATCCATTGATTTTCCCTTCGGACAAAGATCCGTTCACAGGTGCATTCCCGCGCCCTTGTTCCTTCATTTCCTCGCACAAGCGGGTACGCATCTCGCGCAGGCGCGCATCGATGGAGATCTGCTCGACGTAATCCCCGCCCCCATCGCGCTGGGCGAGTTGCAACTGGTCGACCGCGCCGGACAGATCGCCCTGCAGCACGTAGACCTCCGCCTGCGCCCGATGCGCCTGGGCATTCCGCCCCAGTGCCGAATTGGCCTTGGCCTGCAACTGATACAACCGGTAATCCTGACGGTTATAGCGCGACGGCGCATCAACCGCTTGCAAGGCAAGCTCCGGTTTTCCGGCTTCCAGCCAGGATTCCGCTTCGCAGTATACGAGGGATTGCCGGCCAGGGTGCGGCGCAATTGCCGCATGGCAGAGCCGGGCGGCCTCTTCCGCCTTGCCTTCGGCAAGCGCCAGATCAGCCGCAAGCATCGCCGGCATCGAACTATCCAGCTTGAGTGCCTGCAACTGGCTCAGCGCTTTGTGTGCTTCCACAAAATTGTGATCCTGCAGATACGCACGGGCCAGACCATACCAGCGGGCGCCTTGTTCCAGCGCGTTTTTGACTGGCCGTGCGCTGATCCGCGCGATGGCATTCTGTGCCCCAAGCTGCTGCGCCTCGATTTTGGCGCGCACCAGAAAATAATCGATGGAACTGGTCTGCGGCTTCGCCCCCAGCAACCTCACCCGGCCACTGATGTCCGAGATCCGTTCCTGGGTCAGCGGGTGGGTACGCAGATAGGCCGGGGCGTTGTTCTCGACCATGCGTGTCTGCTGATACATGCGTTCGAAGAAATCCGGCATGCCTTGCGGGTCATAACCGGCCGCGTTCAGGATCTGCAGGCCGACGCGATCTGCCTCGCGTTCATAGTCGCGCGAATAGCTCAGCTGGCTCTGGATCGCCGCCGCCTGCCCCGAAGCCAGCGCAGCGCCTGCCACGTTCGCATTGTTGCGCCCGGCAAGCACGGCCACCAGGATGGAGGCCAGCACCAGCACCGTGGTATTCGTCTGGCGCGACAGCATGCGCGCCATGTGATGCTGTTCGACGTGACCGATTTCGTGGGACAGCACCCCGGCTAGCTCGGATTCCGTCTGGGTCGTCACGATCAGCCCGGTATGTACGCCGATCACTCCGCCCGGCATGGCAAAGGCATTGATGGTCGGATCCTTGAGGACGAAGAACTGGTAATCCTGATTCTGCGGCACCCCGCCGGCGACCAGTTTGTGGCCGACCGCCGCGAGATATTCCTCGACCTCAGGATCGTTCAGGTAACTCGGCTCGTGGAAACGTACTTCACGCATCACCTCCTCGGCAATGCGTTTTTCCTGGGCGGGGGTGAGCGAGGTCTGTGCCGGATCACCCAAATCAGGCAACTGTAAAGAGGATTTGGCCGGCAATTGGGCCGCGACGGACTGGATCAGCAGCACGGGAATCAATCCCCGCGCGAGCCAGCGCCGCAAGACAGAAAAGGTTCGCATCGGGCTATGATACTGCCCATACGGATTCGTTCAACCGCACCGCATCTACGCCTGCGGAAAAATCAGGTAAAGCTCACGTCATGTCCTCACCGCTCACCCATTTCGACGCACAGGGTCAGGCCCACATGGTCGACGTCGGCGCCAAGGCCGAAACCGCCCGGCGCGCCGTGGCCTGCGGACGCATCCGCATGCTGCCCGCCACCCTGGCCATGATCCAGGCCGGCACCGCCAAGAAGGGTGACGTGCTGGGTATCGCCCGCATCGCGGCCATCCAGGGCAGCAAGCGTACCGCCGACCTGATTCCGCTGTGCCATCCGATCCCGCTGACGCGCGTAGCGGTCGCATTCACCATTGACGAAGCCGAGAGCGCCATCACCTGCGAAGTCACCACCGAAACCGTCGGCCGCACCGGCGTGGAAATGGAAGCACTCACGGCCGCCAGCGTGGCACTGCTGACCATCTATGACATGGCCAAGGCCGTGGATCGCGGCATGGTCATCGAGTCCGTACGTCTGCTCGAAAAGGAAGGCGGCAAGACCGGCCACTGGAGAGCGGAGTAATGGCACAAGAGATTGAACTCAAACTGGCTTTCCCGCCTGCCGCACGTGCGGCAATCCGGCAGCACCCGCTGCTGGCCGGGGCCGAGCGTGTCGGGCGCGCCCAGACCCTGATCAACACCTATTACGACACGCCGGACATGGCGCTGTCCGCCCAGCGCGTGGCGCTGCGCACACGCAAGGCCGGCCGCCTGTGGTTGCAGACCGTGAAATGCGCAGCCGAGTCAGTGGGCGGACTCTCCTCGCGCCCTGAATGGGAACAGGCTTTCCACGGCCACTTCGATTTCTCGGCCGTGGATGCCGAGCAGCCGCGCCACCTGCTGGAAAAACATGCCGCACAGATCGTGCCCTTGTTCACCACCAATTTCCGCCGGGAAACCCTGAGCCTGAGCCCGCGTGACGGCGTCCGCATCCTGATCATGATCGACACCGGTGAAATCGTGGCCAATGGCCGCAGCGAACCGATCAGCGAACTGGAGCTCGAACTCGAAACCGGCAGTGCTGACGACCTGCTGGCACTGGCCTGCGAGCTGGCGGCCAGCCTGCCACTGCTGCCCTACGACCCGAGCAAGGCCGCACGCGGCTACCGCCTGTTCCGCAACGAAGCCCTCTGCCCCGTGCGCGCGAGTGCCCCCGTGCTGGATCCGCACACGCCTGCACTGCAAGCCTTTCATGGTCTCGCCTGGCAGACCCTGGCCTGCTGGACGGCGAACCTGCATGGCGTTCTGCATACGGACGATCCGGAATTCATCCACCAGCTGCGCCTGGCCTTGCGCCGCCTGCGCAGCCTGATCCGCATCTTCGCCCCGGTCCTGCCGGCAGACTTTGTGCGCGACTGGCCCCCCGTCCTCGCCCGCCAGGCCGCTGAACTGGCCTGCGTACGCGATCTGACCGTCCTGCGCGACGAGCTGCTGGGAAGTGCCCGCGAAGGCGACAGCGACCAGCGCCTGCCGGCTTTGCTGGCACGCACCGAGGCCGAAGCGGCAGCCGCCCGGGTCGGAATCATGGTGCATCTGGCCGCGCCCGGCAGCGGTCTTCCCCTGCTGAACCTGAGCCGGGCCTTGCGCAATCTGCCACAAGTAGCCAACCCGCCCACACTGCCCGAACTGATCCGGCAAACCCGGCAAACGCTGCTCAAACAAACCCGTCAGCGTTTCAGGCACGCCCGGGAAACACGCACTCCCGACGCGCTGCACGCCCTGCGGATCGCCATCAAGCGCCTGCGCCATGTGGAAGAAACCTTCGCTGCGCTTGTCCCGGGCAAAGCCCACCAGCGCACCCGAAGCGCGCTCGGAAAGGTGCTGACGGACCTGGGCCGGCTCAACGATCTGGCCATCGCCCTGCCGCGTCTGAACGCCTGGGCGGCAGAGGACCGCTCGCTTGCCGAAGCCGTCGCCTTTTTCTCCGGCTGGCATGCTGCAACGAGCCTGAAACTTCGCCGCCGTATCCTGCCCCGCTGTGTCAGGCTGCTGGACAAGAAAGTCTGGCGCCTCTGACGCAAACACCCGGCGCCCAAGCGACGCCTGCAGTCTCATCATCCAGGAGAATGGTTTGGACCTCTTGTTGTGGCGACACGCCGACGCTAGCGAAGGCAGCCCCGATATCGCGCGCACCCTCACCCCCCGTGGCCTGAAACAATCCCAGCGCATGGCCCGCTGGCTTGAACACCATGCGCCTGCTGAACTGCGCATCCTGGTGAGCCCGGCGACCCGCACCCGCCAGACTGCCGAGGCCTGGGGCCATCATTACGAAATCTCCCCGGCCGTCGGCCTGGATGCCACACCACAGGGCCTGCTCGATGCCGCCGGCTGGCCCGAGGCGGGCGGCGCAGTGCTGGTGGTCAGCCATCAGCCGACCCTCGGGCAAGTCGCATCCACGCTGCTGCGCGACGAGGAAAGCGTGCTTTCGTTCAAGAAGGGCTCGCTGTGGTGGTTCCAGCAACGCGAGCGCAATGGTGAGAAACAGACCGTGCTCAAAACGGTCATCAATGCTGATCTGATCTGAAGCGCCCGCCCGCTGATTCCGAGCCAGCGGACAAACCTTCATCAAGTTCCTGATTACCCTGCCGTTACTCCATTTCTTTATGACAGGCAAAGGCTCCGTCATACGTGTTCTCACGCACGAAGCCCGATCCCCATCAACTCTGGAGTATGGCGTATGAAAAATTTGAGTATCGGACAGAGGTTGTTTGCCGCATTTGGAGCGGTTCTTTTATTGTTCGGCGCTGCCACCCTGATTTCCGGTCTCAAGTCGTATGCCATGGAAGAACGCGCCTTGACGGTGGAGGACCAAGGGATCAACCGCGCAGAGACGGCTGCCGAGTTACTGCGCGATGTAATGAATTTCCGCCTCACGGTCCGCAACATGCTGCTCAAGAAGGATGCAGCCGGCGTCGCGGTTGAAGCAGAAAAGATGGTCGAGAACATCACGTCGATACGCAAACGGGTGGAACCTTTCCTGAGTGCGGAGGAAGCGGATGTCAAGGAAGCCGCCAGCCAGATCGCGCAGAACGCCGACAGTTTGATCCCCGCCTCCCAGGAAACCAGCCGTCTTGGCAAAAGCGGTGACATGGAGGCGGCTTTTGCCAGCATGGCCAAGGGCTCTCCCCTGGCCGCTGCCTTGCAGACCAATGCCGACAAGCTGATCAAGGCGGTGCAACAAGACTCGCGTGAAGAGATCGCCACCATGAAGGCGGATGCACGCGCCAGTCTGCTCACGCTGATTTTCGCCTTTGCCTGTGCCATGTTCGCCGGCGTTCTGTGTGCCTGGCTGGTCACGCGCTCAATCACACAGCCTCTTGCCGACATGGTGAGCTATGCCGACCGTCTGGCCCGTGGTGACTTCAGCGCACGGGTGAAGGTGACCTCCGGTGACGAAATCGGCCAGCTGCAACAAGCCTTCGAACGCATGACCAGCTCGCTCAACCAGGCGCTCACCGAAGTCACCACCGGTGCTGCCAGGATTGGCGAAGCAGCCATCCAGCTGGAAGGCAACTCGCGTACGGTCTTCAACAGCATCGAAACCCAGTCCGAATCCGCCGCAGCCATGGCCGCGGCCCTGGAAGAAATGTCGACCAGCGTCGATCACATCTCCGAGATCTCGCAAGGCGCACGCGATGCCTCCACGGTAGCCAGCAACAAGGCCAACGCAGGTGCCCACGGCATCCGGAACATGATCGAGCAGATCGACTCTGCCGCCAAAACCATGCGCGAGAGTGCCGGCCAGGCGGAAGAACTCGGCCAGGAATCCGAACGCATCTCGTCCATCGTGCTGGTCATCAAGGAAGTGGCCGACCAGACCAACCTGCTCGCACTCAACGCAGCCATTGAAGCAGCCCGCGCTGGCGAACAAGGTCGCGGCTTTGCCGTTGTCGCAGACGAAGTCCGCAAACTGGCCGAAAAAACCACGAGTTCCACCAAGGAAATCAGCAACATGGTGGCGTCGATCCAGGCCGGTACACATGCCATGACGGACCGCCTCAAATCCGCCGTCGGCTCGGTGCTGGATGGGCTGGAACTGGCGCGGCAGGCAGGCACGACCGTCACCGAAATCGATAGCAACGCACAATCGGTGCGGCATGTGATCGACGAAGTCTCTTCCGCGCTGCAAGAACAATCCGCAGCCAGTCGTGACATCGCCGTACGCGTGGAAACAGTCGTGCAGATGGTCGAAGAAAACACCGCAGCAGCCAAATCAATGTCTGGCGCAGCCAGCGACATGGAATCGCTTGCCGACACCCTGCGCACCAGCGTGGCACGCTTCAAGCTCGGCTAGACCTGTCCGGATCGATAGACCGGAAGGGCCGCGGGCTGTTCTACCGGGAGAAATCCTGCACGAAACGCTCGCGGCACGCCTTCCTGCTGCGCATGCAATGGCGAAAGGCCGGTCGCGCGCCAGCCCCGGCAATGCCGCAGGCATCGGCTCCGGCACATCCTCCCCGCTTGTCGCAATCCGGCAGAAAACATACATCGGCAAGCTGTCTCGGACAGTTCCTCCCCGCCTTATACTCACGCTATAGAACCGCGCCTCAGACCGCGGGCCCGCTCTCCGGCCCGCACTGTCCCGCGGCACATCATCAAATCACCGAGGGACGCCATGGACCAGCCGAATTACTCACAGATCGAAACCCTGTCCACCGCCGAGAGCGGCGACTTCCCGAGCACGGGCACCCTGGTCGAACAGATCCTGAGCCTGCTCAGTTCGAACATCGGTTTCAGCGACATCATCATTCACCAGAACAGCCCGATCATGCTGCGCCAGCCCAAGCGCCTGGTGGCCGTGTCGGACATTCCCGTCACCGCGCAAGAACTGGAAGAATTCTTCGAGGTGATCGAGCCGAACTGGGAAGAGCGCATCATGGAGCGCGCCTTTGACCGCGCCAAGGACCTATACAGCGCCCGCATCCGTGTGAATTGCTTCACCTTTCAAGGCCGCAAGCGCCTGGGCTGCGTGATCCGCCGCTTCCCGACCGAACCCTTGCCACTCGCCAGTCTGGGCCTGCGCCAGAGCACCCAGGATTTCGCCAAGATTTCCAGCGGCCTGGTGCTGATCATCGGCGACACCTGCCAGGGCAAGTCGACCACCATTGCCTCGCTGCTCGACCAGATCAACAAGACCCGCGCCGGCCACATCATCACGATTGAAGATCCCGTCGAAACCCTCATCCCGCAGCGCAAAGCCATCGTCACCCAGCGCGAAGTCGGTGCCGACGGAGACGTTGCCAGCTTCTACCTTGGCGCGCTGGACGCGCTGCGTGAACGCCCGGATGTGATCCTGATCGGCGAGATCCGTGACGCGCAGACAGCGCAGGAAGCACTGGCCCTGTCGGAAGCCGGCCCGCTCGTCCTGGCCACCCTGCATGCCCGCTCCACCGAACTGGGGATACAGAAGATGCTGCGCCTCCTGGGCAACACCGAGGCACAGGCGCAAACCCTCGCCAGCACCCTGCGCGGCGTGATCTGCCAGGCCCTGCTGCCCTCGCGGCAAGGCGACGCCTACCACCTCGCCAGCGAATGCCTGACCATGACGCCGGAATTCTCCGCACTGATCACGGCCGGCAACTTCGCCGGCCTGCGCACCCTGCTCGATCAGGAAACCCTGGACCCGAGTTCCGGCACACACAGCATGAACGACGAGCTCAAGCGCCTGATCAAGCAACGCAAGGTCAGCGTCGACGATGCCCGCCGCGCCAGCACCGATCCGCTGAATTTCGCGGATGTGATCAGCCCCAACTGATCCCTCTGGCTGATCCCGGAAATTGCCACCCGACGCCGGGTGGCAAACTGCTTGCGGAAACACCCCGACCTGTCGCACACTCTGTCCATCCGCATGACTGACGCGAACCGGATCGACAGATCCAAGGGGAGGCGACACCCCAAGGGAGTGCGGACGCGGGCTTTTCAGCCCGGAGAAGCCGCGCGTCTGGGCGTATTCCTGCTGGTCGACAGCAAGAGACGCCGGATATGCGCCCACTGCGACCAGCCACACTCTGCTTGTGGAGGTCGCCATGAATCACCCCGCTGCTGTTCCCGCCATACCCACCCTCGCCACCAGCCCGCTGACCCGGACCGATCCGCAGTTGGCCGCCCTGCTGGCTGAAGAAGAAGCCCGCCAGCGTTTCAAGATCCGCCTGATTGCATCCGAAAACTACGCCTCCAGCGCAGTCCGCGAAGCCTCGTCCTCGGTCATCACCAACCAGTATTCCGAAGGCTATCCGGGCGCCCGCTACTATGAAGGCCAGCAAATCGTCGACCAGGTCGAACGCCTCGCCATCGCACGCGCCAAGGCCCTGTTCGGCGCCGAGCATGTGAATGTGCAGGCCCACTCCGGCTCGCCCGCCAACCTTGCGGTGTACCTCGCCTTCCTCAAACCCGGAGACACCGTGCTGGGCATGCAGCTGGCCCATGGCGGCCACCTCACCCATGGCTCCAAGGCATCGATCACCGGCAAATACTGGAACATCGTCTCCTACGGTCTGGACCCCCAGACCAAGTTGCTCGATTACGCCAGCATCCGCGAACTCGCCCTGCAGCACAAACCCAGGCTGATCATCGCCGGGCATTCGGCCTACCCGCGCCAGCTCGATTTCGCCGCCTTCCGCGCGATCGCCGATGAAGTCGGCGCAATCCTGATGGTGGACATGGCGCACTTTGCCGGCCTCGTCGCGGGCGGCGCCCATCCCTCACCGGTTCCGTATGCCGATGTCGTCACCACCACCACCCACAAATCCTTGCGTGGCCCGCGTGGTGCCATCGTCATGTGCCGAGCCGAGCATGCCGCGAAGATCGACAAAGCCGTCTTCCCGGGGCTGCAAGGCGGCCCGCACAACGCCATCACCGCCGCCATCGCGGTGACCCTGCAGGAAGCCCTCCGCCCGGAATTCGCCACCTATGCCGGGCAATGCGTGGCCAACGCCCGGGCACTCGCACACGGGCTCCTCGATCACGGCTTCAACCTCGTCACTGGCGGCACCGACAACCACCTCGTGCTGGTCGACCTGCGCAACAAGGGCATCGCAGGCAAACCCCTCGCCGCTGCGCTCGACCGCGCCGGGCTGGTCACCAACTACAACGCCGTGCCCTGGGATGAGCAACCCCCGCAAAACCCCTCGGGCTTGCGCCTCGGATCGCCCTCGATGACCACCCGCGGTTTCCACGAAGCCGAATTCCGCCGCATCGCCGACTGGATCGCACGCGTCGTCGATTCCGGCCTCGATGACAAGGTAATCGCCGAAATCGCCGTCGAAACCCAGGCGCTGTGCGCCGGCTTCCCGATGCCCTGAGGCCCGGAGAAGACGCACGCAGCACCTGAGTAAAGCGAAACGCAGCGGATGTTTTTGCACGACATCCGCTGCGTTTTTCTTTTCCGCATGCTTACCTTTATGCAGATTCGACAGGCACGGCGCCGCACGCTGGAAAGGGTTTGAATTCACCAAATAAAAATCACCAGCGGATTCCTCATCGATAGCGGCAAGAATGATATATGCGTACAATCAGGCAGAACTCGGCCAAGAGTTGACCTTCGACGGTCAGGCTTTAAAGCAGTCGTTCGAGGCTTTCCGGCCATGAACAACATTTTTCTATACCTTCGTTAGAGTTCAAAATCATGGGTCAAGGCGGATTGCACGACTACGAGGCGTGGCTGGATACGCTTGATAAGAAGCTGTATCTAGCAGGATCTGTCGTCCAAGTGGAGTTCGATAACCCTTTGACTATTCGTCTGTCGAATTGCACCGATGCCGCGGGATTGAAGTTATGCGCACTAAGCCTTCGCGAAGCACTTCGAAAGAATCATTCGCACCTGCCAGTTAAGTATCTACTGGAACGGTTTCTCCGAATCGTCATCAAGGCAAACAAAATTCCCTTCTCGCGAGATCAAGTCATGAACGAACTCCGCGAGGAGTGGGACATCAAGAATGACTACACGGACTTCTAAGCCATCGCCAGGGGAGGTCTTCAACGTTGAGTGCCCGCTTTTCAAATCCCCGAAAGGCTGCTCAGGGTCGAAAACAGAAATCCTTGAGTTTTGCCCGCCCCACACAAAACGCATTTATCATCGCTCAACACAACAACAGCATCGTTCAGCCTGGTAGGGTGCGCACCGCGCACGCGGAACCCTTACTCATACCCGCACGCGCCTCCTTTCAAGTAGACCGCGTGGAGTACGAAACATGGGAACGGTGCGCAATGCGCACCCTACGGATGAACTTCATCAACTCGGCCAAACAGATAAGGATAAATCGTGCACAGCCCTGATCTGGTCTGATCTTTTTGTTGAACAAACTCGGTCCCTGAGCCGTTTCAGTAGCGTAGCAGGCACACCACGCACGCGGAACTCACGCTCAATCCCTCGCAATGCCCTTCAACCGACCACGGCGATTGATGAACCGCCGGAATGGCGCGCGGCGCATCCTACGCACTTTGGGACGGCTTGCAGAGGAACTGGCGGATAGTGATGATCGCGCTTTCCGTGCTGGTTGTCCCATGTCCCACTACCGCCGCTCGAATGTCACCGGTGCTACCTTCTTCTTCACGGTGGCGATGCACCGCCGCCAACCCATCCTCACTGACGAACCCTTTCGCCGAGCTTTACGCGACGCGGTACGGGAAGTGCGTGAAGACATGCCTTTTGCCATCGATGCTTGGGTGCTGCTACCGGATCACCTGCATTGCATCTGGACGCTGCCATCGAATGACGCGGATTTCGGACGGCGCTGGGGCTGCATCAAACGCTTGGTAACACGTGCCGTGGCGGCAGATTACGAACAGGCGGACTGGCGTACCCCCTCGCGCATCACTCGGCGAGAATCTACAATCTGGCAACGCCGCTTCTGGGAACATCAAATCCGCGACGATTCCGATTACGCCAGTCATATGGATTACGTGCACATCAACCCGGTTAAACACGGTTTGGTGCACACCGTGGCCGACTGGCCGCATTCCACCTTCCACCGCCTTGTGCACGCTGGGATGTACCCACCGGATTGGGCGGGCAGCGATTCAATGCTGCCGGATTACGGGTTTGATGAATGACGAGTGGGATGGTGCGCGGTGCGCACCCTACGAGTGGCTGGGCGGCTGGGCTTTCCCGGTGAGACACAGGAAGTTTGATCGCCGTGCCGATGAAGCCGGGCCCGCATCCGGGGCTTAATCTGCCGGTGCCCCGCCGGCACACTGAAGCGCTTGCAGCCGTCACCGACTCTGGTTACCCTCGGTGAGCCTTATCACCCTCACGTAACGATAGCCATGCAATCCCTCTGTGTATTCTGCGGCGCAACCGCCGGCCATGATCCTGCTTACCGCGAGGCCGCCCAGGCCTTTGGTCAATCCCTTGCTGAACATCACATCGAACTGGTCTGGGGCGGCGGCCATGTCGGGCTGATGGGGGTGGTTGCCGATGCGGTACATGCGCATCACGGCCGCAGCTACGGGGTCATCCCCGGCTTCATGGCCGAGCGCGAGCTGGCGCATCCGTTTGCCACCGAGATGGTGGTCGTCGATTCGATGCACACCCGCAAAGCGGCGATGGCCGAGCGTGCGCAGGGCTTTGTAGCCTTGCCCGGCGGCTTCGGCACGCTTGATGAACTCTTCGAGATCATCACCTGGGCGCAACTGCACATTCACCACAAGCCGGTCGGGTTGCTCAATGTGAAAGGCTTCTTCGATCCGCTCCTGAACATGGTGCGCCACATGGTGCATGAAGGTTTCATCAAGCAGATCCATCTGGACCAGCTGCATGTGGCGGACACGCCGGAGGCCCTGCTCGCTTCGATGAAATTGCATCGGCCGGTTGAAGGCGACTGGCTGGCGAAGATCAAGCCCTGAAAAAACAAACGGCCCGCTGCAAACGGGCCGTTTGTTTTCGTGCGGCAGACGGCTTACCTGGGCTTTTTCTTCAGGGCATCCATCATCTGCTTCATCTGTTCCGGGCTCATTTTCGAAGCCTGCCCGCTGGCATCGCCCTGGCTGATCTTCATTCCATTCACCGTGACGTCTCCGGGTTTCATGTCCGGTCTACAGGCGCCGAGATAGCGCACGTTCATCGAGCTTTTCATCTCCGTCATGCCTTGCATGGGCGGATCGAAGCGCGTTGTCGTATCCATCCGGTAAGCACTCTGGAAATCCCCGCTGATCACGGAATGGCCCGTGATGGTGGTCTGCTCTTGCTTGCACACCGTATTGAATTCCCAGCCATTGGTGGTCTTCTTGCTGGAGCTCAGCTTGCAGTGGCTCTGGCCATCGCCCTGCATGCTTTTCTTCTGCATCTCGGCATCGGTTTTCTCGTTGATGCACTGTTCCATGGTCATGACCATGTCGTGCATCAGTGCGGACTCCATCTTGACTTCCCACAGTCCGGGCTTGCGCTTGGGCATATCCAGATTCTGGGCACAGATGGCGCTGTTCAACAGACACAGACCGATGCCGACGACCAGCGCGGGTTTGTTCATGCTTTCCTCTGATTGTTCGAATGAAACAATCCGAAGCCTAGCCCCATCACGGTTTCCATGCCAGCCTCTCCGGTGGCCGTTTTTGACCGATAACGGTCTCTTGCCGAATGGCAGTCATCGGACACACAGGCAAAAATGGATGCTCTTGTCACTGGAGACTCCCCATGAAGTCCGCCCTCATTTTCATTGATGTCCAGGAATCATTCCGCCAACGACCATTCTGGAGCGATGCGGAGTTACCCCGTTTCGTTGACCGGGCCTCGGCGCTGCTGGATGGTTGTTCCGCCTTGGGCATTCCGCTGGTCCGCATCTTTCACGCACCGTTCAATGCCCCGGCGGACAGTCCGTTTGCGCCAGGCTCACCCTATGTACGCTGCATGAGTGAATTCACCTCCTGGGAACCTGCCGTGACCTTCCGCAAAGCCCACCACAGCGCGCTCGTGGGAACCGATCTGATGCCCTGGCTGCTCCAGCAGGAGATCAACCGGCTTATCATTGCGGGTATCCGCACCGAGCAATGCTGCGAAACCACGGCACGCCACGCCAGTGATGAAGGATTCAGCGTGGATTTCGTGACCGAGGCGACGCTGACTTTCGCCATGCAGCATCCGCTCAGCGGCCAGACACTCAGCCCGGCAACGATCTATCAGCACACGGAAACCGTGCTGAGTGGCCGCTTCGCAACCCTTTCAACCGTCACGCAAGCCCTGCAGCGTGCCCAGGAGAGCCTGTTTGCCTGAGACCATCCCGGTCTATTTCGTGATGATGCCGGACTGCCTGCTGCTTGATGTGGCCGGTCCGGCCGATGCCTTTCGCTTTGCCAACCAGGTTCTCATCAGCCGCGGTGAAGCCCCCTGCTTCGACATGCATTTCGTGGCCCCCCAGGCGCACGGCAAGTCTTCAATCGGCCTCCAGTTTGCGGCGCTGGAAGCCTTGCCGGAAGTGCTGCCGGAGAACGCCTGGGTCACCTTGCCTGGCGGTTGGGCACGCGACTTGGGCATGTCCGCCGGACTCGAAAACAAGACCATCGTCAGCTGGCTGCGCCGCGTCATCCAGCCGGATCGGCAGCAGCTCATCACGGTCTGTGCCGGTGCGCTGTACGCCGCG
>Ga0316604_10001671_pt1 | contig 18850 bp, 16 predicted proteins | sample OWC_soil_day20_C_FD_207650 | JGI IMG/M metagenome (GOLD analysis project Ga0316604, IMG submission 207650) | Wetland soil microbial communities from Old Woman Creek delta, Ohio, United States - OWC_soil_day20_CT | ecosystem: Environmental > Terrestrial > Soil > Wetlands | place: USA: Ohio... | reverse complement strand
GACATCGCAAGGGACGAACACATCCGGGAGAAAGTGCATCTCCACCCGCAGCATGCCATCGCCCTGACAAGCCTCGCAGCGGCCGCCCTTCACGTTGAAGGAAAAACGACCCGGACCGTAGCCACGCGCGCGGGATTCCGGAACGCCGGAAAACAGCTCACGGATCGGGGTGAGTAAACCGGTATAGGTCGCAGGATTTGAACGTGGGGTCCGGCCGATAGGTGCCTGGTCAACGCTGATGACCTTGTCGAAATGTTCCAGGCCTTCCACTTTTTCATAGGCGGCCGGTTCGAGCGAACTGCCGTGCATGTCGCGGGCGACTATGGCATAGAGCGTATCGTTGATCAGGGTGGATTTGCCCGAGCCGGACACTCCCGTGATGCAGGTCATCAGCCCGACCGGCAGTTCGAGCGTGACATGCTTGAGATTGTTGCCGGATGCGCCTGTCAGCAACAGCATTCTGGATGGATCAGGTGGGATCCGGACGGGCGGGACAGAAATGCTGCGCCGGCCATCCAGAAAGGCCCCCGTGATTGAGGCTGTGTTGGCGCAGATTTCCGCAGGAGTTCCGTAGGCGATGACTTCTCCGCCGTGCTCTCCTGCACCAAGGCCCATGTCGACTACGAAATCAGCCATGCGGACGGCATCTTCGTCGTGTTCTACGACAATCACGGTATTGCCCAGATCACGCAAGCGGCGCAAGGTTCCCAGCAAGCGCTCGTTATCGCGTTGATGCAGTCCGATCGAGGGCTCATCCAGAACATACATGACGCCTGTGAGGCCTGATCCGATCTGGGACGCCAGACGAATCCGCTGGGCTTCTCCGCCCGACAGCGTGTCGGCGGAACGGTTCAGACTCAAATAATCCAGGCCGACATCGATCAGGAACTGGAGCCGGGTTGCGATCTCCTTCATGACTTTTTCGGCGACCTGTGCCTTGTTGCCGGTGAGCCGCGTGGTGGAGAAAAAGGATTGGCATTCACCAATCGGCAGTGCGCCGATTTCCGGGAGGGACTTGGTGCCGATCAATACATGGCGGGCTTCGCGTCGGAGACGGCTGCCGCCGCAATCAGGACAGGGCCGCTCAGAGCGGTATTTGGAGAGTTCTTCACGGACGGCCATGGAATCCGTTTCCCGATAGCGGCGTTCCAGATTCGGGATGATGCCTTCAAAAGGATGTTCCTTGTTGACCATGCGTCCCGATTCGGACATGTATTTGAACGGGATCTTGCGGGTGCCCGAACCGTGCAGGACGACTTCGCAGATATCCGGAGGCAATTCAGAGAATGCCGTGTCGATATCGAATTCGTAGAAGGCGGCGAGGCTTTGCAGCATCTGGAAATAGAACTGGTTGCGCCGATCCCAGCCGCGGATTGCACCAGAAGCCAGGGAGAGTTCCGGGTGCGCGACGACGCGTACGGGATCAAAGAACTCATGTGTTCCCAGTCCGTCGCAGCTTGGGCAGGCCCCAACCGGGTTATTGAAGGAGAACAGGCGCGGTTCGAGTTCCTGTACGGCAAAGCCACAGATCGGGCAAGCGTATCGGGCCGAGAACGGATGTTCTTTGCCGGACTCCATTTCGAAAGCGATCGCTCTGCCATCCGCATGAGAGAGCGCGGTTTCGAAGCTTTCGGCAAGGCGCTGGCGTGAGTCGGGCCGGATCTTGATGCGATCAACCACCAGGTCGATGCTGTGCTTGCTGGTTTTGGCCAGTACCGGCGGGTTGTCGATCTCGCAGATCGTGCCGTTGACGCGCATGCGCACGAAACCTTGTGCGCGTAACTCCACAATCAACTCTTCGTGCCCGCCTTTACGCTCATTGATGATCGGAGCGAGGATCATCAACGGTGTGCCTTCAGGCAAGGCCAGCACATGGTCAACCATCTGCGAAACCGTCTGGGCTTCCAGCGGCATTTTGTGCTCGGGGCAGTGCGGTGTTCCTGCGCGGGCGTAGAGCAGGCGAAGGTAGTCGTGAATCTCGGTGATGGTACCGACGGTTGACCGCGGATTGTGGCTGGTGGCTTTCTGCTCGATGGAAATGGCGGGCGAGAGGCCTTCAATCAGATCCACATCCGGCTTTTCCATCAACTGCAAAAACTGGCGTGCGTAAGCCGACAGGCTTTCCACATAGCGACGCTGACCTTCAGCGTACAAGGTATCAAAGGCCAGTGAGCTCTTGCCCGAGCCTGATAGTCCGGTGATGACCGTGAGGCAATTGCGAGGGATGTCGAGATTGATGTTCTTCAGATTGTGGGTACGCGCCCCACGAATGCGGATCCATTCCATAGCCCGATATGCCGGCAAGAAAACCAATCAATATACGGGTCTGGCTGGCCTCGGCCAAGCCTTTTTTGCACTGCAGCGCGAGGTGGCTCAACAAGACGCCTTACGTAAATCTTCGCCGCAAGGTAGCATCGTGGCTTGCCGTTCTGCCCGTCGTGCAGCGGCATACACCCGAATCGGCTCTGAACGAATCGCAAGAACGGAGCCGCAACTTTTTGATGAAGGAGTTCAGGCATGGCATCAGTCAATAAAGTCATCATTGTCGGCAATCTCGGCAAGGATCCCGAAACGCGCTATGCGCCCAGTGGCGATGCTTTTTGCACGATTACGGTGGCCACGACAGATACGTGGAAAGACAAGGCCACCGGTGAGAAGAAAGAAGCGACCGAATGGCACCGGGTGGTCTTCAATGGCCGTTTGGCCGAAATTGCAGGGCAGTATCTGAAGAAAGGTCGTCCTGTCTACATTGAAGGCAGCTTGCGGACCAGGAAGTGGACGAACAAGGAAGGGATTGAACAGTACACCACCGAAATTCGTGCGGACCAGATGCAGATGCTGGGTTCTCGCGACGGGGGTGATGGTGGCTCGCGCGGAGGGGATGATTACAACCAGTCTCGTAGCGAAGCGCCCCAGCAAGCGCCACGGAGTCGTCCGCAACAATCGGCGCCGGCCCCGCAGCCCCAAAGCAGCCCGGCTTCTTCTGGCGGGTTTGGCGATTTTGACGACGACATTCCGTTCTGAAACCCCGCGGTGTGGCATGCCCCAAACCATGGGGTATGTGTGCTGTCCAGCTGGACCAGTGGCGGCTTGTATAGCGATACCATGCAGTACAATATGAACAGAGACATGGCTCTGCGTAAGGCGGTGCCATGGCAGGGTGGCGGTGCTTTTGCAGCGCCCAGTGTTCTTGATATGGGGTTCTTGCATGTCCGATGCAGTCCAGACCGGTACCAAACCGGATCGTGAATTCTGCAGCACCAGCGATGCGGCACAGATGCTTGGCGTGTCGCTGGGTACGGTTCAGCAGATGGTGGAAAACGGTTTGCTTGATGCCTGGAAAACCACGGGTGGTCATCGCCGGATTCGTGTGAGTTCGGTCGAGTCTTTCCTGCGGAAACGGCAGACTGGCGCGCCAGCGCCTGTCGCATCCGTAGCGACTACGCTGCGTGTCCTGATCGCTGAAGATGACCGTTTGATGCAGGCCCTTTACGAGAAAACCGTTGCGACTTGGGACATGCCCATCCAGGTGAAAATTGTCGCTTCCGGATTTGAAGGGCTGATGGAAATCGGGCGTAGTGCCCCGGATCTGCTGGTGGCTGATCTGGTGATGCCTGATCTGGATGGATTTGCCATGATCCGTCGTTTGCGTGCAGATCCGCAATTGGCGCACATGGATATCATTGTCGTAACCGGTTTGTCTGTTGAAGACATCGAAGAGCAAGGAGGCTTGCCCGAGGATGTTCTGATTTATGGCAAGCCGATTCCTTTCCGTGAGCTCAAAGGCTACATCCAGGCCAGGCTGATGCAGATGCAGCGGCATGCGCGAGCTTGATCTACAGAGGTTCAGGAGGATCAGCGGCGACCTTTGGGTCGCCGTTGTTTTTCTAGATCTTGTTTTTAAGCGGCTTGTGCGGCGAGTGCGGCCAGGCTGAGGCGCCGCAAGGCTTCGTCCAGCAAGCTGCGACTGCACCCGAAATTCAGGCGTACGAAACCTTCCATGCCGAAATCGCGTCCATCCGAAAGACCGATGCCATGCTGCTCAAGGAATCTGTGCGGATTGGCCTGATGTAATCCCCGGCAATCAAGCCAGGCCAGATACGTGGCTTCGATCTCGCAGCAGCTCAGCCCCGGCATCTGGTTCACAGTCTTGTGCAGCGCTTGCGCATTGGCGTGTAAATGCTCAAGCAGTGCGGCCCGCCAGGGGCCTCCGTAGCGGTAGGCCGCTTCGGTTGCGACCAGCCCCAATACATTGACATCCGGGAGCAGACCGCGTGCCGCAGCCAGGTATTGCTTGCGCAGGCTGGCATTCGGAATGATTGCAAAGGCGCTGCTCAGTGCCGGGATGTTCCAGGTTTTGGAGGGCGCCATCAGGGTGATCGTGCGCTGTGCGACGGAGGCATCCAGCGAAGCAATCGGGACATACTGCTGTGACGGATCGATGACCAGACCACAGTGGATGTCGTCCGAACAGATCAACCAGTCGTGATTCTCGGCATGCCAGGCCAGGCGGGTGAGTTCATCACGTGACCAGACCCGACCGACCGGGTTGTGCGGATTGCACAGCAAGAGCATGCGGGTGTCTTTGACAGGCAGCAGGGCGTCAAGACTGGCCCAGTCGAATTCCCAGCGTCCTCCGGCAAGTGTCAGGCTGCTGCGGACAAGCTGGCGTTGCTGGTTGCCCGGCGCTTGCAGCATGGGCGGGTAGATTGGCGGGAAGCTGAGGATGCCGCTGCCGGGTTCTCCTGCCAGTAGGCAGGCCAAATTGAAGCCCTGAACCACTCCGGGCAGCCACACTATCCAGTCGGGTTCTATTTTCCAGGCGTGGTCGCGTTCTATGCCTTCCACAACGGCTTCAAGCAGAGAAGGCCACGGATGGGTGTAGCCCAATACCCCATGTGCAATTCGTTGCTGCAATGCATCGATGACCGGGGGTGGGGCCGCAAAATCCATGTCGGCGACCCACATGGGCAAAATGTCACGGCCTGCGTAGCGACGCCATTTGATGCTGTCGGAATTAGAGCGATCTGGAGGGGTTTCAAAGTCGAAAGGCATGATGATGCGTTCGGAGAATCTGTGAGTCAGCGGTGAGTGAGATGACTGCAATGCGAGATGCAATCGAGTTCGAGACTGTAGCGCCTCTGGATGATTTTGTGAGCGTGAAGCCCTGAACGCGTGGATGGGAATCTTGCAAATATCGATGCTAATTGCAGAGGCTGACGGGCAAGCCACTTGTTTTTGTGCGCTGCGGGTTGACTCTAATACCCCTTCGGGTAGGATTCAAACGCTTGTTTGAACGCGTTTCCTAACTTCCCGCCGGGGTCAATTCCATTACTGCCACGCGCATTCTTGATGCTGCCGAAGCCCTGTTTGCCGAACACGGCTTCGACGGGACCTCCATGCGCATGATTACGAGCCAGGCCGAGGCGAATCTGGCTGCCGTGAATTATCACTTCGGCAGCAAGGAGGAGTTGTTCCATCAGGTGTTCCACCGGCGTTTGGCACAACTCAATCGTGACCGTCTGGATGCTCTGGATCGACTGGAACAGCAAGCGCTCGGCAAGGCGCTGGATCCGCGACAGATTCTGGAAGCTTTTTTTGCGTCAGCGTTGCAGATGGCTGCGGATCAGCGTCATGGCGGAGCGAATTTCATGCGTTTGCTTGGGCGGACCTATACCGCGTCAGGGCGTTCCGTCGCGCCATTCATAGCATCCGAGTATGAAGAGGTGATGAGGCGGTATCTGGCGGCTTCATATCGTGCGTTACCCGATATGCCTAAACGTGAGATTGCATGGCGCCTGCATTTCATGACGGGAGCCGCGACCTATGCCATGTCCGGGGTGGACGCTCTGGCATTGCTGGGTGGAGAAGATGATGGTGGCCTGGCACAGGTCACAGAACGCTTGATCAGTTTTTTTCTGGGAGGGCTGTCTGCTCCTGTAGCGGGACAGTAATGGGAGCAGGCAAGTCGGATGGTCTTGCGTCCTGATAATAATGGGCTTTCGGGCCGATGAATGATTTTGAGAAGAGGAGAGTGGTATGCAGAAGAAGATGATAGTTCGTGCGGTGGCAGCCATCGCCGGCCTGGGTCTGATTGGAGGTGCGGGGGCATCGGGATTCCAGCTGCTTGAGCAAAATGGTAGCGGACTCGGCAATGCGTATGCGGGGTCTGCTGTCGTGGGCGAGAATGCCAGCACGGTCTTCTACAACCCCGCTGCAATGACAAAGCTTGCGGGCGGAAACATTTCATCCGGGCTGGCTATCATCAAGCCCAGCTACAAATTCAATGACAGCGGTTCTTCAAACGGAACCGCGGCGGCCGGCTCTTCCGGTGGCGATGCGGGGGGCTGGGCCGCATTGCCCAACCTGTATGCCACATGGCAATTGAGCGAGAAGTGGTTTGCGGGGATTGGAGTAGGCAGTCCGTTCGGATTGAAGACAGAGTATACGAATGATTGGGTCGGTCGTTTCCAATCCCAGCTGTTCGATGTCAAAACCTACAACGTGAATCCTTCCCTGGCTGTCAAGGCGACCGAGGCGCTGTCATTTGGTGTGGGGTTGAATTACCAGCGCGCGGAAGTCCTGTACAAACGCCAGCGCGCCACCGCGACCGCGACCACGCAGGCTACATCGGTCACGCTTGATGAGACGGGTGAGGCTTACGGCTGGAACGCCGGCGCGACCTTCAAGCTGAGCTCGACGACCGATGTCGGGTTTTCCTATCGCTCGAAAGTCTTCCACCGTCTGGAAGGTACCTTGCTGACGGAGACCCCTGCGGGCTCTGTTTCGGTGCTGACCAAGACTGACATCACGCTGCCGGATACCTACATCCTCAGCGTTTCCCAGAAGCTGGACGAGCGCTGGGTCATGCTGGGCGATGTGTCGAGAACCAACTGGAGTTCCATTGACAAGGTACCAATCGTGGTGAATAGCGGGGCCAGCAGTGGTGTGGTGGCTCAGACCCTGGATACGCGCTTCCGTGACACCTGGCGCTTCGCGCTGGGGGGCACGTACAAGATCGATGACAACTGGAAGTGGAAGTATGGCCTGGCTTACGACCAGTCGCCGGTTCGCAGTGCGGAAGAGCGTCTGGTGTCCTTGCCGGACAACAATCGGTACTGGTTGTCTACGGGCTTGCAATGGAATATCGACAAGACTTCGGTCTTGGATATCGGGATGGCCTACCTGTATATCCCGGAAACCAAAATTGATGCCAACCAGTCCTCTACCTATCAGGGGCACATCGTCGGCGATTATGATGGAAGTATTTTTATCTTCGGTGCTCAGCTGACGAAATCGTTCTGAGCCCGCCAGGGATCTGTGTGATTTGAAGCAAGAGGCGTCCCGCCGGATGGCGGGGCGCCTTTTTTTGGGGAGAGCCATGCTGCGGCATCACGGAATGAAAGGGAAGGCGCGCGCAAGGGGCACGCCTGAAGTCCTAGACCGGAAAATGGACTCCCTTGGAAACGTTGTGCCAGGGCATCCGGAACACACGGCACGTCTCCCCGGAACCGCTTTTGGGGACGATAGCCTTCCAACTTGGGGCGATCTGCCAGTATCATCCAGAATCTCCAACCAACTGGGCTGTTTCAGTGGCCTGAATCACAGGGAGCAAACTTGACGCTGCACGACATCGTCTACGGCTTGGTCGGGCTGCTGCTGGCCTACATAGGCTGGTTGTTGGTGCGGTTCTTCGTGGCTGGGCGCCGTAAGCCCCTCGCTGCAGAAACGCGGGACGTTCCGGATACGCCTTCCGAAACCATCCATTCACGGATATTGGGGGGGGATTCGGGGAAATCGTTTTCCAGCGTGTTTTATGACGGCGCCTCGCTCCTGGCTGATTCCGATGAGCGCCCCGAACCGCGTCTGAGCCGTTCGCCCGAACCAGATGCCAGCCAGTTCGGTTTCGATGCCCTGCTGGAAATGCGCCAGACCCGGACGCTGCTTGATGATCTGCGTACCCGTCATGAAGCCTTGCAGGCCGAGGTGTCTGCATTGAAAGAGAGCCTTGCCGAATTGCGTGCGGCCAGCCAGGTCTCGCCGATCTACGGGGAGGCCGTGTCGCTTGCGCGGCGAGGCTATGATGTTCAGGTGATCGCTGAGCGCTGCGGGATTTCGGTGGCGGAAGCCGAGCTTGTGCGCTCATTGAGTAGTGAAACCAGGGATGACGGGGAGGCGGATCATGCTTGATCGGGGCAGTCTGGAACGTAATCAGGACAAGGCCCGTGAGCGCCGCAAGATCGTCGTGAGGCTGGCGGTTGCGGCCGGTCTGATCGCGGTCTTGCTGGCGACTTTGCTGCTTTTCGAGCAGCAGAAGGAGGGCACCGAGTCGCCCTTGCCGGCTGCTGTGAGCAAGCCTGAGATAGGGGTGTCCCTCAGCAGTTCTTCGAGTCCCTTGCCGGAAGATGTGCAGGCGGCCATCAAGGATGCTCCGGACATCGCGCAGTCCACGCTGTCGTCCATGTCGACGCCCGTTGCGGTGGAAACCGCGTCCGCTCCGGTCGTGCCCGAGGGGAGCATGGATCCCTCGGTCAAACCGATTCTGGGCGTGCCTGCCCCATCTTCCGGGCGGCCTGCCACACATGCCGGCAAGGAAACCCATAATGACCGTCTGCTCGTGGAAGCCCCCAAAGGGGGGGCTCCTGCTCCAGCCAAGCTTCCCGCGCCGCCGCCAAGCGCGGCTGCGGCGCTGCCGGTCAATACGAATTTCGTTGTGCAGCTCGGTGTTTTCAACAACATCACGAATGCCGAAGAACTGCGTGCCAAGCTCAAGCAGGCCGGGATCCCTTCACAACTGGAAACGCGCGTCCAGGTGGGGCCGTTTGCCAGCAGGGACGAAGCGGTCAAAGCCCAGGACAAACTGCGCAAGCTTGGGCTGGGCAATGGGATGCTGGTAACGGCGGCAAAAAAGCCGTGATTCAAGGCGATTGCTTTGTCATGTCTGGCTGAGCGTCGCGTGATGGGTGAGTCGGTGGGTCATCCGTATTTCGTGCAAGCGCAAGGAGAAGAACATGAAGATCGATAGTCCGGCTTTTGGCAGCCTTGATGTGGCAAACAACAAAGTCATCGAGTTCCCTGGGGGTTTGCCTGGTTTTGAAGACTGCAAGCACTTCACGCTGATCGAAGTGGCGGATCGTGCCCAGGAGGTGGCCATTCTCCAGGGCGTGGATCGGCCCGAGATCGCCTTTTCGGTTACCACGCCAGATCTGCTTGGCTTGCAGTATGAATTTGCGCTGACGGAGGAAGAAGAGGCGCTTCTGGGCGCGGCGCGGCCGGAAGATATCGCCGTCATGCTGATCTTGCGACGCGAGGACGCGGGTGAAGCAAGCGCTTCGCCACAGAGCGCGCAAGTCCGGGCCAATCTGACGGGGCCGCTGGTCATCAATGTTGCGACCATGCGCGGCTTGCAGAAAGTGATTGCCCGCCTGGGGTGCGAAGTGACGCTGCGGCCTGCTGACTGAGCGTCTTTTCGTCCTGGTAGACGATGGATTTCTGGTCTGGGCGGGATGCGGTGATGCTGCTGCAAACTGTTAGACTTTTGAACCTGTCTCGAGAGTTCCGGAGTGGATCATGCCCAGAGAAATCATTGCCAGTGCCTTGGCGCCAGCGGCCATCGGCCCTTATTCGCAAGCCGTGCGTGCGGGTGACACCGTCTATCTCTCCGGCCAGATCGGCCTGGACCCGCAGAGCATGCAGCTGGTTGAAGGCTTCGAGGCGCAAGCCGAACGTGTCTTCCAGAATCTCCAGGCCGTGGCCGAAGCAGCGGGCAGCTCGCTGGCGCAGGCGGTAAAGATCAATATCTATCTGACCGACCTGGCCCATTTTGCCAAGGTGAATGAAATCATGCAGCGTTACTGTGCCGAGCCGTTTCCTGCGCGTGCGGCGCTGGGCGTTGCCGCGTTGCCGCGTGGTGCGCTGGTGGAAGCCGACGCGGTATTGGTTCTCGGCTGATTCCGGTTTTGACTGCGGCGGTTCGTAAAGCTTCGTTTGCCCTGACCGGGCGATTGCACAAGCTCGGCATCTTCAACGATGCCGATTTGCTGCTGCACCTGCCCATGCGCTATGAAGACGAGACACGCCTGACGCCGATCAGGGCCTTGGCGAGTGGCGTGTCGCAACAGGTCGAGGGCGAGGTCGAACACGCGGAAATCACCTTTCGCCCGCGTCGTCAGCTGGTTGCCAGGCTGCGCGATGACAGCGGCACGCTGGTGCTGCGTTTCCTGAACTTCTATCCCGCGATCCAGAAGATGCTTGAGCCCGGCAAGCGCGTCCGTGCTTTTGGCGAAGTGCGCAGCGGATTCTGGGGCGAGGAAATGATCCATCCACGCGTGCTTGCCGTGACTGCCGGAGAGGCTTTGCCCCAGGCGCTTACACCGGTCTACCCGGCCACGGCTGGCCTGGCGCAGTCGGCGCTGCGCAAACTCGTGGGGCGAGCATTCGAGCGCGCCAGTCTGGCTGATCTTCTGCCCGAAAGCTTGCGACGCAGCCTGAAGCTGGCAGGCTGGGAGCGCAGCCTGCGCTATCTGCATCAGCCGCCCACCGATGCCAGGCTCGGGGCGCTTGACGCGCGCAGCCATCCGGCCTGGCGACGGATCAAGTTCGACGAACTGCTGGCCCAGCAGATCTCCTTGCGCAAAGCGTATGTCGAGCGGCGTGCGCACGCTGCCGCCCAGCTTCATCCGCAGGGCATATTGACTGCCCGGTTGATCGAGGCCTTGCCGTTTGCCTTGACGGGCGCACAGCGCCGTGCGGTGGACGAGATCGCGCGCGACATCGCGCAGCCCTATCCGATGCAGCGTTTGTTGCAAGGCGATGTGGGCAGTGGCAAGACCATCGTTGCTGCGCTGGCCATGCTGCAGGCTGCCGAGAATGGCTTGCAGGCAGCGTTGATGGCGCCGACCGAGATTCTGGCCGAGCAGCATTACCGCAAGCTGGCGGGCTGGCTGCAACCGCTGGGGCTTGAGGTTGCGTGGCTCTCCGGATCGCAGAAAAAGCGCGAACGTGCCGCCATGCTGGAAAAGATTGCAACGGGCGAAGCTTTGCTGGTGGTGGGCACACACGCCCTGATCGAAGAAACCGTCGCCCTCGAAAAATTGGGGTTGGCTGTCGTCGATGAGCAGCACCGCTTCGGCGTGCGCCAGCGCCTTGCCCTGCGCGAGAAGGTGTGCGGGCGTTTGCCGCACATGCTGATGATGAGCGCGACGCCCATCCCGCGCACGCTGGCGATGAGCTACATGGCGGATCTGGACGTGAGTGTGCTGGATGAATTGCCACCGGGGCGCACCCCGATCGTGACCAAGCTGGTCGCCGATGCGCGCCGTGACGAAGTCATCGAACGGGTACGCGATGCCTGTCGCGAAGGCCGCCAGGCCTACTGGGTGTGCCCCTTGATCGAAGAGAGCGAGACGCTGCAGTTGCAGACCGCAGTCGAGACTTTCGAAACGCTCCGCGCCGAGCTGGCCGAGTTGAAGGTCGGTCTGGTCCATGGTCGGCTCAAGCCGGCCGAGAAGGCCGAGGTCATGGATGCCTTCCTGCGCAACGAGGTGCAGGTGCTGGTTGCCACGACGGTGATCGAAGTCGGTGTCGATGTGCCCAATGCCAGCCTGATGGTGATCGAGCATGCCGAGCGTTTCGGGCTCTCGCAATTGCATCAGTTGCGCGGCCGGGTCGGGCGCGGCGCGGCGGCGTCCAGTTGCGTGCTGGTATATGCCCAGCCTTTGTCGCAAAACGGGCGGGAACGGCTCAAGGCGATTTACGAGACGACGGATGGTTTCGAAATTGCCCGGCGTGATCTGCATCTGCGTGGCCCGGGCGAATTCATCGGAGCCCGGCAAAGTGGTGTGCCCCTGTTGCGCTATGCGGATCTGGAACGGGACGTCGACCTGATCGAGGCGGCGAAACAGGCTGCCGAGGAAATGCAGGCGCGCTTTCCCGATGCGGCGGAGGCCTTGCTGGCACGCTGGTATGGCGGGCGTGCCGAGTTGCTCAAGGCATGAACATGTGGATGTGCTACCTGCGTGTCGCGCTGTGCCTGGGGGGGATGTCTGTTGCTGAACAGCCTTGCCTGGGCGGAGGAGGCGCCGGAACCAGGTGTAGCGCGTGAGTACAAACTGCAGCTCGACACACAGGTGGACCTGGAACGTCTGGCCGCCCGGCTGCAAACTGTCTTGCCGGCACACGGAGCGACCGTGAATGGGCATTTCAAGGTACGCAAACACCGGGACGTGGTGTTTTTCGATTCGCCGGCCAGCTGTGTGCTCCGTCGGGCCGGCTGGATCCTGCGTGCACGAGGCGATGCGGGACGCAAACGCGAGCTGACACTGAAGTTGCGTGGTGATGCGGGATTGCCCGAAGACGCCGCTCTGCGTAGTACACGGGATGTTGCCTTCAAGCAGGAAGAAGACGTTTCGCCCCCCGCTACCGTGGTGCCCAGCTATTCATGGTCGCGTCAGAGTCGGCACGCGATCCTCTCCTTGCAGGATGCCAGGGCGCTATTTCCGGTGCTGCAGGCCGTCGATCTGGGGCCTGCGCAAGCCCTGCAGCCGGTAGCCGGTCTGGCCATTCGCGAGCAGACCTACGTACTGTTGCGTCTATCTTTCGCGGGGCAGGACTATCCGCTGGAAGCCAGTGTCTGGCAGCGCCCGGATGCTCAGCCGCTGCTTGTGGAACTATCGTTCCGTTTTGACAATTCATGGGCCGGACGCCAGGAAGCCCTGCGGATCTTTGCTGTGTTACAGACGCAAGCCGGCGTTCTGCCGGCCGCTCAGTCCAAGACGGAAGCGCTCTACCAGGTGGACGGAAACTTCTGCCGCCGCTGATAAACGGTGACATTCCGGGATGCGTCACTCCAGACGGAACCGAGACACAGCGGCGTCCAGATTGTGCGAGAGCCCCTGCAGCGCCTGGGCCGATGCGGCGTTGGTATTGGCGACGGCGATGGCCTCTTCGGTCATCTGGGCAACGTGTTCGACATTCTTGGCGATGTCCTGTGCGGCGGTGGTTTGCTCGCGGATCGCGCTGGAAATGTCGGTCACCATGCCGACGACGCGATCCGTGCCTGCCACGATCTGGCGGATCGAATCGCCCGCAGCTTCGGCCAGGCGGGTCCCTTCCTGCACCTTGACTACGCCGTGTTCCATCTCGTGGATCGCGGAATCCGTTTCCGCCAGAACCTCGTCGATGACCTTGGCGATCTGCTGGGTGGATTGGCCGGTGCGTTCGGCGAGTTTGCGGACTTCGTCGGCGACGACGGCAAAACCACGGCCTTGTTCGCCAGCCCGGGCGGCCTCGATGGCAGCGTTGAGGGCGAGCAGGTTGGTCTGATCGGCAATCTCGCGGATCACTTCGACGATCTGGCTGATCTGCTGGGATTTCGAGCCCAGCCCCTGGAGCGTGCCGGATGCCTTGTGAACGGTGCTGGCCACGCTATGCATCTGTTCTGTCGTGCCCAGGATCACCTCAACACCCGAGCGTGCTTCCATACCGGATTGTTCTGTGGTGCGATGTGCTTCGGCAGCGCTGTCTGACAAGACGTTGATCGAAACCGTGAGCTCCTCGATGGCCGAGGCTGCAGAGTTCATGGCGTCGCCCTGGGTGGTGGCCTGGACATGGATTTCCTGTGAGCCTTGGGTCAGCGTTTGCGCTTGCTCTCCCAGTTCCTTGGCGGTGTGGCGCATGGTCCGGACAGATTCGCGCAGCCCTTGCTGCATGGTTTCCAGGGCGGCCAGCAACTGGCTGACTTCGTCCTTGCCCACGGTCTTGATGTGTTCGGTCAGGTTGCCTCGCGATACTTCTCTGGCGATCCGGACGGCGCCTTGCAGGGCGGCGACAATGGGACGCAGGATGAACTGTGCCGCGAGTCCGGCACAGAGGACGCTCAGCAAGACGGCGCCCAGACTGATTACCAGGGCATTACGGGCATCTGCGTGGGCAACATCGAAATTGCTGGCCGCCATTTCGTCTTCCACACCAAAGAGGTCACGTATGGTGTTGCGTGAATCACGGAAGGCTTCCGTCGTGAGCTTGTCACTCGCCACGGTTTTGGCGGTCTCGAAGTCTCCGGCCTTGAGTGCGGTGATCCAGGCCGTGCGTTGTTGCACGTACTTGTTCAGTGATGCTTCGTATTTATCGACAAACGCGCGCTCTTTTTCCGAGGTGGCCTTGGCTTTGACTTCGGCCCACATCTTGTCCACGTTGCCGAGCAGTTTGTCGACCTGGGACAATTCGCTGTTGGCGGTGTCAGGGTTTGCCGCCAGGGTGGCACGCAGGAGACGGACCCGGACGACATTGGAATCATCCAGCATGACGCCAAGCTTGGCGAGACTTTGGGTCTGCTGGCTGTACATGGCTTGCAGCCGTGCATCGGAGCGCGCGTTGAGCCCGTAATTGATCAGGGCCTGTGTCGCGATCAAGGCGATCAGCAGTCCCATCAGGGCGATGAATTTCTGTCGGATGCTCATGGTGGTTGTCCTTTGTCTGGGCTTTGCACTCTTTTCCCGCGCAGGGATACACGCTGGTCAGGGGGGCTTTTAGCCGCTTATCATTGGTCTACGGACGGTTCAGTGAGGGCTTGAGGAGATAATTCGGCCGGAACACTATCGTTTTCAATCATTTTCAATTTCACACTAGCGGGTAACGCAATGACTTTGAAGGAGAAACTTGACGCCTGGGAAAAACTCATGCGCCTGGATAAACCGATCGGCATCCTGTTGCTGCTGTGGCCGACGCTGTGGGGCTTGTGGTTCGCTGCAGGAGGACTGCCGGATGTCTGGGTTTTGTGGATCTTCTTGCTGGGGACGGTACTGATGCGATCGGCCGGATGCGTGATCAATGACTGGGCTGATCGGGATTTCGATGGCCATGTCGCCCGGACCCGTGAACGCCCGCTGGTGAACGGCCAGGTCAGCCCGCGCGAAGCCTTGTGGCTGGCGGCCGGGCTGGCGCTGTGCGCCTTCCTCCTGATCCTGCCGCTCAATCGCATGGTGTTGTGGCTTTCCCTGCCCGCGCTGTTTCTGGCCATCAGTTACCCGTTCACCAAGCGTTTTCTGGCCATTCCGCAGGCTTACCTGGGGATTGCCTTCGGATTCGGTATCCCGATGGCTTTTGCGGCCGTGCAGGGGGCTGTTCCACTGCTGGGATGGCTGCTCGTGCTGGCCAATGTGTTCTGGTGTGTGGCCTATGACACCGAATACGCCATGGTCGACCGGGCGGATGACCTGAAGATCGGGATCCGTACCTCGGCCATCACCTTCGGGCGTTTCGATGTGCTGGTGGTCATGCTGTGTTATGCCGTTTTCCTTGCGATCATGCTGGGGGTCGGGCTGCATCTGGCGCGGGGCTGGGGCTATTTTGCCGGCCTGGTGCTGGCGCTGGTGATCGTGCTCTACCATTTCAGCCTGATCCGCAAGCGTGAGCCACAGCCGTGCTTCCATGCCTTTCTGCACAATAACTGGGTGGGGGCGGCCGTGTTTGTCGGCATCCTGAGTGACTACGGGCTGCACGGCTGAGGCTTCGCCTACAATGGCGCTACCCTATTGAGGCGGAACAGCATGCAATACAAGGATCTGCGCGATTTCATCAGCCAGCTCGAAGCGCTTGGCGAACTCAAGCGCATCAGCGTACCGGTGGATACCCATCTGGAAATCACCGAGATAGCCGACCGCGTGTTGCGTGCGGGTGGTCCGGCGCTGCTGTTTGAGAAACCCCATACGCAAGGCGTTGCCAAGGCCATGCCTGTGCTGGCCAATCTTTTCGGCACGCCACAACGGGTGGCGCTGGGGATGGGCGTCAGTCCCGATGCTTCAGGCGCGTGGCAAGCGCCCTTGCGCGAAGTCGGCAAGCTACTGGCGTTCCTCAAGGAACCGGAGCCCCCCAAGGGGCTGCGTGACGCCTGGGAGAAATGGCCGGTGCTCAAGCAGGTGCTGAACATGTCCCCAAAGGTGGTGAGCCGTGCGCCCTGTCAGGAAATCGTCTGGGAAGGCGAGCAGGTTGATCTCGCAAAGCTACCCATTCAGCATTGCTGGCCGGGCGATGTGGCACCGCTGATTACCTGGGGGTTGGTGGTGACGCGCGGGCCACACAAGGCGCGGCAGAATCTGGGCATCTACCGTCAGCAAGTGCTGGGCCGGAACCGCGTGATCATGCGCTGGCTGGCGCATCGCGGCGGCGCGCTGGATCTGCGCGAATTCCAGCAAGCCAATCCCGGTCAGCCTTTCCCCGTGAGCGTGGTGCTCGGTTGTGACCCGGCGACCATCCTGGGGGCGGTGACGCCGGTGCCGGACAGCTTGTCCGAGTATCAGTTTGCCGGCCTCTTGCGTGGTGCGAAGACTGAGCTGACGCAGTGCATCGGCAATGACCTGCAGGTTCCCGCAAGCGCCGAAATCGTGCTTGAAGGCGCCATCTACCCGGGGGACATGGCGAACGAAGGGCCGTATGGCGACCACACCGGCTACTACAACGAAGTGGCCGAATTTCCGGTGTTCACCATCGAGCGCATCACCATGCGTCGTGATCCGATCTATCACAGCACCTACACCGGCAAGCCGCCCGATGAACCGGCGATGCTGGGTGTGGCGCTCAATGAAGTCTTCGTGCCGTTGTTGCAGAAGCAGTTCCCGGAGATCACTGATTTCTACCTGCCGCCTGAGGGCTGCTCCTATCGGATGGCGGTGGTGAGCATCAAGAAGGCTTACCCCGGCCATGCCAAACGCGTGATGTTCGGGATCTGGAGTTTTCTGCGCCAGTTCATGTACACCAAGTTCATCATCGTGGTGGATGAGGATGTGGACGTGCGCAGCTGGCAGGAGGTGATCTGGGCGATCACCACGCGCATGGACGCGACGCGTGATACGACGCTGGTCGACAACACGCCCATCGACTATCTTGATTTCGCTTCGCCGGTTGCCGGGCTGGGCAGCAAGATGGGGCTGGACGCGACCAACAAGTGGCCGGGTGAAACCCAGCGCGAGTGGGGCCGCACGATTGAAATGGATGCGGTTGTGAAGCAGCGCGTGGATGAAATGTGGGATAGTCTTGGCCTCAGCACCCACCCGGGGCGTCGGGGTTCCACGAGTTGAGTACAGGATGCAGAAACCGGTCATCGAAATCATTGCCGTGGCGTATCAGCGCTTTGGCGAACTGAAAGTCTTCGTTCAGTCGATCCTCAACCAGACGGCGGACAACTGGGTCCTGCGCGTGATTCATGATGGTCCGGATCCTGAATTCCGTCGCCTGATGCAAGGCTATGCTGCCGAGATGCCGGAGCGGGTGTTCTTCGAAGAAACCGCCACGCGCTATAACGACTATGGTCATTCCCTGCGGGAGCGCGGTCTGCGCGAGGCGAAAGGGGATTACGTGCTGCTGACCAATGCGGACAATTATTACGTGCCGCGCTTCGTGCAGTACCTTGTGGACGCCATCGAGCATACCAAGGCGGACCTGGTGGCCTGGGACATGATCCACAGTCACGATAATCCCGGTGGGCGCGGCACGCCGGCGTATTCTTATTTCAAGACCGAATTCGAGCGACTTGGCATCGATATCGGCGCGGCGGTCGTGCGTCGCGAACTGGCGCAGGCCGCCGGCTTTCCCGACAAGTCGCATGACGGGGATGCCAGCTATTTCGTGGCGGTTGGCCGCCTCAAGGGAGAGCATACCGCGCTGTGCCGGATCAACCGGGTGTTGCTCGTGCATAACTGACACTCCACTGCTGACCCAACAACGCATTCATGACCCGGATCTGTTTAAAACGTACAGGCGCTCTTGGTGACGTCCTCATGACCACGCCCGTGGTCCGGGCGATAGGGCAAGCGCAAGGGGCTGAGGCGCAAATTTTCGTGGCCACCCGCTTCCCGGAAGTATTCGAACGCTCACCGTGGGTTACAGCCTGCCTGTCTCCGGCAAAGCTGGATGTGACGTACTTCGACAAGCTTTACGATCTGGATGACGTCTATGAGTGCAGCCCGCGCGAACACGTCATCGATGCGTATGCAAAGAGCGTTTTCGGCCAGCCACTGGCTGATCGACGGATGGAGCTGTTCGCCGGTGCAGACTGTGATGAACAGGTGCGTTACCTGTTGCGCATGTCGGGAGACTGTCCTTATGTCGTCATCCACATCAAGCGCCATCCCTGGCCGAGCCGGAACTTTCCCCAGAACTTCTGGCTGAGCGTGATCAGCCGTCTGTTGTCTGCGTACGATGGGTTCATCGTTCAGATCGGTGATGCAGGAGACGGATTTCTGGAAGGCCACCCACGGCTCATCAGCCTGCTGGATCAGGCCGGGTTGCATGCGGTGACCCGGGTGATCGGCGGGGCAGAGTGTTTCATTGGCGTCGACACGGCTACGCTGCACATGGCCGCTTGTACCGAGGTTCCCATCGTCTGCGCCTTCACCTGTGTGAGACACGAATATCGTCAGCCGCTGCGTGGCGATGGCGCCCTGTTTGTTCCTGTCTTTCCCGCAATCAGCTGCTACGGCTGCCATGCGGACTATCCGCCGCCGGTGCGGGAATACTCCTGCATGCGTGGTGATGCGGCGTGTGTGCGGGAGGTTTCTGCTGACCAGATCGTCGCGGAAGCGCTTGATATCGTGCGCTTGCGCAGATCCCCGCAGCCTTCCTGATGCCCCTGTTTGTGAGTCCTTCCGTGAAAAAGATCCCTGTCATCATTCCCCACTATCGCCACGCTGATCGGCTGGAGCTGTGCAAGCAGCACCTGTTCGCACAAGAGGGCGTCGAAATCGAACTCTTCGTGCGTGACAACAATGTCGACAACATCCTCTACACCGCGGCGATCAATGAGGGGTTGCGCAAATTCTGCTACACGCCGGACCACGATTACGTGCTGGTGCTG
>Ga0316604_10001669_pt1 | contig 18874 bp, 17 predicted proteins | sample OWC_soil_day20_C_FD_207650 | JGI IMG/M metagenome (GOLD analysis project Ga0316604, IMG submission 207650) | Wetland soil microbial communities from Old Woman Creek delta, Ohio, United States - OWC_soil_day20_CT | ecosystem: Environmental > Terrestrial > Soil > Wetlands | place: USA: Ohio... | reverse complement strand
GGTGGCTAAAGCAATGATTGATGCTGCACTCGCTCTATCTCACCGCCTTGGTTTTGGCAGCGTAAAGGAGTGAACCGCTGGTGCCCCCGAACGGAATCGAACCGCTACCTGATGATTACAAATCAAAATTTTATGTCATTTTTGACATTTCATCTTGATTGATAAAGTTTGATAAAACACCGAGTTTCTTATACAAATCAATAAGTAACAGTTTTACCGTCGTTGATCACGATTTTCCTCATTTGATATAATTTGCGTACACATGGCGTACACAAAGCGTACACGAGGAGACCTGATGACTAAGGTGAAATTGACTGCAGCGCGTATCCGGGACTTCGAGTGCCCATCGGACAAGGCTCAGGTTTTCTTGCGTGATATGGATGCCAAGGGGCTCGGCATACGAGCCACGAAAGGCACGAAGGCTTTCATCTTCCAGAGCAAGCTGAAGGACGGATCGACGATCCGTAGCACCATCGGCGACATTCGCGCCTGGAGCTTGGATAGCGCAAGAGAGGAAGCTCGTCGCCTGCAACGCCTGATCGACCAGGGCAATGATCCGCGTGAACTGGAACAAGCCAAGGTAAAGGCAAAAGCCGAAGCAAAGCGAGCCAAGGAGGCCGCGCGGCTTGAAGCAGAGAACCGTAGCCGCTACACCCTGCGCGCGCTCTGTGACGCCTATTGCGACCATCTTGAAGCCAAGGGCAAGGGAAGCGCTAGGCAAGCCCGCTCTATCTTCAAATGCCACGTATTCGAGGCCGCTCCGGAAATTGCCGATATTCCCGCCAAGGAGATTACCGCCCATCACGCTGCTGCTCTGGTACGAAAGGTGATGGAGCAAGACAAGAGCAGAGCCGCGGGCGTTCTTCGCAGTTACCTATCGGCAGCCTTCAATGCTGCCAGGAAAGCGCCTTTCGATGCGAAGCTCCCCTCCTCGCTGATCCCGTATGAGGTCGAAAGCAATCCGGTAGAGCCGATTGCCACGATCCCGGTGAATCGAGGTGAGCGCACGCTTTCGGTTGATGAACTGAACACCTACCTGGCCGCGCTCTCCAGTGAAAACATTGCCGACCTAGCATTGCAGCTAGCCCTGTTTGCCGGCGGTCAACGTATGGCCCAGCTACTTCGGGCCAAGATCAGCGACTACGATCAGGAAACTGAAACGCTTCGCTTGTGGGACAAGAAGGGAAAGCGGGTCACACCACGCGAGCATCTTCTTCCGCTGGCCCCTAAGGGAGCCGCCATTGCCAAAAAGCTGCTTGCGATGGCGAAAAAGAAGAAAAGTGATCTGTTGTTTTCTTCCAATGGCACCACCTCCATGGTCGAAACCACACCCGGCAAACGCGTCTTCTCGATTTGCCAGGCTATGGGCTGTGAAGCATTCGACCTGCGCGACATTCGCCGGACCTGCGAAACCATGCTGGCAGGCATGGGAGTGAGTAAGGATGTTCGAGCCCAACTACTGAGCCATGGACTCTCGGGCGTGCAGGCTGCTCACTATGACCGCTACGAATACATTGCCGAAAAGCGCAATGCGCTAGAGGCATGGGAGCGCCGCCTCGATGAGATCGCGAAGGATAAAACATCCGACAGCAACGTACTGCCAATGAAGCGGAAGCGCCCGCTCGCTTAGCCGTCTACTAATGTCTACTAATTCGAGATCAATTTAGTAGACATCATTGCTGTGGCCGATCACGTAGCAACCACAGCACCTAGACACTCTTGCTCCGGTAACAAACGACTTCGCCCTGGTCTAGGGTAAATCGCTTTATCTCGAACAACCCTGACTCGTGCAGCAGATGACGCCACCTCGAACATCCGTAGAGCGCTGGTTTTTCGTCGGGATATTGCTTCTCCAACCAACGCACAGCATCACCAACAGACGTCCAGCCATCTTTAGCCAACTTCGATTCGGCCTCTCGTAAAGCCAGAACCACGGGCGTATAGCGCCAGTCGATCGATCCGTCTTCTCGTTTTCCTTGGCACAGGAAGCTCAGAAACTCTTCGCTCAGAGCAAAGGCCGCAGCGGTTACCCTGGCTTTCTGACGAGACTGAGCCCAACCATGCATGATGGAGAGCTGCGCTTCTATCCGCTGATAGCACTCATCCAGATGAGCCTCGGCGGCATTGCAGCCATCATCACTCCACAAATTGAAACGTTCGATGAAGTGATGGACGAGATCGTTCCGCATCGAAACCAGCGCATCGAATTCTTGGATTGTCTGTGCGTAGCTTTCTTCCGACATGCTTATCGTGGATTTGTAGCGAAACACCATCCGCCCATCATTCTCAGGCGCACTCTCCTCGTTATCCGTAGTGCCGTCCTCTCCAAGGTCCGGAGCGACATAATCTCCCAAGAACAATTTGAGCACCGTGCCGAGTGTCTTGTCCGCGACAGCGTCTTTTCTCTTTGCTTGGGCCGCCTTGGCCTCCTCAATCTGTCCGAAGGCACATTCGTGCTCGGAGTCGGTCCAGAGTGCCTTCACCAGAAGCTCGACCTGTTGCAGGCGCATGAGACAACGGCCCAGCTTTCGCTGGACAGATCTCTGGTGTGCGGCGAACGAAGGTTCGTTATCAGGAGAACTCATAGTCGTCGATTTTTCAATATGACTGACGGAACACTGCAGGACTCTCAACCAAGCCTAAGCGTCTCGCCTACGCAAGGCACACATAAATTGAAGAAGCGGACCATTGGCAGGGAACCCGCCAAACAACCCTCTCATTCCAGTCCGTCAAGTTGGCCACTCGCCTTTAGAAGATCGAAAATGCTCTGCTCTTCGATGGCATACACGCCTCGAGCTGCTTTCCAAACCAGTTTCTTTTCCTGAAGCGCAATCAGCGCCTGCTGCACGCCTGGCACATCGGCCTTAGCATCATCAACAGAAAGACCTGCTTGAGTCATGGCCTTCCGGTATTTTTCCAAGGTAGCAGCCTCAAATGGCGCGTAATTCTCCCTTGCTGCAGCCATAACTCGTAATACAGAAGACTGTATCGGCGTGAGGCTATGAATAACGCCTAATTGCACCTGATTCATTTCATCAGTCAGCCTTCGAACTTCCTCTGCAAACTTGTCAGCCCCCGTTTCAACGTCGATTTCAAAGTCGAACCGAAAGCGATCTGCTGCGGCGCCGATCACTTCCGGTCGATACCCGGCTTCCACGAACAAGGGCCAGACTTGCTTTGGATCCAGTTGAAACGGCAAATCCACCTCTTTGCAAAACCATTCGATGTAGTCTTTGCCGAGCATCGGAAAATTAACCAACGGTGCCCCAAAGAAAGCCTGGTCTTTGCTGTTGCGCAGCATCGCCAGCTTGTCTCGATTGGAGCCAGTGCATACAACGCGCAGCCCATGGTGCTGACTGCTGTTCAGTTCATCACGCGCAGCTTTCAATGCGAAGAGCGCCGACACCCCAGCCTCCGTGGTGATCGCATGCTGTGCTTCATCAATCACTAGGACAATGATTTTCTTGGTTTCATCAGACAAGGCAACCAGTGCCTCGGTGAGGGATACATCCTTACCGAGACCAACACGATCTAGGTCGAACGAAACACTGCCAACTTTAACTTTATCCATGCCAGCACTCTTGGCTAGCCGCAAAACGACTCCATCATTGCTAGCCAAGGTTGCTCGGATGGCATTCACAATCACATTGCCAGGATCAGCAGTCGGATTAGCCCAAAGGTCTGCGTACACCACCAAGGCGCCCTCTGCCTCCAGTGCCGGACGTAGGTCCTCGCGTACAAAGGTAGACTTTCCAGTGCGCCTAGGTGCTGCGAGGAACACGCCAGAACTGGCAGCACTCCCCACACCAATGACAAGAATCTGCTTTGCGAGACGGTTCGCCAGTTCTGGTCGCTGAAAAAGAACCTGAGCGTTCGACATGAGAGCACCTATAGAAAACTATAGACAAATTATAGAGCGATTATAGAAGTCCGAGCCATGAAAAATATAGGGATTTATAGACAACTATAGACCGATTATATGGACTGACCTTGAGCTCTCGGCACAGTAGTCTTCAATGCTGCTATGGCGTTTGGTGCACCGTACAAGCAGAGGATCCGCCCCTGGCTTGCCCAAGAAACTCACCTTCGAGATACCCCCCTCCCCTTGGAAGTCCGAACTGCCCTGCATATGCCTTGGCGTACAACTTGTGCGCCCCGGAAGGAGACAGGCTAACGAATTGACAAAGTCGAGTCTCTCGTTGAACTACTTTTCAAGTGATAGACGAGGGTCCTCTAGGGCGTGCAAATATGGGCCCATCACATTTCTCATCCTGCATACATCTAAATAAAGCTGAATGGCTTCGGCTTGCACCTTCCCACCATATCGCTTGTGCAGCCCGGTCATATCTTTAAGCAAGCCCAAGAGTTCAGCCATCGGAATGCCCAGATCCTTCTGCAATTTCAGTCTGAACTTAAAGCAATCGACTATCGCTTTCGCCGGTGTATGAACGGTCACCTGGCCTAGCCTACTGATGATGGTCTGACGCTTCCCTGCTTCCAACGACTCATCGGAAAACCGCAATATCTTTACATCATTAGGAAGTGACGCAGGGACTCTAGCTTTGTTTGGAATTGCAAGCCAAACCGACGATGTAGGTTTTTTTGCAATGCCAAAAACCTCAAGTGCAGAAAACAGGCAGAGCACACCCTGTGGAGCACTTTTCGAAACCTCGAACGCCCTTTCATACCAAGGTTTGTAAGGGCGTCGCTTCGCATATCCCTCAACATCAAGTTCAAATTGCTCTCGCCATTCATTTGTCCCAATCATCGCGCCCCCAAAATGTCGGCACTTATTTTACAAATACCGACATATTTTTGAAAGTTGCACGGTAACCAAACGCGCAAAATCAAGCTAACTATCTGAAAATAAGTAAGTAGTTATTTATTTCGAGATTGACCGCTATTTAACTGAATGCCTCTCAATAGATATAGACATAGCTATCGGACAGAAAAATCTGATGACTTGATCAATTAACACTTAAGGAGAGCATTTTGAATACTACTGACACCACCCAACTGCGTTCGCGGGCCGACGCTGCCCGGTATCTTGGCGTCGCGCCTCAAACCCTTGCTGTCTGGGCATGCACCCAACGCTACCACCTGCCGCTGGTCAAGATTGGCCGGCACGTGAAGTATCGCCAGAGCGATCTGGATGCCTTCATCGAACGCAACACGGTCGGCGGGGAGGAGCTGCAATGAACAACGCAATCTTGGTCGTCGACACCCTCCCGAGCCTCGACACGCTTCGCCAGATCGGAGAGCTGAAAGGAATCGTTGAAGCCGCAGCAAACGCATTCCACCAAATTTCCATGTTTAGCGCAAAGCTCATTAGCAATGCATCGCTTACCGGCCCGGAGCTCAGTGGGATTCTTCAACTTGCCCACGAGCATCACATGCTGAGCGAATCTGCACTGCAACAGGCCGCGGCCAACCGTACGGAAGAGGTGACGCAATGAGTCAAAACCCGTCTTTTTGCATCGACAACAGCGCCAAGCTCTTGGCTTCCATTTTTCCTGGTGAGAACTGGGCATGGTTCCTCTCCAAGAACCTTCATGGATTGACTGAAGGCTATTCGACCATCCCGTTCGACAACTCTTCGGAAAGTGTTGCTTACGACCTCAAGGCACTGAAGAGTTTTGCCTTGGCATATGGGAGTGGTCGGGTTACTGAAGAACAGATCGATCAGCATGCGACAAGCCACATCGATAAGTTGGAGGCGATGTATATGCTCAACGAAATTGAGCACAGGCATCTGCCCACCAGCAGTAGGTCGGACAATTTCCTTTCGGAGAACGCCACGGAGGATAGGGATTATTTCTCGATCTCCTACGGGGAGTATTGGGCGCTGACGGAACTCCTTGATGAGGTGCTGAATACGCAAGAAGAAGTCGCCCAAGCACTTGTCACGCTGGGAACCACTTTCAAAGTGTTTGCTACCGAAGGCACACCGACTGCAGACGAAATTGACGCGATCAAAGGGGTCGCCACATCCCATGCTGGGCGGGCCTATAACGCCTACGAGCAACTTGCCATGATTAGCCAAGCTCTCGCTGATGAACACAACTATTGGCAAGAGAAAAAGATCGCTGCCAAGAAAGGAGGCGCTCAATGAATCGTGAATTGACCATCAATTTCCTGTCCGGCTGCAAAGACACCAACTTGGATCAACAAGTCGCTACCTGGCGAGAGCTTATCGTCATCCTTGAAGGAACCTTTATGGCCTCCGGAACCATGACGCTCGACGAGTATCAGCATGCTTCGGACGAACAAAGGAAGGCGCAGAAGGATGGTGCTTGCTGGATCCCCTGCTCTGTCCTCGACATCAATGGAAGCCGCACCCAAGCAAACATGAGTGAAGCACACTTGCTGGTTCTGGACATCGACACGGGCATGCCCGTTGGGGAAGTCAAGGCGAGGCTCAACGGACTTGAAGCTGCGATCCACAGCAGCTTTTCGCATACTCCCGAGCATCCGAAATGGCGCGTGGTAATGCCCTTGAAGGAGGCTATCCCGGCAAGCGACCTGGCCAATCTGTTTGACCATTTCCAGGTCCGTTTTGGAGGCGCACTCGACGCTTCCTGTGGCCATGACCCGGCACGCCTGTATTACCTGCCGGCCTGTCCTCTGGATGCACGGGAGATCTTCCATTTCGAACATTTGTCGGGTGACTGGCTGGATGGGATGGCTCTTCTCCGCACTGAGGCACCGGAGGCAGAAATGCCTCTCGCGGAGATTGAAGTTCCTAAGCCGTCGTCGCTGACAACTGGCGTTTCGGAGGGCTCGCGTAATAACGAAGCCTTCAAGCGCTCCTGCACCCTCTTCGAGAACGGTCACTCGACGGACGAGGTCTTGGATGCAATGAACGGATGGAACCTCAGCAACAGTCCCCCGCTTGAGCACAAGGAGCTGGCCTGGGTGGTCAAGAGCGCAGAGAAGCACGTCGCACGCGCGGCTACCGCTGGGGGCTCTGACATCGATCACATCGTCGACATGCTCAACGAGAAATACGCGTGGGTGGTGAAACATTCCTACGTCTATCGTTTTGAGCACTGCGATTTCGTGAGCATCGAAAAGCTTCGCCAGCAGTACGCGAATACGAAGATCAAGATGAATGTCGGCGACTCGATCAAGTGGGTCACCTATGCAGACGTCTGGCATCGCTCTGCAAAGCGCCGGCAGCATCTGAACGTCGATTTCATGCCTGGCAAGCCGAAGATCTTCGAAGAGAAGATCAATCAATGGGAAGGTTGGGGCGCGGAAGCTATCCCCGGCGACATCACGCCCTGGAACGAAATGCTCGACCACGTTTTCGCCGGTGATGCAGCGATGCGTCGTTGGTTCGAGCAGTGGCTGGCCTTCCCTCTTCAGCATCCCGGCACGAAGCTGACCACCGCAGTTGTCCTCTGGAGCATCAAGCAGGGCGTGGGCAAGTCGATGATCGGCGAAACGATGTGTCGGATCTATGGCGAGCACGGCAAGATCATCACTGCCGTCGAACTTCATAGCGGCTTCAACAACTGGATGCGGGCAGCCCAGTTCATCCTGGGCGAGGAAAATTCCAGCTCCGACCGTCGCGCCGACAGTAACAAGCTGAAAGTCTTGATTACCTCTGACCGGGTGTATCTCAACGAGAAGTATCAGCCCGCGATCGACACCAAGAACTGCGCGAACTTCATGTTTACGTCGAACCACGCGGATGCGTTCTACCTCGAAGATGCAGATCGACGCTACTTCGTCTGGGAGATCAAGGCTGAGCGCAAGCCCGATGCCTTCTACGCCAACTTCATCGATTGGCGGGACAACCGTGGTGGAGCGGACGCGTTGATGGACCATCTGCTCAAACTCGATCTCACCGACTTCAACGCCAAAGGGAATGCACCGGTCACTGAGGCGAAGGAAGAGATGATTCGGCAGGGCAAATCCGACCTGGAGCGGTGGCTCACAGACGTTGTGGAAGATGAAATCAGCGTGCGCAGCGTTTTCGGCAAGGAAGTTGCCCACATCAATGAAGTGGCCGAGGTCTACAACCGGGAACAGCGTTGTCGTAGCAACAGCACCGCGGTCTCTCGGGCCCTGAGTCGTATCGCACCGCACGCCAAGCGTCGGGTGATGACCAGACGGGGGCGTCAGAGCTTGGTGTCGCTGATCAACCATGAACACTGGGAAAAGGCTGATAACAGCGAATGGCAGTTGGAGTACAACTTGCCGCATCCCACAAGGTTGTAGAGCAGGCACGGTGCCATGGTGGCAGGGTTGATTTGAAGACTTTTCAAAACTAAGAATGTACGCAGCAGTTCTTTTTGAACGTCTTCAGACCCTGCCACAGTGGCAGGCTGGCAGGTTCTTCACCAACAACTCTGAGGTTCATCCAAGACGGGGCATGGATGAAATAAGCAATATGCATAAATCAAATAACCCATATAAATCATGCATATAGAACGACAACCCTTTATTTTTCTTCGTCCTAACTTCTATGAAAAATGGCATTTTAAAGTCTTACACAAGTACCAAAACTCAGCCAGAACGAACTCCCACGCGCCAGTAAGCCACAGCAAAATCCAGGTCTTGCAGCGAAGACTATTACCGCGGCCACGGTATATATAATGGCCATGTTATTTTTCAAAGGTTCGAAAATGCACTCTTCCGTAGCACCGACGAGCCGAGGCAAGAATGCCGAACAGCTCGTAGCCAAACTCTTGGAATCCAATGGCTGGAGTGCTCATTGGGCTGATGGCAGAAATCGGCGCCCAATCCTAACCATTCAGAAGCAAGGCCAGCGTCTGGTCGTGGAGATCAAGGCACCATCGGAAGGCCGTGCCGATCGCGTGATTCCACTTCTATCGCAGGCCATCCTGCAAGCTCAAGCAAATGCCCTCGATGCCGGTAATGCGCAACCTCTGGCCTTAGTTTTTGTGGAGAAAGCATCCTCTTCACTATCCAAGCAAGTCGGTTCATTTGTCGATCAATACGCACCGAATGTAGCCGTTGGCCTCGTCTCCAAGAATGGGCTTAGATACTTCAAGGGGGCGGGACTTGAGGAGCTGAATGCCGAGCCGGAAGAACCACGATGGTATAGAAGCGCTCCATCGAATCAGCCGGTCAACCTCTTCTCGGATCTGAACCAGTGGATGCTGAAAGTGCTGTTGGCCCCCGAAATACCTGAGCACCTTCTTCACGCACCAAGACAAAAGTATCGAGGTGGCTCCGAACTCGCCGACGCTGCCAACGTGTCACCCATGAGTGCGTCCCGGTTCTTAAACCAACTGCGCCATGAAGGTTATCTGGACGATTCATCCCGACATATCGCTCTGGTACGTCGGCAAGAACTATTCCGTCGTTGGCGGTCGGCGGTGATGCGTCCCCCACCAGAACTGCCAATGAAGTTCCTCATTCGCAAGCCCATTGAACAGCAAATTCAGGAGCTCCTTGCCAAGCAAGATGGTGATGCTTGTCTCGGGCTGTTTGCGGCAGCCGACGCATTGCGACTCGGACACGTCAGCGGTGTGCCTCCATATATCTATGCATCCAAGCTCCCTAGCCGTGACGACTTTGAATGGAGAGCGCTCGTCGCAGCCTCACCTTCAGATATCCCAGACATCATTGTCCGGCAAGCACTGTCACCTAAGTCTGCGTTCCGGGGCGCCATACGCATAGAAGGCTTGATAGTCTCTGATGTGATCCAGGTGTGGCTAGATGTCGCCAATCATCCATCGCGCGGTGAAGAACAAGCAAACCTAATCTACGAAAAAGTCCTTCGTCCGATCATCAATCATTGAGCAGTTAATACCCTCACGCAGAGGAGCGAAGTCATATAAGGAAAGAGGCCCGTTGAAGGTATTGCGTTCCTCATTCCGGGCCAGATTTCGCCAAGTCTTATACAGGCGAAGTCACTTGATGCAGTCACTTGATTCAGTCACTTGATTCAGTCACTTGATTCAGTCACTTGATTCAGTGACTGCATACAGTGACTAGATGCACTCACTCAGTGCAGTGACTTCTTTTTCCCAACAAGGTCTGCAGCCTCGAACACCTGGAAGTCGTTGAGCAACGACTCGATCATCTCGGCACTGACGCTTACCTTTTCCTCCAAGGCAGAAACTATTTCAGCAATGCTGATGCGACCTGGTTCCGTGAGGAGTCGAGCACTCCAATACTCCAGCAAACATTACAATGCCATTTTATTCTTCAATTGGGAGCAGATCGCAGCATCATGAAAAACAAGCACTACACCATTGACAATTTCATAAAATCATTCATGCAGCGCATAGAAGAAAATCATGAATATTTTGAAAATAGCCGCGTCGACATCATGTTGTGGCTTGAAAAAACCTTCGAAAAAACACTTATTGAAACGTTCCCTGATGCTAACAAGCACAGAATGTGGCACGAGCCATTATTCCGAGAATCAAGTTATCACCTAACGTCGATCGAAAATAAGATTGATCAGCTTTTGTTTCTAGAGCGACAGCCTTGCAGACTCTCTGAAACCGATGCAACACGCTTTCCCCAGCTGATTACAGCATTAAACGACTCAAAAGCGTCGAGCACTGGATCTTCAAAATTTATAGGGTCACTTAGCAAATGGTTTGAAGGAAAAAACCGTGCTGCGATCATTGATCCATACATTTTCTCATCCGGAAATGAGGATCAAAAAAAATATTGCCAAGGACTCGTCGAACTTATAGGAAAATCACCAGAAAGAATTGATTTTTATTTTCGCCACACAGCCAAATCTTATAATAAAAATATAGCCGATGATGTAGTCAACGAATTAAACAAGGATAAAAAACGTGATTTCAATTTTTTTGCGTGCGCTAACATCCATGATCGTGTCTGGATGGCACATTATTCGACAGAGGATACCCCTCCCAAGGCCGGCTGGGAAGGGCGTGTTGTTGGTTCATCAGTCAATGGCATAAAGATCAGACCAACCTACATCATCGAAATGCCAAAAAAGGACGTTGAAGAGTATTCAACTTATCTAATGCACTTACAGAACGAGGGGGGAATAGAAAAGGCACGAGCACCTCACTTTACCGCTCCTCCCCCGCAACCCATTTAAAATGAGCAAAATGCTCATGCAACAACGATAGCAACCAGCGCATCACGATCAATGATGAGGGGAATCGCGTCGTTGTCGCCGGTCACGTCGCGAAACTTGCGAACCAGATCAAGCTCGTTGGCGGTCAGCACGGTGCTTTGCAAGATGTCTTCAATTGCCCCCCAGCTATCAGGGAGGTACTCTTGCATGACAAGACGAAGCAGATGGGCAGGATCAGCACCGATCGCTTTTGCGAGCGGCCCAATACGGTTGAGCGGCACCTTGGTGGAGCCGTTCTTGAACATTGTGATGATGTTGGCTTTCTCGAAGCCGCATTCTTCGGCGATTTCGCGTTGTGTCTTGTTGCTCTCGGCAAGACGATCAGCGATAAAGTCGGCAACGCTGGTGCGATGGGTCAGGTTTGCGGTCATGTTCAGATCTCCTTCTATGGTCAAGTTAATGGGCTACCTGACATATTTATAGTGAGATCTGACTTATTCCCTGTGGCAATCAATTTCAACCCAAGAAACAGTTGAGTGGCTGCATTGCGCACAACAGAAGGAGGACGATCAAGGTGAGTAAATCGGCTAAAGCTTTCTATCCTGCAATCGAGAAATAACTGAAGCTTTCAACAAAATTCGCCCCTGCAGTAAGGGTAATTCCGATGTATAAAATGGAACAGTCCCTCTCTGCTTCGTGCGCCCAACAAGTCATTTTGCAAGCCACCAATTGCTCCAACGTTGCTAAGTCGCCGCTCCCTCACCAAACACAGCATCTAGAATTTCTAGCTGGTCAAATCTATCGGCTGTGATGGGACCCTCCTTCGGATTAATGCCAGCGAGTCTACATTCTTCAACAACTTGCTGCATTGTATTGACGATTTTACGCGGGGTTATCTCGCGCAGTTGAGACACTACTGCGTGAACTGCTTCATCAGTGAATGGGAAAAATCCACTTCTGTCTGAATCCTCTTCCGCTCTGCTTTTTTCGAGAATAGCACCTACAAAAGCTATAGCGGTTTCTCTATCAAGTAGGTCGAAATGCACTTGACGTGTGACACGTGACAGAATGTAGTCGGTAAAGGAGTTTGTTAGTGTGGTGACCTCTGCTGCTAAGGCACAAACTAGTCCAAAGGCGTTTGGGCAAGCATCGTAAAGGTGCCTCAAGATATCATTCGTTTCTAGGACTTCCTTGGGTGGCTGTCGTTGGAGGTCGTCCAACTCATCGACGAGAAGGAAAACCGCAGGCTTAAACCGTTTCTTTCCTGCCGGCGTTTCGAATTCCTGAACAAATAGGTTAACTATTTTTGAGAAAAGCATGACCGCTTGGTAGTCAGAAAGCTTACCTGGATTCAGTAACGCCTTGACCTCTTGGGCGTTTTCTCTATCCAACAGTTCCTTGACAAATTCCGCCAATTCCCGGGACTTGATCAATAGATCAATGGCCTGTTTGGTTGGCATTTCCTGCCCGTTTTTTACCTCTAACGCTCGTCCCTCGCAAAATGTTCTAAACGAAAGTAGATCGTTCAGCAATGAGCCTCTCTCAACAAGGTCCTCGTAAAGTGCTGCAGCAAAGGAGAGTTTGCCTTTATCTTTCTTCAGTGTAGGTATCAGATAGGCGATGCCTGCTCCGGTCTCTTTCACACGATTTCGTGCCCATAATAGAGCATGTGACTTTCCGGTCCCGTAGTGTCCATACAGAAGTATGAAGTTGGTCAGACCAACTTGGTCTGCACGTACGCGCTCAATTATTTTTTCTAGTTGTACCCTCTGGCGATCATATCCAACCCATATCTTTACCCGAGGATCGTCGTCCACGACGGGGTTGGTTCGGAATGGATTACCCTTCAAATTGCATGCACTGTAAAACTCCTCGGGACTCATCGTATACCTCCGGCCGTGGCCATATTGTGTCGTACCACATCATGGTTTACACCCACAGTGGCAAGATAAGTTATGAAATCTTCTAGTTCGTCGTGATCGTCTTCGGCAATGGCATAACTCAGTTCCAGCTGAGGGTCCTTCATGAGTAGGCCGGCCGGATTAAACCCAGAGTTTGTCATGTTGGCTGATCCAATCAATAGCAAGTCAGCCTTATTTTTCTGGTAATCATTCAATTTTTCTCTTGCGACCCTAAAAACATAGGCTTTTGCATGTAGGCGTTGAACATGCAATACCGAAAACCCACGACTCTCAAGCTGGCTGAATTCAGGAAGTTCTTTCGGTTGCGGGGGCGCAGTGATTATAGTAATGCTGCAATCATCGGCAATCCATTCGTCAAGCATCTGACCGAACGGCTTCGTGCTTTTCAGGAGATCAAACGACAGATATGGCGAAACGAGAATTACTTCTCTATGTGGGATTAGCCTACGTCCGATCAATTGCTCATGAAGGAATCTACGTTCATGGTTCTTCATGAAACGAGAAGCCTCTCTTTCCTCTATAGTCACTCGTGATGCGCATACCTCTTGAGCGGCAGCAGCTCCACCTATAGGGCGCATTGCTTGCTCAATAAATTCTTGAGAGACGACGGGAAAGTCTGCGGGATTGCTGGGAGCCGCTAATCCATCCTCAACCGAATGTGGACCGGCTCGATATAGAGTAACCTCATTTCCGTCGCGGATATAGATTACCCGAAAAGCGGTATTCCCACGGCTTACTACTCGAATCCAAGCATTATCAATGCCGTGATAGCGATGATCATCCCTATCGGGACGAAACTCGCCGTTCTCAGTGAAAACTTTCTTCAGAACTCGATTAGAAAGCTGCCCATCACCAGTACCTACCAAATCGATCAAAAATTGGCGATGGAAGGAGATCGACGGCATGCTAAGTAACAATTATCCCAAGTTCGATAGTTCGTGAAGTACGCGTTTTTATGCCGAACGAGGCCGAAGCGTCGCTTCGTAGCCATGAATCATAGTTTACCAGCCTTTTTCCAGTCGAACAGCATAACGCCATATAAGTGGAAAGCGCAACCTGCAAGGGCAGTTCATTTCTCACCATTCGTCGATCTTGCGCAAACTCTCGATAGAGCTCGAACATGCTCTTTGTTGTTTCCGCCAGGATTTTTGGCTCTTCACTGGAAATCTCGGCCGCACATTCAGTGGCACCTAGGGCCATGGCCACATTACGAACGTAGCTCCAAGTCGACGGGGCATATTCTGCAAGCAGAGGCATTGAGCCCAAACGAGCCTTTTCAAGCTCAAACCTTGTGGGTCGAAGGCTATACTCTCCGCTGGGCAATGCGAAGCCGGCGTCTCCAAAGACTTGGAGCCACTGCCAACCCAATTCTGTAACACCACCATCTTTGCTTTCCCCAACCAGCCCAAGAGTACGAGCCCATTCTCTTCGTGCTGGCAGCACATGCCTCAAGTAGTCTGAAGACGGAGGATCCATCTGAAAAACATCCTTCGGCTGCGGAAGTCCTAGTTTGCCTAGGCCACTATTTAATCCGCCTGTTCGCAAGGCGTTTAGTCCGCCTTTAGATGCACCGCCCTTGTTGGTTTTCTGTCGCTCAATAGTAATTGCTGCGGCAATTGCTTCCTTTTCGGCTTGCGTGCGGAAGACTTCAAATAGCTGCTGGCGCTTGCCAATTACCATTTTTCTTAACGAGTCCCGAACATTTTCGGTTCGAAACTGTGCAGCTAGGCAGTTGAGAAATATGTCCCCATCCGAGAGCAGAATTGCTAAGGCTAAGAGATGCTTCATTGCTCGTCGCTGCTCGTCGGCACCGGTGAGCACCTTTAAGCAAATTGCCCCTGCTTCACCAATAGGGCCGGCAAAGACTCCTTGCTGAGTTACTTCCACAATACCTAGCGAGGAAAAAACATCCGCAATGTTATTTGTTTTGAGGTTCCACTTATTGTGAACGAGTTCCAGCCAATCTTTTTGTTTGATTTGAGGAACAGATATGTATTGATGGCAAAAATCGGAGAAACGCTCAAGAGTGTTCTCCAGTCCTACTGAGTAACCGATCTTCCTAATGAAGATCGAAAAATTATCAGGTTGGGCTATACCCACCATGTGCAGTCACCCTTGGACGAATCTTGATTAAGATAGTTCGACTAGTGCATTGGTCGCCAATGAAGCAGTCACCGGAGTCAAGGTAGCGAAGCATGTCTCCAAAATCTGTGATGGTTGCTCCACCAGTTCTCATCGACGACACAATTTTGGTTGGGATACGTGAGATGGCTGCATTCACGTCGCTTTGGAAGGTAAGTCTGTGATTTATAGACAGATTGATTTGACTGAGGATGCGATCATCGACAGCAGATGGTTGCTGCGTTGCTAGAACTAGCGACAACCCCGCATCTCGCCCTCGTTTTACGAATTCAACAAGTGCGTTTCGGGCTGGACTTTCAGTGTCTTTGCCTGCCACAACATGGGCTTCATCAATCAATAGCCATACGCGTCCGGGAAGTTGGGCGCCGTTAAGTTGTTCGCCTCGGAATTTCGCTAGTTTCTTGCGACTATGGAATTCCCCCATGGATCTAAAAAGTGATTTAGCGACGATAGCAGTGACGAGAGATTTATCACCATCACTCAATTCTCTAAGCATGAATACGTTGCAGCGCCCTTCCTTAAGCAAATCCACAACTTGCAACCCGTTTGGATCGAAGAGTCCCGAGTGCTCATAGTCTTCGAGTTTATAGGCGACAGCATTACGAGTACTGTCCGCGATGCCAATCCAATTCGAATCGGTGCGAATATCAGTTAGGAGGTCGGTGATTGAAAAATCTGAATGGTTGAGGCGACCGAGAGCGGAGCGGAGCACGTGCCCTTGGGGGCTATAAATTTCTTGTCCCAATAGAGCGCACCACTCGGATAGGTCGACATCACGTGGGCGAATTGAAAACTCGGTTTCGTCGCCAAGTAGCTTAGGGTAACCCCGCGGCGTGAACAACTCGATATTGCTTAGACGGTTGGGGGAAATGCGCCACTCTTTTAAATCTTCCAACTGACTCTTGTGCTCAGGAATCTCTTCGTTCGGCTCGTATTTTAGTGTCCAGAACTGATTTTGAGTGTCCAGCAAAATGGTGGTTATCGGGGCGACTTCTTGCTGTATGGGAGTGGGCTTATCTAGGTCGGATATTCCTTCAATTAGCACCCCAAGATCAAAACTCTTTCCGCTGCCTCTAGTGCCAGATATGTAAATAACATGCGGAAATCCAACATCTAGCCATACGTCACCGGCTAACATATTCGTGCTTGGGCAAGATTCGAGAACCTTACCCATGTAAATGAGGCGCTGAGCCGACAAATCGGTGTTACTGCGTCCGATGATTAAATTGTTGCCTTTCGAAACGTAACGACACTTAACAACAGGGTCAGCAATACCGAAGGACGAGGCTTCAATAACTCGCCCAAAAGACTCAGAAACCTTTGTTGTAAAAGCCATTCATGTACTCCTTTAATCTCATTTCCACGACCTCTCCTCCCATGCGAACTACAAAAATCCGATCAGGGGATAGCGCCTCAATAAAATGTTCTGTGTTCGCAGCTGCCACTATGACAAAACGTTTGTTGCGAAGAGCGAGTCTTCGAAGTCGGATAGAAATGATCTTTGCTGTAATGGGGTCAAGATTGCTGCAGTATTCGTCTATTAACCATGTCTGAGCATCGGACAATATCAGATCGGCAAACATCGCTCGGTAGCGTTGCCCCATGCTTAGCACTTCGAATGGCTTTATGAAAATCATAGCCTCACTTAGACCTACTTGGCATAGAGCGCTGAAAGCCTTGTCTGGTCCATAAGTATCCGCGAAGTACTGGAAGATTGGGATTCCGTCAGGGAGGGGGGTCAGCGTTCGCACATCTCCTGCGAGGTGTTCCACCTTGGATGTCTTCATTAGACCGCTAGACATATATTGGCCTGACAGCGCCTGCAGCAAAACTGACTTCCCTGCCCCACTAGCACCGGTTACGAGCATGATATTGCCATGCGACATCACAACATCAACGGGACCAAGCAGCTTAGTGCGAATATGGTGAGTGTCGATACCAAAGCTGTCCATAACCAGCCGGACATATGGAGAAAGGGGGATCGTGTAGTCAACCCAAACCTCGACCCCCTGAAATTCAAATACATTGTTTAAATCGGTTAGCGAAAACCGTTGCTTGCCCACTGTTAAGTTTGATGGCGCGGCCCCTGTTTGCTCTGGGGTTGCAGCACCAGCTTGTGAGCGTAGTCCCTCGACGATGTACTTATCGGCTTCTGCGTTTAGTCCAGCAATGTGATAAGGAATAGGAAAGCGGAGTATTGGACGAAATGCAAGCCATTCATCGGAAGCCATCTCCGAACGAGGGTCAGATGACTCCACTAGCTCTGAAAGTACGATTCGCGCTTCATCAAATGTCCGCCCAGTTTTCTTGCAGTAGGCGGTAAAGGCTGAGTGGTACTTCCTTTGAAGGCTCATAATACCGGACTTGCCACCGGCACCCTTCTCAATGCTATGCAGATCTTTAGCGATTCTTTGAAGATTTCCCTCTGTATTCCCGACAAAATGTAGGCCTGCTCGAGATACGAAGTCCATATACCGCAGCATTTCGGCCGAGATTTCAATAAAGAGCGGCCTTGCCCCCCCAATGTGCCAACGCTCGCGGCAGAATGTCTTGGCCCCCTCGACAAGTAGAGTTGAGATACCGATTCCTCGAAACTCCGGATCAACAACAACTCTAGCGATACGGGCGATAAGATTTACATATTTTTGCCCATCGCCCAACCATGTTTGCCAAGAAACTCCAGATGCTTCGTGACTGAACGGGCGAGAGAAGAGTGCATGCCTTGGCTTGCACATCATTAACGGCATTTGGATTTCGATATATCCAATTGCTCTAGACATTCCATTCTTTTGGATGGATGCAAGCAACAAAGCGCGCCGACCGCCGGCCTGCTTCACTCCTCCATTTGAGGAATATGGATCTTGATTAAGATTTATGCCTTTATAGTGAAACTGCTCCAGCCTGCAGTAGCTGTCGTAATCATCTTTACTATGTACCTCGCTCAATAAAAGATTGAGACGGTCTTCGCCAAATTTTATCTCGTGGTGACTTTGGAAGTGGGGCGTGATTGTGATTCTTGAAGTGCTATCAGGCTCGGTTACTAGAGACATCTGCAGGTCCGCTGGAGATCCGTTTAGCTCAATTTGGTCTCCAGGGCCAACCATGGCAAATCTGTGTATCGGCAGCACCGATTCCACGCCTTGGGCGTTCCGAAGGACGAGATTCTTCCGCCATCCGTGAACGTTCATACTTTTTATACTGTACAAGGCCATCTAAAGCTCACTTCAATTTGTCGGAGCGGATTATGCCCAAAGTCGGCAGCAAGGTCCAGGCGGGCCTAGCTTCTATAGGCCCGAGCTGCTTTCTTCGAGTCAGCTCCGGGCTGGATGATAAACAGGAGAAGATCGCGGTGTTAGGAAGTTGCGGAATCATTACTCGGAATTCGTGCAGCAAATCCCGAGAGCTTTCCGACACTACGCTGCAACAAACTCCATTGGGCTGCAAATACCAAGGTTAGCCAGTGCAGAAAGAACGACTAATTCATTGAACGGCCATGAACAGATGAAGCGCAAGGCGCTATCATCACTAACCGCAAAAGATTTTTGCCCGGGAGACATTGATGAAATTCGCGTACACATGGCGTACACCGAATCCAGAAAACAAAAAAGCCACCCAAAACGATGGCTTAAGTGTTTGATTTTATTGGTGCCCCCGAACGGAATCGAACCGCTACCTGATGATTACAAATCAACTGCACGACCTTCATGCTACGGGGGCGCCTCACAACGGGGCCGGATTATAGCGTGATCGCCCGAAGAACAACATGACA
>Ga0316604_10001668_pt1 | contig 18877 bp, 16 predicted proteins | sample OWC_soil_day20_C_FD_207650 | JGI IMG/M metagenome (GOLD analysis project Ga0316604, IMG submission 207650) | Wetland soil microbial communities from Old Woman Creek delta, Ohio, United States - OWC_soil_day20_CT | ecosystem: Environmental > Terrestrial > Soil > Wetlands | place: USA: Ohio... | reverse complement strand
TCGCACCAACAACGTCATTGAGAGGCTCAACCGTGAGATTCGCAGACGCACTCGTGTGGTAGGCTGCTTCCCAGATGGGAACTCAGCGCTCATGCTCGTCTGCGCCCGGCTCCAGCATGTCGCCAGTACTCAATGGGGCAACAAAAAATACATGAACATGAAACATCTGGAGACGGTTTCTGAAGACGCTTCCATAGCCGGTTAATTTCATTTCCCCAGAGACTGCAAACCTTTTTGCGCATAATTCTTGACACTACTCACTGATGAAACGTATAAACGAGATGGCTCTAAGGAAAAATAAGAAAAGCCGCCCCGTTCTAAGGGCGGCTTTCTGGTGGAGGCGAGGGGAGTTGAACCCCTGTCCGAAAACGGTTCAACGGCAATTTCTCCGGGCGCAGACGATTTTTTAAATTCCCTTGCCAAGACGTGAATCGTCACACTTCAAGGCTTGGTAGCTTCATGATTCATGGTGAGCTCAAAGCTTTGCACACGCACGGTCACCACTCAAATGACACCCGGCTCCGGCTCGTGGTCCTTCCGGAGAGGATGGTAGCGGGAATTAAGCCGCTACGAGTTCGTAGTTATCGTTGTTCTTTAATTTATAAAGAATGCCCATTTTAAGGATGTTAGGCGCATCCGCCCGCTTTTCCCGTCTCTGCGTCCCCGTCGAATCCGGTACGCCCCCAGATTACCCCGCCGATGCGGGGCGGCAATTATGCCTTTTCAGGAGCCGGATAGTCCACACCGAAGGTGTCAACGGTAGCCTTTAGGATCTTTTGCTCATTTTTGGGGCGGTCATTGCGATCACTGGGCTGGGAGACAATGGCGTCCGCAACCTCCATGCCGGAGGTGACCTGGCCAAAAGAAGAATACTGTCCGTTCAGATGAGGCGCTTTTGCCACCATGATAAAAAACTGGCTGCCGGCGGAATCAGGGTGACCGGCACGCGCCATGGACAGAACACCCCGGTCATGCTTTAAATCGTTCTGAAAACCATTGCCGGAAAACTCACCCCGGATGGAATAGCCGGGGCCGCCTGTTCCCGTGCCATGAGGACAGCCGCCCTGAATCATAAAGCCGGGGATGACGCGGTGAAATATCAGTCCGTCATAAAAGCCCGACTGAACGAGACTGATAAAGTTGCTGACCGTATTCGGCGCGATGTCCGGATACAGCTCGGCAGTGATCGTTCCGCCGTCTGTCATTTCAAATGTTACAATGGGATTCTGTGCCATTGGAATACCTTCTTTCTGATGTGATATGGGAAGTACGTCAGCATAGCATGAATAAGTCGGTTTGTCAATAGTCGTTGCGGCGGGATTTCATAGTTCGATCCATTTCGCGCTTTGCGTCCTTTTCGGCGGCGACATCCCGCTTGTCATAAAGCTTTTTGCCCTTGGCAAGACCCAGGCGAATCTTAACCCTCGGACCCTTCAAGTAAACGGAAAGAGGAACCAACGCATAACCGTCCTGCTTGATTTTGGCGTATAAGCGTATGATTTCACGCCTGTGCATCAGCATGCGCCGGGGGCGAAGGGGGTCCTTATTAAAAATGTTTCCCTTCTCATAGGGGGAAATATGCATTCCGTAGACACGCATCTCGCCGTCCTTAATGATGCAAAAGGAATCCTTCAGATTGACGTGACCCAGGCGGATGGATTTGACCTCGGTACCGGCCAGTTCAATGCCCGCCTCAAATTGATCCTCCACAAAATAATCGTGAAAGGCTTTTTTATTCTGCGCGATGATTTTAACAGCCGCTTCGCCCAAGGTATTCTCCGCCTTCCCGCATCGTATCAATTCAGCGTGATCACGCCATGACATCATAACACAATTTCATAGCTATTGCAATTATATGAAATAGCGTTTAAAATAAAAAAGTATGAACTTGAACTTATTTTAGTGCTGTCTTGACCATGACGCATAATGGCATCATACCGCGGAATTTACGGTTTGACTTTGACGCGCCTGCGTTCAGACCTCCAAGGATGCGGTGTCTCAGTTTGGAGGTAATCCGGTGCGGTTCATCAAAAAGTTGATGACTTGCGAGGGAATGGTGGACCCGAATCGCCGGTTTGGGCCGATTCCCACGACCAGAGAAGGATATGCGGTTTCCCTGCGCATTGCGTGGCCATCCATGCTGGAATCCATGCTGGTTGCCATGGTGAATCTGGTGGGAACCGTTATGGTGGGCGGTCTTGGCGATTATGCCATCACTGCCGTGGGGCTCACCACGCAGCCTCAGTTTGTTCTGATTGCCGTGATTATTTCACTGAATGTGGGCGTTACCGCGGTGATTGCCCGGAGAAAGGGCGCGCAGGACAGAGAGGGAGCAAACAGCTGCCTGAAGCAGGCGGCGCTGCTGAGCCTGCTGCTGTCGGTGGTTCTCACGATAACAGGCTTGCTTGCGGCGCGGCCGCTGATGCAGTTGGCGGGAGCCCAGGCGGATACGATTGATTACGCTGTGATGTATTTCCGAATCATTTGTACCGGAATGGTATTTCGCGGGCTGTCACTCACCCTGAATGCGGCCCAGCGCGGTGTTGGGAATACCAGAATTGCCCTTACCTCCAATCTGACTGCGAATGTGGTCAATCTGGTGTTCAATTATCTGCTGATCAATGGGATTGGCATGTTTCCTAGAATGGAGATTGCGGGGTCTGCTGTCGCCGCGGTGCTGGGAAATGCGGCGGCATTTTTCATGGCGCTGCTTTCTCTGTTTCGAAAGGATGCGTTTCTAACCCTTCGGCATCGGGCAAAGTGGAAGCTGGAGGCAGCCACCATGGCCTCGGTAGGGAAAGTGGCGGCCTCCGCCGCTGTGGAGCAGGTCTGTATGCGGATCGGTTTTTTCGCCTATGCCATCATGATCGCGGCCCTGGGGACGGAGAATTTTGCGGTTCATCAAATCTGTATGAGTATTTTGAATATCTCGTTTTCCATAGGAGACGGCCTCTCTGTGGCCGCTGCGGCGCTGGTGGGGCAGAGCCTGGGGGCGAAGCGTCCGGATCTGGGCAAACTCTATGGCTCTGTAGCCCAGCGTATTTCATGGTTTTTCTCCACAATACTGTTTTTTATATTCCTGCTGGGACGTTTTCGATTGGTAGGCCTGTTTAATTCCGATCCCTATATTGTCTCGTTGGGCGGCTCTGTCATGGTCATTTTAGCCTTTACCACCCATATTCAAACCAGCCAGGTGATTATGGCAGGATGTCTGCGGGGCGCGGGAGATACTAAATTTACCGCCGTGGTTGCCATGGTGAGTATTATGATCGTGCGCCCGACTTTGGGATGGCTGCTGTGTTTTCCCGCCGGGTTGGGCTTAAGAGGAGCCTGGATGGCGTTGTTTATTGATCAGGCGCTTCGCTTGATTCTGAATATTCTCCGTTTCCGCAGTGGGAAATGGGCACTTCATACGATTTGAGGAAAAGAGGCGTTGAGTGATGCCGTGCAAGCGTATTCTGACCTTTGTTGCCGTGAGCCTGTTTCTTTTCCTGACGGCCTGCGGCAGCAGCGGGCGGGAGAGTGAAACCGGCGGCACGTCGGCCGTGGAGGAAGCCGTTTCGGAGAGCACGGATTTAGCGGCGGTTTCCGGTGTGGCTGGGGATGCCGAAAGTACCGAAAGCGTTTCGGAGCAGGAAACGGCGCAGAGCGCGGCGTCGGAGACGGGCGATGCAGTCGCGTCTGAATATACGGCCGCCTCATCTACTTCCAAAACGGCTGAAGCCGCGTCCAGCGCCGCGGCCTCAGCCGACACGGCGACAACGGATCCCACGGCCCCCACAACTCCTGACGCGCCCACGACGCCCACCATTTCCGCGGAAACGGAGGTTGCCGTTGAGGACTCCACAACGCCTCTGTTGGATGTCTGGGCGGATATGCGCAATGAGATGGGGGAGCTGCCCGCGCTGGAATCGAAGACCGCGGCCGATGTGGAATCGTGGTACGGGATCGACTCCTCCTGCCTGGAGGAGTTTGTCCTGGAAATGCCCTCGCTGTCGGTCAATGCCACGGAGTTTTTTATGGCGAAGGTCAAGGATGGCAGCATGGACACGGTGAAGGCGGCCTGTCAGAAGCGCCAGGAAACACTGGCCGATCAGTTTTCCATGTATCTGCCCAAGCAGGGAGAGTTGGTGAGCGACTATAAGCTGGTGACAAACGGAGACTACATACTGTTCTGTGTGAGTGAATATGCGGACAAGGCGGTTTCTGTATTTAACAGCGAGATCAATTAAGCTCGAGGTGACAATATGGTTTTTTCCAGTCCGCTGTTTTTGTTTTTCTATCTCCCGGTTGTGCTGGCGGCTTATCACAGCACGCCGAACCGATATAAAAATCTGACACTTCTGCTGTTCAGCCTAGTGTTTTATGCCTGGGGCGAGCCGGTCTATATTTTTGTTATGCTGGCGTCCATTACGGTCAATTATCTGCTGGGCCGATTGGTATACCGATTTAGAAAGAGGCAAAAGGAGCGCAAAGCCCGTCTGGCGGTGGCTGGGTCGGTGGTATTCAATCTGGCGCTGTTATTTTTCTTTAAATACTGGGATTTTACCGCAAGCAATCTGGCTGCCATCGGATTGGGAGGTATGTCGGTTTTCGGGCTTGCGCTGCCCATTGGGATTTCCTTTTACACCTTTCAGATCATGAGCTATACCATTGATGTCTATCGGGGCGACGCGCCCGTTCAGAAAAATTTTATTAATATCGGTATCTTTGTCACGATGTTTCCGCATCTGATGGCCGGGCCCATCCTGCTATACAAGGATATGGACGCGCAGATCAACAGCCGTCAGCACTCTGCGGAAAAATTCGCGTCCGGTGTGCAGATTTTTATCATCGGACTTGCGAAAAAGGTACTGCTGGCCAACAATATTGGTAAGCTGTGGGATGTCTATTCCGCCATGCCGGCCTCCCAGCTGACGGTGGCGGGGGCCTGGTTGGGGGCAATCGCGTTTTCACTTCAGATTTATTTTGATTTTTGCGGATATTCGGAAATGGCCATTGGTCTTGGCAGAATGCTAGGGTTTGAGCTGAAGAGGAATTTTGACTATCCCTATGTCTCGAAAAGCGTCACGGAGTTCTGGCGGCGGTGGCACATCTCGCTGAGCTCCTGGTTCCGGGATTATGTGTACATTCCCCTGGGTGGAAACCGGGTGGGGGTTCCGCGGCTCTGCGTCAATCTGCTCATCGTCTGGGGACTGACCGGTATCTGGCACGGAGCTAGCTGGAATTTCCTGCTGTGGGGACTGTATTACGGTGTGCTCCTGATCGCGGAAAAGCTGCTGCTCAAGAGACTGTTGGACAGGCTCCCCGCAGCCTTTGGCCATCTCTATACACTGCTTCTGGTGGTGATCGGATGGGCGATTTTTTCCATTGAGGATTTCGGAAGCCTGCTGGGCTACCTCAGGGCGATGTTTGGTATGGCAGCCGGAGGACTGTTTGATTCGGCGTTTCTTTACTACATTGTATCCTATCTTCCCACGCTGGCGGTGCTTGGGCTTGCTTCCGTGCCGCTGGGGGCGCAGCTTTGGAACCACCTGCCATCCACGATGCAAAAGGCGGCGTTGCCGCTGCTTCTGCTGGCGGGGATGGTGCTGTGCACCGCCTACCTGGTGGACGCGACCTACAATCCCTTTTTGTACTTCCGTTTTTGAGGGTGAAATGCCATGAGTAAACGTTATTCCGTACTGATCTGTGTACTGTTCTGCGGTTTCTTGGGGCTGATCGCCCTTGCGCATCTATTCATGCCGGATAAGGAATTTTCAGAAACAGAAAACCGCTATTTGACCGAGCTGACGGACGTAAAAACTGATTTTGACTCGATTGTGTCCGGCGAGATGATGAGCGAATTTGAGACCTACCTGACCGACCAGTTCCCGCTGCGGGACAGCTGGATTTCCGCGAAGACCCTTGTCGAGCGTTTGTCGGGCAAGCAGGAGAACAACGGGGTCTATTTCGGGAGCCAAGACACCCTGATTACTCAATTCGACGAGCCCGACTGGGATGAGGTGGATCAAAATTTGTCCTATGTGCAAAGCTTTGCGGAACAGGCGGAAATTCCTGTCTATTTCTCCCTGATTCCCGGGAAGGTGACTGTTTGGGCGGATCGCCTGCCGGACAATGCGCCCAATGCGGATGAGGACGCCGTGATTTCCAGGGGCGAGGCGGTCAACGCCAACTGGGTGGATATGGAGGGCTCGCTGGAGGAACATTCGGACGAATCTATTTATTATCGAACGGATCACCACTGGACCAGTCTCGGTGCCTATTACGGCTATACGGCTTTGATGCGGGCCATGAACATTGAACCGGTGCTCCTGTCCGATTATCAGAAAACAACTGTCAGCACATCCTTTTTTGGCACCACCTATTCCAAATCCGGCGTCCGCTGGATCAGTCCCGATTCCATTGACGTCTACGTGCCGGCTGATGGCATTTCCGTTACCTCCTATGCAACCGGTTCTCCCGTGGAGAGCGGGCTTTACGTCGATTCTTTCTTAAGCAAAAAGGACAAGTATTCCATGTTTCTGGGAGGCAACACGCCGCTGTGTGTCATCAAAACAGGACTGACCGACGCGCCGAAGCTGCTGATCATCCGGGACAGCTATACGGACAGTCTGGCGCCTTTCCTGACCGCCCATTTCTCAGAAATTCACCTGGTGGATTTGCGCTATTACAACAGCTTTAATCCCAAGGACTATATTCAGCAAAACGGCATTGACGCGGCTGCGGTTCTGTTCAGCGTTGATAATTTTGTTTCAGCGTCCGGTTTGTTTCTGCTTGGGACGTAATGTGCGGCAGCGGGCAAAACACAAAACGGTGCTAAGTGCGAAAGGACTCCATTTTTCCGTGCAGCTGTGATCAAAAACGACGGAATATTCTTGTAACCGTGCGGCAATACTCGTATAATCAAAGAAACGACAAAATGATACCGCGCTTTCGATGAAAAATCGGATGAAAACAAGGCGGGGGTAATGGACTGTGAAGCGTAAGGTGTGCCTGTACAAAAAGCTGATTTGCCTGCTGGCGGGAGTTCTTTTCCTCCAGATGATGCTGCAGGTGCCCGCGTCCGCGGCTGAAAGTGAACTACTGCTGACCCCCGAGGAGCAAGCGTATCTCAGTGAACATTCACAGATTTCAGTCGCGGTTGACGCCTCATGGATTCCTTACACCTATCTCGACCCCGATACCGGGGAGGTTGAGGGAATTGTCCGCACTATTTTAGACAATGTGAGCCAGACACTCGGCCTGACTGTGCAGTATGTCCCTATGAGCACCTATCAGGAGGCGCTTCAGTGCGTCAAAGACGGAGATGCCGATCTGATTGCCGGAGTGATTCAAAGCGACGTTATGGCGGAGAATTACAATTTACAGCTGACGGACCCCTATGTGACAATCCGTTATTGCGCGGTGACAAAAACTAATCTTGAAAATCTCTATACACCTGACGCAGACTATCGGATTGCCGTTTGCTCCGGCAGTTACGCGGTTTTTGCCTTCGAAAATAAAACGCCGTCGAATCAGTTTATTCAATATCCTACCATTGAAGACTGCATTGATGCGGTGGAAACCGGGGACGTGGATGCCGCGTTTGTGGTGGCTTATTCCGCGGAATATTTTCTGAATCAGCCCGGCTATTCCGATCTGGTTTCGGCCTTAATTGAGGACATTGCCTGGCAGCTCTCCTTTGGTGTCGGCGCGCAGTATGATCCGGTGCTGGTCAGTCTCATCAATAAAGGCGTTTCTGAGCTTCCCCAGCCTGTGGTGGATCAGGCGACGTACGGGAATCTGTTAAACGCGATTAATGAAAGCAGTGATCTGGAAACGCTGATATATCGCCATCCCATGGAGACGATTTTTGTATTCGGCATCTTGATCATGCTGATTGTGCTGCTTGGCGGTATTTTTCTCCGAAATCATCGAAGGTCGCAGGATAAGAATCAGAAACTGACCCAGGAGCTGGTGGTTGCCGAGCGAGCCAATGCCGCAAAACGGGACTTTCTGTGCCGCATGAGCCACGACATCCGAACGCCGATGAACGCTATCCTCGGTCTGACCGAGCTTGCGTCGCGGGAGAGTCAGAACACTGTGGTGGTGGAGGCCTATCTGGGGAAAATGAAATCCGCGTCGCAATATTTAATCTCACTGATCAGCGACGTATTGGATATGTCTCAGCTGGAGAGCGGAAAAATGGTGATCAAAAAAGAGATTGTCCAATTCAGGGAAATACATGATACCGTCGACGCGCTCATCCGCCCGCTGGCAGCGGAACGTCAGGTCGAATACATATTTGATGACCACGAAATCACTGCCTCATATGCCAAGATTGACAAAATGCGTCTGCAGCAGGTGATTGTGAATTTATTAAGCAACGCGGTTCGGTTTACGCCACCGGGCGGAAAGGTGGAATGCCTTTTAAGCAATCTTGAATGTGATGGGAAAAGGCGCAGAGATCGTTTGATTGTGCGGGACAACGGAATCGGAATCAGCGAGGAATTTTTTCCTAAGATCTTTTTGCCCTTTGAGCAGGAAAATGCCATTCATGATCAGTACCCGAGCGGTACCGGCCTGGGGCTGTCGATTGTCAAGATGCTGGTGGAGGCCATGGATGGAACCATTTCCTTTAACAGTCAAAAAGGGATGGGCACGGAGTTTGTGATTGAGCTGGAGAGCGAATGTGCACAAGCGGGGGAGACGGTTCCGGAAGCGGATGGGGGCGGCAAAGCGGCCTCGTTCGCGGGGAAGCGGCTCCTGCTGTGCGAAGATCAGCCCATCAACGCGGAAATTGCGGTGGAGCTGTTAAACCGGATGCAGCTGCAGGTGGAGCACGTGACAAACGGAGAGCTGGCTTTAAAGCAGTTTTTAAACAGGCCGGAATATTATTACAACGCAATCCTGATGGACATCCAGCTGCCTGTGATGAACGGACTGACCGCGGCCGAAGCCATCAGGGCACTCAAGCGTTCCGATGGACGGACAATCCCCATCATTGCGCTGACTGCCAATGTGCTGGAGGAGGACATCGCCGAGTGCGCGGCGGCAGGTATGAACGACTGCGTTTCAAAGCCGATCCATCCCAGTCAGATATATGCCGTTCTGGAGAAATACCTGTAATCCCCCACCGCATGTCACGGCGGGGGATTCCGCAAATCAAGAGCTTCCGGTAATTGGACGGGCATCCCCGTGTGTCCCGCTTATGACTGCAGCAGAAGCGGCTGAAGCTGCTGTCCTTCCCACGCTGCCTCAATGGTTGCGGGAATGAGGTCAAAATCGGAAACCAGCGAGGTCGGCTTTTTCATCGGGTCATCCTGACGGAAGGGGACAAAGTAATAGCCTTTGCGGTTTAACAGCTCCCCAATATTCTTCAAAGACGGGCCAAGACCGTCGTTGGTGGAAATAGCCACCACCACAGGACCCCCGTTGCGCCGATGTGCTTTTGCGGCCATGGTGACCGAGGTATCGGTCACGCCGAAAGCGAGCTTTGCCAGCGTGTTGCCGGTGCAGGGCGCGATCACCAGCACATCCAGCATCTTTTCCGGACCGATGGGTTCCGCCGCCACGATGGTTTGAATGACCCTGCGGTCACAGATACGCTCAATTTCGCGCAAAAAGTTATGCGCCGCGCCAAACCGTGTGTCCGTATCCGCAACTGTTTCAGAGACGATGGGGATTAACTCCTGGGCCATTGGTTTTAAACACTCCATTGCTCTGATCGCGCGGTCATAGGTACAAAAAGAGCCGCAGAAGGCATAACCTACCCGTAGCTTTTCCATGTTCACACTCCTAACTCCTGCCATATGTTATAGATGGTATCCCGGATGGCTGCGCCCGCCGTCACTGGGGCAACCTTTCCCGGAAGACTGAGCGCCCAGATGACCTTCACGCCCAGGTTGGTTGCCGCGTCTAAATCCACCCCGGCGGATGAATGAATTGGATCAGGAAACTGTTTCTCAGAAAAAAATGAAACCCTCAACCGGCATGTTCCGGTTGAGGGCTTTTGTTTGTGCATATTGCCTGAACAATTGCCGGCTCCGGGTCACGTTGCCACGTTTCAAACAAGGTCTTATCGCAAGAGAAAAAATTTCTGTAAACCGTAATAAAAGATTGCGATTGCCGTATATTTTGAATCAGGAGAAGTGCTTTTATATCCACAAAATGGAGTGAGAGGTATGATAAAAAGATACCCTGTCCGGCTTATATTTCACAAGGAGCTGCCCGCATTTCAGGAGCGGGTGGCACAGCTGCTGGAAGAGGCGGTAAAGGAGCGTGAGTCTGTATGCAGCCGAAGGTAGCGCTGTACCTTCGGCTGTCCCGGGAGGACGACGAGCGGGAGCTGGAATCTCAGAGCATTGCAAACCAGCGGGAGTTTCTTCTTCAATATACAGCACAGCAGGACTGGAGTGTGGCTGGAATCTACACAGACGACGGCTGGACGGGAACAAATTTTGACCGTCCGGAATTTCAGAGAATGCTCCGTGATATTGAGGAGCGAAAGATAGATACGGTGATTACCAAGGACTTATCCCGGCTGGGGCGCGATTATATCGGCGTGGGACATTATCTGGAGCGGTATTTTCCAACGAAGGGGATTCGCTACATAGCGGTCAATGAGCATATTGATACCGGGCAGCCGAGCGCTGTCACTCAGTTGACGCCGTTTCTCGCGGTGGTGAATGATTTCTATGCGGCCGATATTTCCCGCAAGGTAAAGGCGGCGCTGGATACCCGGAAACGGGAGGGGCTGTTTATCGGCGCGCAGCCGCCCCTGGGTTACGGCAAGCATCCAACACAGAAGGGAAAACTGACGGTGGATCCGGAAACCGCGCCGATCATTCAGACGGTCTTTCAAATTTATCTCTCCTGCGGTTCCCTCGCGGAGACGGCACGGGAATTGTCCAGACGTGGGCTTCCCACACCGGCAGACTGCAAAAAAGGAGTGCGGGGCGGGGGAGGAGGCATGTGGAGCGACAGTATGGCGCGCCGTATTCTCACCAATCCGACCTATGCGGGTCACCTGACCCAGAGCAGGGTGCGTAAGGTCAGCTATAAGGTGAATCGCAAGGTTTCGCTGCCGCCCAGTCAATGGGTCGTGATCGCCAATACTCATGAGCCGCTGGTGGAACAGCAGGATTTTGACCGTGCGCAGGAGATGATTTCGGTGAGGAGCTATGTCCCCCACCTTCGCGGCGGGGGACATCTTCTGACTGGTCTTGTTTTTTGTGCCGACTGCGGAGCGCCCATGACCTACGTCAGAGAAAGTGAACGCAGAACCTATCTGGTCTGTCAAGGATACCGGAGGGGTGGAAGAGAAAAAGTGTGTACATCCCACTGCATCAGAGAGGATTATCTCCTGGAAACCATCCGGGAGCAGCTCATGGAACTGTCAGGATACTTAGACACAGAAGCGCTGCTCACAGGAATGCGGGAGCGGCATGAACGCTGGAAAAATCGGCAAATGGAGGTCACACGAAAGAATATTGAGCGCTGCAAATCGCTGATGGAAAGCATTTACCGGGACAAAGCCTCAGGCATGATATCGGAACTGGAATTTTACGAGCTGGTTTCCTCCGTCAGACGGGAGCGGGAACACTGGGAAGGCAGTCTGGCCGGCACGGACAGCTCAAAATGGGAGGGGCAGGATGACGCGCGGGAGTGCCTGAACCGGCTTTTAAGTTTTCAGCCGCTGGAGCGTCCGGTATTGACCATGCTGGTGGAGCGTGTGGCGGTACATCAGAACAAGGAGCTGGAGTTGAGTCTCCGGTTCAGAGAGCCTGAAACAGAATCGTGTCGAAGAGTGACATACGAAAATAACCTAAAAAAGGAAATTATAATTGACAATATCTAGTAAATAAACTAAAGTAATTTTAATATGAAATGTAAAAATTTTCTATTTGTACATTTAGGAGGGTTTTTTTTGCGGAAAAGCCAGGACGTCATTGAAATTACGCTGCCACAAATGATAAGAGCACTGAAAAAGCGATGGTGGCTGCTTTGTGTTCTCTCGATTTTGCTGGCCGCCGGGGGATTTTTCATCGCGAAAGTTACATATATCCCGCAATATTCCTCTACGGCAACCTTTGTTGTCAGCAACAAAACCAGCCAGACCGTTGACGAATCAGAAGCCAGTCAGATCTCCTCCAGTGATTTGAGCGCGTCCTCATCGCTTGCCAACACATTTCAGTACATTCTGCTGAGCGATGAAGCACTTAATGCCATTATTGAGCAGTACCATCTGGATGCCACAACGGAGCGCCTCAAATCCATGATTGAGGTTTCTCCTGTCAGCGAGACCAACATTCTTGAGATGTGCGTTACCACAAAGGATGCCGCCTTGTCAAAAGGAATTGCGGATACCATTATTGAATTTTACCCGGATGTATTGAGCAGAACCTTGAAAACAGCTAGCCTTGAAATTTTGAACGCGCCGACGCTGGCGCTGCAGCCGGACAATAATCACGATACCGTCACCTACGCGCTGGTGGGGCTGCTATTGGGCATCGCGGTAGCCGGATTCATTATTTTTATGAAAGAGAATTTTAGCAATACATTTCTGACAGGCGCCGACATTGGCAATCGGCTTGACCTAAACGTGATGGTTTCCGTGCCGCGGGTGGTCAGGAAAAAACGCAAGGGAAGAATAGAACCTGCTTTGCTGATCAGCAATTATGGCTGTGGTTTCTCTTTCATTGAGACGTATAAGGCCCTGCGGACTAAAATTGAACGGATTGCCCACAAAAAGGCCTATAAATCTTTTATGATTACCAGTTCCCTGGAGAATGAGGGGAAAACCACGGTGGCCGCCAATCTGGCGCTGGCGTTGGCGCAAAATGGAAAAACAGTTCTGCTTGTGGACGCGGATCTCAGAAAGCCGACGATTTATCGGCTATTTGAGCTGAGCAGTGAGAACGGCGCCGTGGGATTGGGACAGGTACTGCTGGGACAGGCGGCCATTCAGGACGCCATCGTGGCAACGAAGCATTCCAGCCTGTATGTAATACCAAATTTCAGTCAAATTTCAAATTCCTCCGAACTGCTCTCCTCGGTGAGAATGAAGGAAATTCTGGAGTATGCCTCCGAGCAGTTTGACTATATTCTGGTGGACTCGCCGCCATCCGGGCTGGTGGCGGATTCCGCGGTTTTGACCGCCTGCACCGACGGAGTGATTTTGGTGGTACGTCAAGATTTTTCATCAGCAGACGAGGTGACAGGAGTCGTTTCTGATCTGACGGAGAGCAGAGCGGAGCTGGTGGGCTGTGTATTTAATCAGGAGGAATATTCGGAATTAGGCGGTTTTAAGCCAGGTTCGAACCAATACAAAAAGTATTCTTACGGTTATCCGATATCAAAAGTAAACTGAAGGGAAGAGAACCACTTGACTGATATCCATTGTCATATTCTGCATGATATGGATGACGGGCCGAAGAGACTTGAGGAGGCTGTTGAACTTCTGTACATGGCGCAGAAGCATGGCATCGACAAAATTGTATTGACTCCACATATTCATCATCTTTGTCAGATAGAACGGTTTCTGGAAAAACGGGCACGACAGATGGAGGAATTAAACCGGGCAGTCAGGTGTTATGGAATCGCGCTTCGGCTGTTCCCGGGAGCTGAGGTGAAGCTCAGCGACGATATGTTCTATGCGGAGAACCTGTACCGACTTTCGATTCATGAAAGCAAGTATATCCTGGTCGAATTCCCGTATGAAAATATAGCGCCGAAAAGGCTGATTCGATATGTCGATGAACTTCTGTTCCAGGGGCTGGTACCCATTGTCGCGCATCCGGAGCGATATGCGTATTTCCGGCGTGATATCGGCCTGGCACAGTTTCTGATGGAACGCGGAGTCTTATATCAGATCAATGCCGCAAGCCTCCAGGGGATGGAGGGGAAAGCCGAACGGAAGTTGAGTTGGAACTTTATCAGGAATGGTCTGGCCTCATTTTTGGCCAGTGATGCCCATTCCGTCGCATACAGGCCCAACAGCGTTCTGGATCGTGGCGCTCTCAGAGAAATTGAGTTTGACCAGTTTCAGAGATTACTTGAGGAAAATCCAGGACGTGTCCTTCGTGATCAGAGCATAGAACGGGAAGAGCGGTTGATTTCCGTGTGAGGCGGTATTCCAAGTGAGCGGATGTCAACATCGGCATGGTACAGCGCGGCGCATGCCGGAGTGGAGACCAACATGCACGGAGCATCAGGCGAATGCTATGGAGAAGAAAACGAAGATTGGAGTGTTGTCATGAAAAAAGCAATATCGGTGATTCTGACACTGCTTCTGCTGGCTTCCTCACTGATACCCGCGGCTGCTGCCGCGGATACGGGTTATTCCGATGTTTCAGGACATTGGGCAAGCAAGGAAATTGCTGAGTGGAGTCAATTGGGTGTGGTTCAGGGTTACGACGATGCGTTCAGGCCGGATGCTGTGATCACACGGGGAGAGCTTGCGGTCATTTTGGACCGCATTCTTCAGTACCAATATGAAAGTGAGACCAGCTTTTCCGATCTGAATCAGGCGTTCTACACACAGGCCATTCAAGAGGCTGTCTATGCCGGTGTGCTGGAGGGCTATGGGGATGACACGGTTCGCCCCAACGACAATGTTACACGTCAGGATGCCATGTGCATGCTGGTTCGGGCATTCGACATCCAGACGGATGAATCAGGCACGCTGAATGCCCCGGACGCATCGCAGGTATCCGAGTATGCCCGTGACGCGGTTTCGGCGCTGGTGTCCGGCGGCATTGTGCACGGACGGGGTGACGGAAGGATTGATCCTCAGGGAGAGCTGACCCGTGCCGAAATGATCAAGCTGCTGGACAATCTGATCGCCGGGATTATCAGCACGCCCGGCACTTCCTCCGTATCGGTAAACGGCATGATGGTCGTGAATACCGCGGGAGTTGCGCTCACAGGGGCCACTATCCATGGAGACTTACTCCTCGCGCCCGGTGCCGGAAACGGGGATATTACGCTGAAGAATATCAACGTCACAGGAAATCTTGTTGTTCTTGGGGGAGGCACGGTAACCCTTAGCGGTAGCTCCAGAGTTTCAGGGGTGACATATCTGAATAAAATGGGAGCCGCGGTTACCCTGAACGTCGGGGAGAAAGCTCAGATTTCCGGCGTGGTGATTCAAAAGAGCAGCGCAGATGTGGCACTGTCAGGCACATTTGAAACGGTGACGGTGAATGCCGGATCGGTAGTCACGCTCTTAGCGGGGACGACTGTGAAAACACTCCTGTTAAACGCACCCGCTCATATTGAAGGAGAAGGTACGGTGACAGCCGCGGTGCTGTCTCAGGGCGCGTCCGGCGCGGTCTTTGCGGCGATGCCGGGAAGTATCACCGGCCCTTCGGGGGTCCAGGTTCAGGTGAATGGAACCACCTACGTTTCCGATGGAACCTCGTTTTCCGAAACCGGGGGCACCAGCGGCGGAAGCAGTGGTGGGGGAAGCAGTGGCGGCGGAAGCAGCGGTGGAGGTTCAGGAGAAACTTCTGTTAAGGTGACCGGAGTGACCCTCTATGTCAACGGGGATACTGCCATTGCGGCAAGTACGGCGAAAGGCGGGTATCAGTTCGATCTGACCGGGCAATCGGATGACACCTGTCTTTCCGGAATTCAAATTACCACCAATGATCGATCAAATACCGTATTCCAGGTGGGAACTTACTCCGTTGCAACAAATCAGCGTGTAACCGTGAGCACACTCCTTGGCATGCTTGGCATCAGCACCTCTAAAAGCGTGACGCTGGAGAAGCTTCGGGACCTTGGAGACAGCTGCTCCGTGACAGGAACCATCGGCTCAGTCACGCTCACCCTCCGGTTTGCACTGGGAGACGCTGGGCCGTATACCATATCCACCGTTACAAAAAGCGGTGCTACTGTTATTACGGCGCAGCTGGACAGCAGCTTCAGCGACATTCTTCTCAGTGAAGCGGATACGGTTTTGGGGGTTGCGGATCCGGTTAAGCTCCTCGTCAGTTCCATTGCCGATACGACGGATTCCTATCAGCTGACCGTTACTAACGGCGCGCTGACGTTTAAAAAAACGTATACCTATTCAGATATTTCAGCTCTTGACATGGATGGGCTGCTTGATAAAATCAGCGCCAAGGGAAGTTATGAGACGCTAGGGGATCTGACGGGGCTGACCATCACCATTGTATACGGTTCCAATACCTTGACTCTGGTCTTTACGTAGTCAAAAGAGACGTGAGGACAGCCACTGTGGGCGGCGGCGCGGTACAGTGGCTGTCTGCCGTTTGCTCCGGGAGCAATCGCCGAGTGATTTACAAGATACTTCAAATGAGGTAAGGTGTCTGATATGAAAAGCTTGAAACTATTATTCGCACTGATTGACGTCATGTTCACGGCGATTTCGCTCTTCGCGGCGGCAATGCTCCGGTATGACGGGGTAATTGATCCGGATTGCGTCGGAGCGCTCTGGACGGCGTTTCCTTTTGCGGCGGGAACCCTGCTGCTGCTGGCGCTGCTGCTTGGATGCAACGACTGTATTCTAAGCTACGCTGGATTTTCGGAAATGATCCGGCAGCTGATTACGGTGATGGGAGTGACCTTTGTGCTTTACGCGGTAAAGCTGTTTGGAATGCTCTCTATCCCTCATTCCGTCATCATCATCAATGGCATTCTGCTGTACATACTGACTGGGGGAATGAGGCTGTTCTTCCGGTTTTACCGCTGGGTGACGGTATCCTTCGGTTTGGGAAGAAGGCAAACCAAACGCGTGCTGGTCATCGGCGCCGGCGCGGGAGGGGCTATGATCATCAAGCGCTGGCGCAGCAACGAAAAAGACAATCAATTTCCCGTCGCGGTGCTGGATGACGACCTTCAGAAGCAGGGAAAGAGAATCTGCGGCGTCAAGATCCGCGGCACCAGCGCGGATCTTGAGGAGGTCGTTCACAGCAGCGGGGCGGAAGCGATTCTGATTGCCATTCCCTCTGCCAATCTGAATACCATTAAGCGGCTTTATCATCTGGCGCTGCCCACCGGGCTGCCCGTCACGTTTTTTCAAAGCGTCGTCAACCTGCAAAACGTCCTGGGCAGGGGCACGGGTGAGCTGATGCAGGTTCCGGTTGAGGAGCTGATCCGCCGGGGCAGCAATCAGATGGATGTTTCGGCGGCCCGTCAGCTGATCCAGGGGAGGGTGGTGCTGGTAACCGGGGGAGCCGGTTCCATCGGCAGTGAGCTATGCCGTCAGATTATGAGAATGGAATGTGAACGGCTGATCATTTTTGATCTCGACGAAAACGCCATGTTTCAGCTCAATGAGGAACTGAAACGCGCTTATTCACCCGGACGGTATCAGCTGGTGGTGGGCTCTGTCTGCGATACGGGTATGCTGGAATACATCTTCGCGCGGTGGAGTCCCCAACTGGTGTTTCACGCTGCCGCGCATAAGCATGTTCCCATGATGGAAGGAAACATCATTGAAGCGATTCAGAACAACGTGATCGGAACCCGAAATGTCATCCGTGCCAGCAAAAAACATAAAGCGCTTAAATTTGTGCTGATCTCCACCGATAAAGCGGTGAAGCCCGCCAACACCATGGGAGCCACCAAGCGGCTTTGCGAGCTTATGCTCCAGAGTGAGGCCAATTCTAAAACCACCATGGCGGCGGTGCGCTTTGGCAATGTGATCGGCTCGAACGGCAGCGTGGTACCTCTCTTTCAAAAGCAGATTGCCCAGGGCGGGCCTGTGACCGTGACCGATCCTGAGATTACCAGATATTTTATGACCATTCCCGAGGCGGTGTCTCTGGTGCTGACGGCCGCCCATATGGCGCAGAGCAGAGAGATATTTGTCTTGGACATGGGCAAACCGGTCCGCATTTATGATCTCGCCTGCAATTTAATTCGTTCCGCAGGATTGATGCCGAACCGCGATATTGATATTGTGTTTACAGGACTGCGCCCCGGCGAGAAAATGTACGAGGAGCTGCATTTGGATTCAGAGGGGCTGGATCAGACGGAGAATCAAAGAATTATGCGGTTAAAACCCGGAAAGCTCAATGAAATCAAGCTCCGAAGTGATGTCGACAGCCTTGAAACCGCAATCAGGGACTACGCCAATGAAAAGCAGGCGTATGAGCTTCTGTTTCAAGCGATTCAAAACGAGGAACAAGAGTATGCCGGGATCACCGGCTGCAAGAAGGCATTGGTACATTAAAGCAGAACGGCGATGAAAATATTGTATCCGCCCCCGCCCACAAGGTTGACAGCGGACGTTTACGGGGATATAATGAAAAAAATATTCTGCCGAAAAGGAGGGGTTATTGTGGAAATTCAGGGATTGAGCACGGATATTTCGTCTTATCAGCACTCATCCTATTCCTCATCCTCATCCAAGTCAGACGAGGAGTATGCGTCTGCGGTGGGGATTGCGCCCAATGTTGCACCCAGTGGGAAACCGACCTCGTCCGATTCGGCTCAAATTGAGGATATCCTGGAGCTGAGCGGCGGATCGTCGAGCCGCTCCGGAGAAATGCGGCAGGCGGTTGCCTCGGAGACAGTGGATTCCAGCCAGGAAGCCGCCCGGTCGGATGAGGAGGATACCGTTCTGATGTCGGCTGACGGCGATGTCGCGGAGTTGAGCGGTGCCGCGCGAAAGGCGGCATGGCGCTGGCTCAATGGCTCCACACAGGTTTCCGAGGATATCAAAATAGCGTAAGATGGAATGAAAAAGCTCCCGCCGGTACAACCGGCGGGAGCTTTTTCATTCCATCTGATCCAATTCGTTCATCCGCCCCGCCGGGTTTTGAGGCAAGGTCAATGACCACGCAGCCTTCCTTCAATTCCCTGAGCCGGCTTTCCGTCAGAACCTGTGCGGGGACGGTATTGATGATCAGGTCATAACCAC
>Ga0316604_10001666_pt1 | contig 18883 bp, 18 predicted proteins | sample OWC_soil_day20_C_FD_207650 | JGI IMG/M metagenome (GOLD analysis project Ga0316604, IMG submission 207650) | Wetland soil microbial communities from Old Woman Creek delta, Ohio, United States - OWC_soil_day20_CT | ecosystem: Environmental > Terrestrial > Soil > Wetlands | place: USA: Ohio... | reverse complement strand
CCCGAGAGCAGGCGGCAACCGTCATGCAGCCAAGCCTCCGAACAAGGAGTAACGATTTTGTTACGGCGAAAAAAGGCCGGGATCGCTCCCGGCCTTTTTTACTGGTTCCGGGTGTTACTACGCAGATGACCAATCGGCTTTAAAAGCAAAGAGTTAGAGCCTGTTTTCGGCAGCAAAATGAAATAGCCGCGGGACCACCCTCCCGCGGCAGCCATTCAGGGCTACAGTCTCCCTATGGCTCAAATCGTGAATATCCAACCTCTTCGAGTACATGGCATCCGGGTCGCCGACCTCCCTGATGTCGTCGGTGGATATTTCAAAGTCATCCGCGAAGGTAGCCACGTCGCACTAGCAGTGGTCGGCACTCAAACGGGGCGGCTACTGCTAGGCCCCATCCTCGACCCCATGGTGGTGGCCGCGGAGCCGGAAGGATTCGTTCTTCAAGGAACAGAGTGCTCAGAGGGGGGCGACCTGCCACAGGAGTGGCTGGTTGTTCTCGCAAAACGCAGCCCGGAACTCCCGGACTTACCGCTTTGGTAGGTTACGCGGACTTACTGCTTCTGCTCAAACCAGGCACCGGACTCGGGCTTAAACAACGAGAACAGTATCCACCCCTCCACGGGCAGCAGAATCCAGGAAACTAGAATTTCGATTTTGGAGGCGCTCTCCGTCTCCCCTGCAAGCATTATCGCTACTGTGAGGACCATCAGTACCGCATAGACGTACCTGGCCCAATTCCGTCCAAGTCCTATCTTGTAGGGAAAGATGGCCACCAGTCCATAAACGATGAGAGCCCAAAAGAATTCACCCGAAGTGCTCTGCCCCAATGCTCTTGAAGCAGCGCTACTCAGTAGTGAGATTCCCAAAGTAACCCAAATGGCAAGTACAGCATTGGAAACGGAGGTTGGTTTGTTCATGGTCAGGAAGTGTTGGAGGTTGTAGCACGCTCAATCGAGGAAGCGCGCAAGTAGTCTAGCGAGTCCGCTGGCGTCTCGGCGCCCCTCGTAATCAAGGTCCGTGCGGGTGAAAGCCTTCCAGGCAGCAATGCCAGCGCACACAAGCAGCACTGCGATACCGGCCCACTCGGCCGGATGGATGAACCTCCGGATGAATATCTCATCCAGCATCTTCCCCATCGCCTGGCCCACAGCGCCTGAACTAAGTTTGGCCTTATTGTGCTCAGCCCAAGCCACAAGCATCCAGGGGATAACGAAGTAAAGGGCGGCAAAGCCAAGGCCTCCTGTTATCAGAGCCCCCTTTGGGCTCAGCTTGTTGGCAATACCGGCAAAGTCGCCAACCATACCCCCGAATCCGGAAGAGGCACGGCCGCGTTTTCTGTAGTTTCGACGTCTTGGATAGTTCATGGATATACGATGCTTGGTGAGGGCTATCCGATTAGCAATAGCCAATGAGCTACGCCCCTTTAACGGTAGGCTTCATTTTGAGAACGGGCTGGTGCACCACTGAGATTCACAGGGCACCCCGTCATGGTCCCCATCCATCTCCGTGTCCGGGCAATTCCGCAGGAAGTATTTGGCTTCCTCGCATGAGGTCATCTGCGAGCAATAGCGCCGGCCATCGCATTGAAAGGGGCTGGCAGCTACGGAGGCTGGGCTACCTGTAAGCGCGCTGGCTTCTCTGGGAGGTGGGTTCAACTTTGGCGCCAAAAAGCTGTAGCCGGCGCCTGCCAGAATGAGGAGCAGCACAACGGAAAACATGCGTCCCATCAAGGAGGGCTTGTCCTGGCGCGCTTGTCGGGGTGGTCTTGAGCGAGCTTGGGTCGCAGGCTGCCCAGGTCGCTGGACTTTTACAGCCTTTTTCTTCCCTTCCTTGTTGAGTGTTACTTCGAACAAGAGCAATTCGCCCACCTTGGGCGGTCCGCCGGCACGTGGGTACTCAGAGACATGGACGAAGATGTCTTGGCCCCCATTGGCCGGCGTAATGAAACCGAACCCCTTATCCTGGTTCCAAGTTTTCAGTGTTCCCGTGATTTGTGGAGTCATGCTCATCTGTGCCTAGTGCATCAGCCTCAATGTTTTCTTTTCGGAACATAGGCGTTAGACGGCGTCAGCTTTTCCAAGATGGCCCGCAAGCTTTCGGCGTCTCGCGCATATTGTTCTGTTTGCTCGCGCTGGGTTTCTAACTGCTGCCGCATCAACTGCTCAACGCGCTTTTGCTGCTCTGAATTGTCGTGGTCAATCTCTCTCGCGACCTGAACTTGCCACCAAGTAGCCCCCAGCGTGACCACAATTGAAATCACGACGGCCAGCTGCGTCCAACGCAGGCTAGCGGATGCATGTTGAAATGCCTGTTGAGCGGATGCTTGGTCCGTCTCAACTTGCTTCACCCATGCGGGAAGTACATCCTGGATTACGGTCTGATTCAGGCCTGCCACTAACTCGACAAGGGAGTTCAGCTTTTGCGCGGTTTCTTGAGATATGCGCACATTTTCGAGTGTAGCCCGCCCCAACTTTGTGTCCGCAGGGTCAATTGGGCGATAGAGCTGGGGGCTTTCCAGGCTCTCTGACTTAAATTCAGTCGCAAGATTCCGGGCCATTTCCGGAAGCTCAAAGCCTTTGGTCGCCTTCAGCAGTTCATCCGCTCGACTTAGCCCCCCAAAGGCAGCTAGCGCACCCTCGGCCAATTTAATGTCAGCAATTGAGCTCCGGAGTGATGCTAGACCCGTCATTTGTGACTGAAGCTTATCCAGGGTGTCTTTACCAAGAAAGGCGTAGCTGGATTTCAGAGAGGCCTGCATGTCGGCGAGCATCTTCCTATTTTGCTCTTTGTAGCCTTCGATAGCTTTCGCTACACAAACCCCTATTGCAGTACGTGCATCGCCTTCTCCGAGCTCACCCCATCCATTGATTCTGGCCAGAGTTTCACCTAATGCTCGGAAATCCGATTCCTGAAGCTGCAAGAGGTCTTCTTCTCCCAAGGGTTCTCTAGCCTCTTTGTCTCCGGCTCTGTTGGATAGCTGCCGGATAGCCGCATTCCCGAGTTCTGCCGGGGATTGGCCATCCATGCCTTCCCAGTCCGAAACCCGCGAGGTCCGCACGAAGAGCTCACCGATGGAGGTTGGGACAGCCACCTTCGGTCGAATCAAACCGGAGAACTTCAGCTTTTTTGGCGGGCGCTGGTCGCTAGGCTGACTCATACGTTATGCCTGGCCAGTTCGTTGAAGGTTCACCGCCAAGAGTCGCCTCAAAACTTCCTCTTCGGACATTTCCGGTGTGTAGTCCGTCCATCCGTACGCGTTGGCCACTGCGTTATCCAACGCTTGGTGCGCGAGAGTTAGCCAAGCCGGCGGAGTGTTGTAGAGGTTCGTCAGTGTGCGTTTCTTCAGGGCGGCTTCATGCCCCAGTTTGGCAACCGGTCGTTTGGGAAAGCCCGCCAGTTCTTCTTCAGGTGTGCAAATCCAATCAACCCATTCAGGCGGATTCAGCCAAGCCTCTCTCAACTCATTCAGACGTCGGGCGGCGGCCGCCACATTCTCTATCGCAATCTCACCGGCCATACACGGTACGGAGGCATTACCGGTTCGAGGGACGGTATCTCGCGGCGTAATGCCCACGGGAAACGGGAACGTCTCAAAGCAGGTGCTCGGGGTGTAGCGCGGCCGGTCTTCAAGGGAGGTGCCAAGGCGCAACGCCCAGAGCTCATGAAACCTAGACTGCAGCACTCCAAAAGTTGCGTCATCCGCGCGCGCGATGACAGTCAAGTTCTTGTCCGGAACCATTGGAGGCGTCATCCAGGCAAATACTCGATGCTTCGAGACTTCAGGCGTGACGATAAATCGGGATAGCCGCTTTGTTGCCTCCCGCATGGCCGGTCGAGGCCGGTGAAAAAGCCACCAGGTGGCACCGGTGTCAGCGTCTCGGTTACCGACGCGAGCGGGTTTGATGTGTTCCTTCGCATAGGCGAACGGAAGCTCGTACAGGGACGCATCCTCCTCTGACATGTCAATGCCAAAGTCGATAATCCACATGTCGCGATTCCGCCTTGTGACGTCCAGCCCATTGAACCAGGGCTTCACCACAACGCTGTTTGATTTCCCATTTGGGTTAGGCTGCCCTAGCCAACTGCGCCCCAGCTCTCCCGGGATATCAAACGGTCCTGTTTTCTGGATTCCCAGGTAGGAGGTATTGGCGTTCTCCGGTAACGGGCGGGCAGCCGTGAGGTCCAGACCTGTGGCCGCTGTCAGGTCTGCGTGAATCGTCTCAACGGCCATGCCATCCAAGAGAGGGCTACGTATAGCGGCGCCGTTATCGAAGCACACCAGGGAGACCCTTACCGCCGCTCCTTCGTTTACCCAGGGTTCGTCACCCCATGCCTCAAATATCCGGCCAGACTCAGTGATTCGGTCGAGAACTCTTCGATTGGCGCCGCCGCGAATGCTGTTGGTGGCGACCAACCCGGCAGCTTGGCACTTCCCGTCGGCGATGTGCGCCCGTGCCTTCTCAAACCAGTACGTAACCAAGTCTGCGCCGCCGGGGACTCGCCCTTGGTACTCCGTCCGAAGCGCGGAGACATACTCGTCGCCCATTTCGCTGCGCATTACTTTGTCGCCGAGGAAGGGGGGATTGCCCACTATTGCGTCACAGGTCGGCCACTCCGATTCACCGACAAGCGCTCCCGCATTCGGGTCACCGCCATCATCAAACACAAGCACCGCATCACGGCACTCAATATGGTCAAGCGGCGCAAGGATAGGGTCTCGGCGAATGGGATAGCCGTGCATCAGCATCCACTGGATTTCACCAATCCAAACAGTTACACGGGCGAGCTCTGCGGCGTAGGCGTTCAGCTCAATACCCATCACATTCTCTGGGCAGACTTCAATGCTTACCTGGCGGTGAAGGCCGAGCGCTTCCGCGTCAAGATTGGCCCGATGCTCGAGGTTTTTGAGTGCTTTCAGCGCCAGATAGAGAAAGTTGCCGCTGCCGCAGGCGGGGTCAAGCACCCGGTAGCGTTTCAGTGTCTCGAGAAAACCCAAAAACAAACCATCGGCCTCGCGGCGAGCAGCGTTTGGCTTCTTCGAATGCCCGCGGCCCGTGTATCCAAAGTTAGGGGCCAGCGCCTCAATTTTGCCGCGGATGTCCGACCATTGACGCTTGAGCGGCCGGGTGATGACAGGCTCAATCAATTTATCGATGGTTGCCGGGTCGGTGTAATGGGCCCCTAGCTGGCTGCGCATGTCGGGGTTCAAGCCGCGTTCAAACAGGGTTCCCAAGATGGCCGGCTCAATGTCGCGCCAGTTCATCCGAGCAGCGCCGAGCAAATCTTCAACATCAGCTGTGGTGAGCGGTGGCACGGCAACGTTCTTGAACAGCCCGCCGTTGAACCAGGCGATGTTCTCTAAGGCGAAGTCACCACCTGCCCGCATGGCCTCGAAAAGTTGAGCCAGGCGAGAGCGTGCCTTTCCACTATCCGGGTTGGACTTGTCCAGAACAATCTCGAAGAGCTTGTCTGGCAGCAATCCGGCATCCTCGGCGAACATGCAGAAAACGCACTGGATAAGGAAGTGAGCCGTAGCCAGTGGGTCTTCGCCGCGTTCGGATAGGCGAATGGCCAAGGCACCAACTCGGGATGCGGCCTCTGCGGTGACGGCCAGGGTAGTTCGGGTTGGCCGGAATCGGTCAGGGGCGCTGAAAAGCCAGCGGAGTTTCTCGAAGTTTTCCGGCGTCCCGATATCTTCCAAGCGAATGGTGTGAGTTTCGCTGGGTGCCCCGGTGAAATGGGTATGAATTTGGATGAGCTGCCGGTCGCAGACCACCAGTAGCGGCGGATTGTCCAAGGCCAGCGCGTAGCTCATCAGTTGCTTCAGCGCGGCCGAAAGGTCTTTTCCCGGCGCCTTGTTTTCCCAGGCAAAGCAGTTGCGCTTCCAAACGTCGGCCCACCCGTGGCCCGCCCCGGTTCGCGTAGCTCCTCGCTCGAAACAATAGTTTTCGGGGTCGTTTGGCTTTTCAACTCCAAGAAGGTCGCACAAGTCGAGAAAGTAGGCCTGTGCGCCAGCTCGTTCCGAGAGGAGGTTGTTTTGCCACTTGGTTATGAATGCGCTGGGAGTCACGGCAGGTTTGGCTTTGGTCTAGTTATTGAGCGGCCAAAACGGTAACACGGAGCACAGCTTGATACCACCTTGTCATGGTCAGTGTTGGCGTTTTTTCTCCAAACGCGCTGAAAAAGTGAAGCCGCTCGCTATACGGATGACCACGCCGGAACAACCGGCAAGCAAACAATCAACACTACAACGTGAGCGAGCGCTCTACCACCAAGGCCATCTCTGCAGCTGTACCCTCGCATCCATTGTCATCGCTCGCTCTAGGAGCGACGACGAGATGTCCCAAAATACCGAAGTGCTTGCCGCGCTACGCCAAGCATTCCCTCAGTTATTTAGTACCCGTGACGAAGAGGGCGTTGCGGTCGATAGGCTCGACCTTGAAAAAATTCGCGTCCTCGCAGGCGAAGGCAATTTTCGCGACACGTATGGTCTCCGCTGGGAAAACAAGCCGGAGAAATTCGAGGCAGACTCGGTAGGTAAGCTGCCTACGCTAGCACGCATTGAGGGGCAGAGCATCCAAAATAGCCCAACCAAGCCCACTCACGTACTCATTGAAGGTGACAACTATCATGCCCTTCAGGTGCTTGCCTATACGCATGAACGCTCAGTCGACGTCATCTATATCGACCCGCCGTACAACACTGGCAACAAGGATTTCAAGTACAACGACCGGTTCGTTGACCGCGAAGATGGCTACCGCCACTCGAAGTGGCTGAGCTTTATGGCTAAGCGGCTGAAGTTGGCAAAGACTCTACTGAAGGATACGGGAGTAATTTTCATCAGTATTGATGAGAACGAGCGAGCTGCCCTTGAGCTACTTTGCGCAGAGGAACTTCAATTCCGTATGCTTGGTGAAATCATTTGGGACAAACGTAGCCAAAAAGGCGGCACCGCAGCCATCAGTACGTCACACGAGCATATTCTGGTCTTCGCCAACCCGGGATTTTCGGGGTTTAACGAGGTTCCAAAGCCCAATGCGGACGCCCTACATGCCGCAGCAAAAAATCTAGTTAAACAGCATAAAAACGACCTCGAAGCAGCCCAAAAGGAGTTTAACGCTTGGCTGCGCCAAAACAGCATTCCTGCAGCTGAGGCCGCCTACAACCATATCGAAGTTCAAAACGGTAAGGTCCGACTCTATCAAGGCACCAGCCTTGACTGGCCACAAGCAAATTCGAATGGATACCGTTTCTCTATTTTGCATCCTGAAACGAAGAAGGCGTGCCGACTGCCGGATAAGGGGCTTCGTTGTGCGGAGAGCACTTTTTGGGAATGGGATGCCGCAGGCCGCATTATTTATGGTGATGACGAGACTACGCAGCCTCGCAAGAAGCTCTACTTGGATGAAAACATGACCGAGAAGGTGCGGTCTATCTTTGTTCATTCCAAAGGTGGGGTATCGGACCTTCGGGAGCTTAACTGCGGGTTGGATGAGAAATTTCCTTATCCGAAGCCTCTCGGGTTGCTCAAACATCTTCTGGGCTTGCTTCCCAAAGATGTAGTAGTGCTCGATTTCTTTGCTGGTTCCGGTACCACTGCCCACGCCTGCATGCAGCTGAACGCCGAAGATGGGGGCTCTCGCCAGTGCATCCTTGCTACCAATGATGAAGGCGAGTTTAAGGATGAGGCTGGAACAGTTTTGCCTGGTGGTATCTGCACACACGTGACTTACCCCCGCCTGAAGACGGTCATCGAGGGGTACTCAACGCCCAAGGGCAAGATGGTTACGGGGCTGGGGGAAAACTTGGAGTTCTTCCGCACCGCATTTCACTCCAATCCGAGAACCAAGGACCAAACGCTTGCGTTTGCTAAAGCATGCGTCCCCTTGTTGGAGCTCAAAGCAGGTTGCTTCCAGATGATGGAAGAAACTGCAAGTTGGAGGCTGTACAGCGCTTCCGACAAGTACCTGTTCATCCTGCTTGATGACATGGCCGCGGATTCTGCGCGTGAGCGGCTGACTCAACTTGATGCACCTATTGAAGCATTTGTATTTGCATATGACGCTGACGACGATACCGTTGCGGTATTGAATACCCTACCGAATGTTGATGCTCAGGCGGTCCCGAAGCCAATCCTAGACCTGTACCACCGGCTTCAGGTGCAAGCATGAATACGATTGATTTCCAAATCGACGCCCAGCGTGAACTCGTTGAGAGCGCAATGAAGCTTCTTGCCCGTTCAGGCCCGAGCAGCCTCATCCTTAAAGCCCCGACCGGCGCAGGCAAAACAGTCATGATGGCTAACGCCCTTGCGGACCTGTCAAAGGCGTGCGAAGGGTTGCACCGTTTGGCTATCCTCTGGGTTGCCCCCAACAAGCTCCACGAACAAAGCCATGCCAGACTAGCAGCGGTGTACCGCAAATCCAAGGCGTTAGAGTGCTTATTCCCGGAGGAACTGAGTGGCACGGATATTCCAGAAAAAGCCGTGCTTTTCCTGAATTGGGCGAGCATCGACTCTGATAAGTTGGTGCTCCGCCGCGACAATGAAACCGGCAGAAATCTGGCTGCCTTCATCAATAAAGCAAAGGCTGCCGGGCGCAAGGTGCTCCTGGTGGTAGATGAGAGTCACTTACATCTGGATAGCGGTCCGCAAGCCAAGGTCGTCATCGATAACATTATCCGGCCTGACCTACTCATCGAGGTCTCTGCCACCCCTCGCAATGCCTCGCCCGACAAGGCTGTGACGGTGCTTCGAGAAGACGTTGTTGCGGCCGGCATGATACGTAAGCGTATCGTTGTGAACCCAGATATGGAAGTCAGCTCGCTTGGACGCGAGTTGCTCATCCGCTACACGGGCACCTCGGAAAATCTGCTTGACTTGGCACTGGCCAAACAAGCTGAGCTAACGAGGCTCTATCGGGCAGAAGGGTCCCCTGTTGCACCATTAGTTCTGGTTCAACTTCCGTCCAGAAATCTGGATACAACTGCCCTGGAGCGATTCGAGAAGCACCTTGGTGCTAATCATAATTTGCACCGAGGCAAGGGCCTGGAGGTTTGGTTGTCAGATGACAGGACAGATGGTCTGTCTGAAATAGCCAGCTTCGGGTCTACCGCTCGAGTGCTGTTCTTCAAACAAGGCATCGCAACAGGGTGGGACTGCCCGCGAGCTCAAATCCTCGTCGGCCTGCGCGAAATGAAGAGCGACACCTTCACCACGCAGGTGCTCGGCCGCATCATCCGCCAGCCTCAGCATATGCATTACGAGAATGACGCACTGAACTATGGCTATGCGTTCACCAACTATGAACGCCTAAAGCTAGACACCGAAACGGCAAGCTGGATGGGCAAAGCTCTGGTACGAGCGCAAAACCCGTTTGCCTTGCCATTCCCCAACTGGACCCCCAAGCATTTCGACCGGCGGCACCACTTGAACCGTGCTGCGTTGGAAGCCATGCTGCGGCACACGGGCAAGCTTAATGGTGTCGAGCATCGAGGGCCCGTTACTGTCCGGCTACTTGCGGGAGTCCAAATTGAGGATATCGATAGGACTCGTGAAGAAGCAGGCTCCTTTGCGGTTGCCTTGGACCTCAAAGGACTGCAGGACCGGTTGAATAGCAAGAAAGACGACTTGGTTCGTGAGCTAGCGGACCAGGGCAGTGGCCGAAAATATGTTGAGGCTGCCGTTCGTATGAGTGCGTTCAATATCACCCACTCGCTGGATGAACAGGTTCAGCTGGAAACAATTCTGCATCCGATGAACTGGCCACACTTTGAGGCGATGGTTCGCGAAGGGATTGGCGACTTTAAGGCCGGGCAGGAAAAAGCTGCGCGAACGCTGGTGCGTCGGGATGAGTGGATGGCACCCACAGTCCGGTTCTTGGATTTGAGCGAACCACTCGACGGCTACAGGCATTGCCTTTACAAGCCAGTGCTTGAGGGCCAGTTTGAGAAGTCGAATGTCGAGCGCCCATTCACCTCCTGGCTAGACAGTCAGTCCAAGGTGGATACCTGGCTAAAGAACGGCGACAGCGGCAGGGAGCACTTCGCAATCCAATACGCGCATGCCGGCGAGATGCACCTGTTCTACATTGATTTCCTGGTCAGGCTCACCGACGGTACGATTGGTCTCTTCGATACCAAAGGAGCAGGCAAGTCAGAGCTGTCCACTGGGAACCTACGGGAAACCACTGCGAAAGCTGAGGCGCTCTACGACTATATTGAGGAGCTGAAGGCCCAGGGGCATCGGGTTCGAGGAGGCATCGTGATATTCAAGGATGGCACCTGGTGGCTCCATGACGGGCGCGAATATCCAGGCACCACCGACATTTCCGTGGAAAAGGGCTGGGAGTATTTGACGTTCTAGCCTAAGGCCCTCTGGCCGCCAGCAGGCGGCTTTTTAGTCTCGAGGTGTTGTAACTCATCGATGAACTGAGCAAACTGTTTATCCGGCATCGCGGGGAATAGCTGTTGGCTGAACGTGATGCTTGCAGTAATAACACCACCCTCCATACGAAACTCCCGTGGCTCCAGCAAGCACCAGAGGGCAGCCATCCCTTTGTCCTTGGTCACCAAGCCAACGCGTTTGTCCGAAATAGCGTTTCCCCCAATTACGAGCTCCAGGAGCCAGGCATCAAAGGCCGCATTATAAAAATTGGGCTTCGATGGCTTAAGAATGGCTCTCCCCGGATTGATAGGCTTCTTCAGGTGATTGCCCCCCGCGGCATCGTACAAGCAGGAGATGGCGAGAAGCACAATTAGCTCCGAATGCACGAAACCAGACGTATCGGCAGCATGGAGTATCCGCTGAAATACCGCGTACCGCTCATTCGCCGGGATGGGCCTTGCCAATGCGGGCACAACCTTACCCAAGAAGGCCGAAGCCTTCTTGAAGTACCGTTCAAAATCCTGAATCAGCCCCATTCCACCCTGCAGCCGCGCGGAGTCGAAGGGGGACAACTGCTCCCGAGGAAATAACCGGTATGCGGCTCGATACGCCCGACCAACTTCGTCCAGAAAGGACTGTAGCCCAGGCTTTTGGGCTGTTCGGCCTTCCACCGCGAATGACAGAAGGTGACACTCGGAACTGCACATCCCAAGCAGGTCTGCCCAGAAGCGGTCTGGAGACGCATATGCCTCCGTACCCTCAGAGGGCATTTCTTCGAGGTCAATGACCACATTCCGGTCCAGTATCAAAAGGTCAGAATCTACCCAAGGCCCTGGCAACGTCCAGCCTTGCTCAACCAGTACAAAGGCTTTTGTTGGGTGCCGGGGTTCCAGTTCAAACGACACCATGCCGACGTGAGGCCCCTCGTCTTGAGGCTCGCTTGAGGTCAGCTTGACGTTTCTTAGGCCTATCGGTGCGGCGGCACCTTCGTGTACGTAGCGCACAAGCTCGACATATCCTGATGGAACAACGCGGCCCCCCTCCATGGGTTGGGGCTCCAATGAGAGAGTTCGATTTTCTTGTTCAATTTTGAATTGAAAGAGGTTGCTGGTTTTTAGTTGGGCCACCGATGCACGTTCCTTTCTAACTGGCTCGCGCGACCAGTTGAATACTGTATTTCCATACAGTATTATTAAACCATCGTCAGCCGATGGAGGTGGTTACCATGCCGAGCAACACCCAGCCCAAAGCTTCACTTGGCATCGGACAGCGTGACCTGGTCGACCTTCAGGATGGCCATGCACCTCAGGAAGAACGCGAGCGTGAACGTCCCGCGATTGACCTTGTTCGCGAGCACCTTCGCCGACAAGTTCAGGCCCTGAAGCAACAGCGCAGCCGATAACTCCTCATAGCCCACACCGGCCGAAGCCATCTCCCGCTTCAGCAGCCGCCGGGCCTCGATATTCCAGTCTCTCCGCACAGTCACCATGCGCCCACCCTCAACCTGCCATTCATCATTTTTGATGAAAATACAGCCCGAACTCCTGTTAGAGCGGGTTTCAGCCCCTCCGAGTGACTAGACGTGGACCAAAGACAACCCAAGGTCCCCTTCATGCGCGTCGAAATCCGTCCCATGAACCTGCGTGGCAAAGCCATGACAAAAGCCGAGCGCAGCGCCCTCGCGCCCGCCCGCGGCAAACTCAAAATATTCGAAAACCGTGTCCATTCCCTCGGACGCACTGTCCGTGTCGCCCAAGCGCTCAGCACCACCGGCGACACCGAAATCGAACTCCTGCCCGAGCTCCTGGACGCAGAAGTCCTCTGGCTCGACGGCACCGTCATCCGAATTCGGGGGATTGAGATGGTCGATGGTACCGCGTTCGGCCAAACCTGGGACATCAAGGTGCTCTGATGCTCTCCATCAGCATCCATGCCTCCTCTCCAGAAAAGGCTGACCGCTTCAACCGTCTGGCCCGCCTCGATATCGTCTATGAGCGCCTGGCCCCGATTGCCGACTACAAGGTCTCACTCCTCGAGCGCAACCAGGACGTTCGGCCACCGCGCACGCTGCCCCAGTACCCCCGCTGGTCGGCCAGCCTCTGGGACCTCGCTGCCCGGGCTATCGCCCTTAGCCTCCCCGACGAGCCGCCAGCCAATGACCAGGTGCCTGCGTTTAAACCCGGCGGCAAACGCTGCGCCTTCATCCGGGAAATGTGCGCCATCCTCGACCATGCCGCCAACGACAGCCGGAATACCCTGGGTAGCGCCCATATCAAGCAGGCCGGCCGGCGGCGTGGCATCTACCTGGCCATCTTCGATGAGCACACGTTGAAGCCCCATCGAACCGAGCCCTTCCTGTTCGTGCCGGCGTACTTCCGGCCGGCCGAGCTCCTGATGCATGCTTGCCTCCGCCGGCTGACGGGTGGCGACGAACTGCCGCCCCGGCCGGGCCTGTGCGCGCCGCTCCCAGTGATTGTCGATGGCAAGCCCTACATCCAGATTCATCAGCTGGTCGAGCCGGCCAGGACAGGCTTCCGGACCTGGCTCAGCTGGTTCAGCGAGCCGGCCTTCGAGCACCCCGACGCGCCGCTCGGGATAGCCCCCGAGACCCTGTACGTGAAGTTCCTGAGCTCGGCGATATGAGCGAGCCGACCACCGCCAAGCCCAAGCGGCGCCGGTCCGGCACGGCTGACTGGCACATGTCCCGGGAGGCCGTCAGTCTCTCGGTGCCGCAGGTCTTCGCCTGGAGCGACCGAGAATGCCTGGACTTCATGGTCGAGGTGCGATTTGGCTCTTGGAACACCGTGGGCTGCCCCCATTGCGGCACGACCGGGAAGCACTACTGGCGGCCGCTCCAGAAGCGCTGGAAATGCGCCGGCTGTGGCAGCACCTTCTCGGTCACCTCCGGCACCGTCTTCTCCGGCCGCAAGCTCCCGCTGCAGACCATCATCGCCGGTACGCTGTTGTGGTTGAACTCGGCTGCTGGCCAGCCGGCGCTCGAGCTCAAGCGCCACCTCAATGTCACCTACAACACGGCCTACACGCTACAGCACAAATTACGCGAAGCCTTGGTACGCGGCTATAACCAGGGACCTCTGGCTGGGGACCTGGAGATGGATGGCGCTCACCAGTCAGGCCGGCGAGCTGCAGAGAAGCGTGGCAAGCCCCAGGGCAGCCGTCCGGTGACATCGGATACGCCAGTCGAGGAGCTGTCGTCGATACTGACGCAGGCCGGCAAGCAGAAAGCCAAGCGCAAGGGGGCGCCAAAGGGGACTATCGACCCTGAGTTTGGCCGGCGTCTGCCAGAGGACCGGCGCATCTTGATGGTGGTTCGGCAGCGCTCTGGTAAGAAGGGGAAAGGCGCCAACGGCACTCGCGTGGCTATTGCATTGGCGGAGACGGCGACCGAGGCGGAAGCGGTGCTGGCGACCTTCGCGGCCATTCCAGAGAGCTACCTGAACACGGATAGCTCGCCCGCGTATGCCGCTATTGGCAAGTCGTTCCTGGCGCACCGTACGGTGGAGCATGCCAAGGAGCTGTCTGGCCCCAATGGCGAGAACAACAACCAGGCTGAGGAATACAACTGGCGCTATGACCGGGCTGAGAAAGGCATCTACCTGAACGTGGAGCCCAAGTACATGCTGGACTACGCCTGCGAGGTAGCGTTCCGGTCGGACACCAGGCGCTTGCCGAATGGCCAGCAGCTACGGTTGGCCTTGAATGTGGCCACCAACGTAGGCGAGTCGAGGTTCTGGCGTGGCTTTACGCACGGGACGCATCGGACGCATGAGTTGTTGCATGCGGGGCCAAGACTGGCCAAGTCGAGTGGGCCGGCAAAGGGGTTGTCGCCCGGAGCGGCAATAACCAACCCACCAAGATAGCGCTGCGGCCTTACTGGGCCTAGTTGCTCTGTTGCGCGGCCCTTCTTTTCTCCAGGGCGGCTAGCGACTGAAGGCGTTCGTTGACTTCAAAAGCCTTCACTAGCCAGTTTTCTGCTTGGCGGACCGTTAGCGTACAGCCAGGTGTTCGAAGCACGACCATGTCCGTTCCTTTTTTCACAATCCGGCCGATTAACCATGAGGAGGGGGCTTGCTTAGTCACGGTTATCCCACGGGCTTGCGCAGCTGAGATAACGCGACCGGCAAAGTTCTCAGCAAAGGGGCCGAGTCCCGCAACAATAAGGGCCATGCCTTCCTTCTGAAGGGCCTCAATAACGTCAAGCTCTACTGACGAGGTGGCAGAAAATGAAGGAATAGGGATTGTTTTGAACATCTTTGGACTCCTGCGGCTTTAGTAAAAAGGAGCTACGTATAGCCATGTTTTGGCGGAGGTAGCCCCGCTGTTCAATTAATCATTTTCTTGAACCAACTTAACTTGGGTCATAGCAGGCCTTCCTTGAGTAAAAGGACCTCAAAGAGGCATCTCATAACTCCCCTGATTGCTATACGTCATAACTTTTGACGAAAGGCAATCATGACTACTTCACGAAAAGCTTTATGGGGCGCGGCGCTGGGGCTTCTCGGCAGCCTGGCGGGCTGCGCGACCCCCGCACGAATCATGGCGGATGTCGAACTGACTGAGCTATGCACGAAAGATGCGGGTATCCACGTTTATGAGCGGGTGGCGTTGCCCAATAAGTATTTCTACCCCGAAGTAAAGGGTAGCCCTGTTGCCGGTCAAGTCGACCTGGCTGCAATCGAACGTGACAAAGAGCCGCTGGCCCGCCACTTCGAACTTGTACCCGGCTCATCCAGGTTCAAAAGCCGTTCAGGTGTCGAGATGCAAAAAGTCAGCTATCGGCTTGTTGAGCGTCCCTCCGGCAGATTGATAGCAGAGGGGGTCAATTACACCCGCAAGGGTGGGGATTTTGGAAATCCCTTTACGCCAACCATTCAATCATGCCGTTCGGGCAACGAACCCTTCGGGAGCGCCTTTTTAGCGGCAGTCTTTTCCAATGAGGGGCTCTAAAATGCTCAGTAAATTCACCATTCACGCACAACTGGCTTTGGTAGCGTACGGCACGCAGCTAAACCTAAATGCAAAAATACTTGAGGACAGGCTCACCAACGACGACTGGGGCGTCGGGATGGCTGCCGCAGAGGCTAAGTCATTTAGCGATGCCGGTTGGAAGGTAAAAGCCCAGTTCAACGACAGCACCTCTGGCGCCTCCGCCACTCTGTTTACTGATATTTCCGGGCGATGCTATGTGGCGTGTCGGGGAACCGAGCTGGCCTGGAATGACCTCCTGACAGATGTCGGTCTGGCAACAATCATTCCGAGCACGCTGACACCGCAACTTAATGTACTGAAGACACAAATCCAGTCGTGGATAGACAGCGGAGCCATTCGCGGAGACTTCACCTTTACTGGGCACTCTCTCGGGGGATACTTGGCGGCGGCCCTGAAAAACGAGTTTTCTACGCCGGTCACGAGAACCTTCCTCACCTCTGGAACGGGGACCACTGGCCAAACTCGACCTTATCTCCCTGGGTTCAATCCGAATGCCACGGTAACAGTAACCTCCAAGGCTACAGACGCTTATGTGTTTAATGCCCCTGGCTTCGGCGGCATTGCCGGCTCCGCAGTGCAAAAGCTGTCTGATTGGGCGGGGTTTGACCTCTTCCGCGACGAAACCGTCCATCGCATGACTGGAGCTGAAGGCATCTCTTTTATCGCGGGGACCGGGGCCGGCATCGGCGTGGAGTCCCCTATCCAAATTGAGGGCGCTGACGGCCTCGGATTTGGGAACCATAGCATGTGGCGAATTGTGGACGCCCTAGAGGCCTATGAGCTGTACAAGCAGGCGCTCGGCATTAGCCTGGAGCAGTTCAACCAGATTGCCAATCTATCAGGTGCTAACCGTGGAACCGCTCCCAATGAAGTGCTCGATGTACTTCGACGTGCGCTTTGGCCGACAGGAAGCTACGGGTATGCCCCCACCGCGGATGACCGCGAAAAATTTTACGATGCAGCGACAGTGCTGAAGGGGTCTGCCGGTTTTCTTAACGCCGAAACCGCTAACCTGAGTTCGGCGCTTACGGTTCGCATTCTCGACGATGACCAAGGCACCTACTCCGCCGCCAATCTCTACGCGATGGCACAGCAGGCTGGAGCCGAAGGTGCCGCAATCCGCCGAGCATTGGACCAGCTCAGCCCCCTCGCTATCGTGACCGACGCGCTCCCCGATATCGGGTTTGACAGCCATCCTCCCGCCTACTGGCAGGATAAGGCAGCATTCCTCGAGCGCCTGACCTGGTTCAATGAGACCAACAAGGCCGCAGTCGACCCAACGCTGTCGACCCAGGACCCGACATTGCTCTCGCCATTCCAGCTGGAGCAGGCCTACTACGAGGATGCGCGCTGGGGCCTGAAGATTGAACAAGGCCCCGTCCGGTACCAAGACAGCACTAAGGTCTTCCTGTTTGGCGCGCACGACAGCCAAGCCCCTCAAGTCGACCTAACAGCACTCGGGGGCGGCAGCCACTTGTACGGTGACACCAACAATAAAGCCTTGATTGGCGGTTTGGGCCGGGATGTGCTGGTAAGTTCTGGGGGCCAGCTCCTGCAGGGGGCCGAAGGCGACGACACCTACTATGTCCAAGCCGGAGATACAGTGGTCGATTCAGCCGGCGCCGATGATGCTGTTCAATTTGCGAGCGGTATCTCTGCATCAGCAGTGTCATGCAGCCAGTCCGGAATGGACCTTCTCTTCGCTCAAGTGGATGCGACCCTCCTGACCGTGAAAAACTGGTTCTCGGGTAACGACTCGCAAGTGGAGAACTTCAAGTTCGCCGACGGCACGACGTGGGACCTCACGCATATCAATGGGCTTTTTGCTCCCGCTGCGCCGACGCCGCAATCGGCGGAGGTGCCTCCAGCCGGGACGCTGCCTACCGATACGGCCGGAGACAACCTCTACGCGGCCCTTTCAGGCGATTATCTCGAAATTGCCGATGCGGGCGGGCAAGACCAACTGACGTTGGATTGGGCCACCATTGACGCCCTTCGGTTCTGGAGGCAAGGAGACGACCTGGCCATCGATTCTGCGAGCGACGCACCCGTTGCGCTCATCCGGAATCAGTTCTTGGTGGGGAATGCCGTCGAGACCTTCAAGTTCACGGACGGTACGCAAACCGGGGACTCCGTGAATAGCATGGCTATCGTGCGGGTTTGACCTCAGAGGGCAGGTTGGCGGGGCGCGCCCGCCAGCTCCCCACATAGCCGGTATTGCTCTGGTCATGGCAGGCCTCCGCTAGACCTTCCTTGACCAGTTTCTTCAAGCAATTGCGCACTGAGTTCCCTAACCAGGCTTCACGCTCAACCGGCAAGTGGAACACCAGCCGGAATTCGGCCTGCACGGCCAGCCCAATCACCGTAGTTGTCACTTCCGCCGGCGCATGCGCCTGGAGCACCTTGAGGATGGCTTCCCGGAGCGCGCCTCGCTTCCCATACCGTCCTTGCCAGTAGTTAACCGGCTCGATTTGGCCCGGGTCCAGGCGGTCGTCGAATTTCTTGATGAGCGTGTCGCAGGCGGTGAGCTCGGCCTGGGCCTGGGCGAGTCGCACCTGCAGCTCATCGACCAGCTGTTGGTAGCACTGGACGTCGCGGGCTGCCCGGGCGCGGGCTTCGGCGAGGCCTTTGAGGTAGGACGGGGTTTTGCGCATTGGCTTACCTGGGCAGGTCGTCTTCTAAGCAGTCCTCGAGTACAGGGTAGTCCTGGTCGATAGCCCCTACAGTAGGCAGGCCGGCGTTTGCAGCGAGGGCGTGCAGGTCAGTGGATGCCTGGTCTGGGGGAATCCATAGCCAGAGGCCTGCTTTGCCGATATTGGCAGAGGGGTCGTGGATACGCTGGATAGCCTTGGAGTTCACGAGTTCTCGCAATCGAGGGTTTATTGAGTTATGGGCCCATGTTCTGCGTTGGCCGGGTATTGCGAAGAAGAGGTTGAAGGTGGCTTGTAGGTACTGGGCGATTTCGGTGGTCGAGATTGGATTGGGGTAGGCCAGCGTGATTGCTTTGAGGATTGCTTGCCTGAAGGCGCCGCGTTTGCCGTATCGGCCTTGCCAGGCGTTGACTGGTTCGATTTGGTCGGGCTGAATCTGGTTATTGATGCGGGAGATGAGTTGGTCGCAGGAGTCGCGTTCGGCCTGGGTTTTGGTGAGTTTGAGGGTAAGGCTTTCGATGAGGAGGGACAGCCGAAAGCATTCGGCGTCGGCCCGGGCGCGGGTTTCGACCAGGCCTTTCATGAGAGGGGATAAGCGTTGCACGGGGTGGGCATCCTTGAAGGTTACCCGTCGTAAAGCGACCGCCCCAGAAGCAAAAAGGGCTCAGCCTAAGCTGAACCCTTTCGTTGGGTCATCTGCGTAGTAACACCCCTGGTTCCTGCGGTCGACCGCAGGAATCAGGCCTTTTTGTGACCAGCCAGACGGGTCCAGGTATCGACCACGGTATCCGGATTCAGGGAGATCGAGGAGATGCCCTGGTCCATCAGCCATTCGGCC
>Ga0316604_10001665_pt1 | contig 18901 bp, 18 predicted proteins | sample OWC_soil_day20_C_FD_207650 | JGI IMG/M metagenome (GOLD analysis project Ga0316604, IMG submission 207650) | Wetland soil microbial communities from Old Woman Creek delta, Ohio, United States - OWC_soil_day20_CT | ecosystem: Environmental > Terrestrial > Soil > Wetlands | place: USA: Ohio... | reverse complement strand
CGCCGCTGGCCCTGCTTGCCGCGCTGATTCCGTGGTGGCCGATTCTCTGGCTGGCTCACGCGGTGCTCGACTGGCTGATGGTATTTCTCGTCTGGTGCGCCGCCTGGCCGGTCTGGCAGGCCCCGGTGTCCCTAAAGCCTTAATTGTGCCAGTTTGGAACGGTTATGCCTGCGGGGGGCAATGGCACAGAAATGCCTTAGAAATAGTTGACGCATAAGCCTGGCCTGAGGCCAAAAGTCAGCTTTGGCCGAATTTTCGACGCACACGGAATAATGTCAAAGGTATGATTCGATTCTTCGCAATATAAGACGCCAATGTAGATTATAAATGCTATACGTATTCGAGTGCGGTCAAGGCGATTCTCTGAAGATATCGTCTGAGGATTGCTACTGGTCTCCGAGTATTCCTTTGTATGTTGACAATGGCAGCAACGCTGTGGATTACGTGGTAGCGATACTTTAATTCGTCGTGATAAATCGACAAACCTGCGTCGTGACCCTCGGCCCTCCAACGGGACTTACCGAATCCGCGAGCCCTATATGGCATCCGAAGCAGGAGACGCACAATGAGCCCGAAGAAACAGAGAATCTCGGTTCGAGAGGTGATGTCCCGCCTAAGAGATGATGAGCGTAGGTGTTAGGAAAGAAGTACGCCCTTGTTGGGATAAATTTATGCAGAAAGTCACCATTAGTCAGCCTGAACTGGACCAAGCTAACGGTCGGTTTGACGATTACATGCTATTCGTTACACAGAGACTCGCCGCCAAGCATGTCGATCCCAAGATAGCGCTTTTTGAAGCTGTAACGCTGATTGGCAAGGATGGTTTTCAAATCTCGCTTGGCTCGCATAAAGATGCCGCTGCCCAGAACGTCAGCCGATGGTTTGATAGCTATTACGGTAAGCGGCAGCACATTAGCTATTGTCTTCCTCAGGTCGCATGCGCGATCAATGGTAGCGTTCATCTTTTGCGAATGCCGATATTGAAGCCTGAAAGAATGCAGTTAACGGAGGCCGTCGTCGACTTGACGGTTCCAATGGCAGGGTTGATTTCATCAAAACAAATGAAGTCACTCGCTGAGACGTACAACGAGTTCTACGACGCACTCCACTTGATTGCCCAATTCGACAAGACGACCATCGTTCATCTTGAGACTTCGGCTCGGTATCTGGCTGATGGAGCAGCACTCTATGCAGAGGCAAGATGGGAATCTCATCACTTCGTCGAGAAGGCGATGAAAGAAGTGCTTGAACCGACAGGGATAGCCATCACCGGAGCAGCCGGCCACGAAATTGAGGGCGCATTGAACAATGCCTGGCAGGAGATAAATAAACCGCCTTTGCCTGCAGACCTATTGGCCGATGCGTCTTGTTCGACAGCAATGCGATATGAGAGGACGCTGCAGCCAATGAAGCTGACGCTTCGAGCTCACCATGCTGCCATCCGGCTTGGTGCCCGAATTGCAAAATGTCTCCCAGAAATCCCGCCAATGGTGGACGAGCTGTCCATTTCGCCGCGTGCGCTAAAACGCGATCCGGTGCTGTCTGTTATTAGGGCGATCGCCGCTATCGACACATTACCCTCAGTGCCAATTCGGCTATACCGGTAAGTACGACCGAAATGCCATCTCAATAACAACCCATGAATTCCCACTGGCTGGCAGCAATTTCTTGCGATAAATTTCTGTTGCGCGTTGCGGCTACGGCGAGAGCCGAATCCGGATGCATGGACCTTTTGGTATTGTCTCAATCGGGCCCCTGTAACCAATACATGGAGATGGAAGGCTAGTCCTTAGTATCGAGAGAGGAAAAATGCAGGACTTTATTTTTCTGAAAACCTGGCTATCGACACCCAATAATCCGATCAAGCTGACCTGCCGAATACCCGTCTCTTTGTCTTTGCTGAATTACCCTTCGCGGTAGTCCGTTTGCTTCCGCGTTGAAGGTCCGCGTTTTCAAAACCGGCTATTTGTCCTGACCCGTGTAACTCGATATCCACGCCAGAATCAGCGTCGTTAAATTTACCGCAGTCCTGCGGCTGATTGGTAGCTGCGGAAGAACCTACCGACTGGATTGGGACAAGCTTTTCTATTTTGTTTCAAAAATTATTCCGAATTTCTTTGTGGCCCGGCACTTGTCCATTGAGAGATGGCTTCCTGGTATGTTGTTTTAAGATACCTTGGGTCGCCAAAAAATAGCATATACGTCGTTTAGAGGAAAAAATGAATAATCGTGTCCTACCCTCGGCTATAAAATCAGTCAAGCAGACAATAGACGCAATTAATTTGCAGTGGGGCGGTTTTCCCAACTGCACCACTGAAGGAACGTACTGCTATTTCACCCAAGGCATTCAACTCAATAAAGTTTCACCCCGAGATATTGACGTACTAAAACATGCCCAATTAGGTCAGCTCACAACCATTCAAGCTCAAAAAAAAATAACGACTGTGGCCGAGCACGAGTACACCCATTGGGTTGATATGAACTGTTCAATCTATGGACTCCGAACGCTCATCAATTTAGCGAAGAGTTATGACTCCAATCCAAACATTAACTTGCGCGCCAGTGAACACAATTTTTTTTACGCAAAACTTGCTGCAGACTCGATTAGGCAAATTCGCTTGCCTTCCTACTATTCAGTAACAGAGAAGGTGGACATCCGAGGTTCCTGGACATACGATTTAACGATGGGCCATGGATTTGATGCAACGGGGAGATCAAATGGCGACCCAATAATATTTCTCAGGTTCTTTGATGGCGACAAAATGTTTTTTACGAGGCAGCCATTGAGCCTATCCTCTATTCTCGAGGGAAATGCAACTTATCAAGAAATATTGGCCACCCTTAATGCCAACCTGTCGATAGAGGAGGAAGGGGAAAGGATCGTTGAAAGCAAAATAGATGAGCAGAGGTTGATGGAAAATCTCTACGACAAAAACTTAACACTATATTCAGTTGCTGCCCACTTGATTGCATCCCAGCTAAAGGCACCCAACGTTGTAACTGCATACAGAGCTGTTGGTATCATCGCAAAGTTCGTTATGAACTGCCCCAAAAGTTTGCTTAGTAAATTCGAGGCAACACAGATATTTGTTAGGATTTTTGGGGCATCGGTTGCGACACGCATAGAGAACTCTATTAGGCGAGGGAATGTCGAAAGTTTATTTTTCTATGCAGTTAAAATGATGGATATCCAATCAGAGAGGCTGGAATATGTGGAGGTTATTAATTTTATGCTAGCGGAGCGGTGTTTTGGCATAACATTAAAAGAACTGCAAAGCGCAATTGATAGTGAGGTTGATCAATTATGCGGGGCCATTTGGGATACAAAATTTCCTGATGCCAGGAAAATTGCCTGCGCGGCGGCATACAATAACAAGTACATAACTACGTTTTCCAATGCGGCTTATAAATTTGATGACCTTCATTTGCCTCCATGCTTTCTGGAAAATGACGATGTCTATATTTATTCTGGCAAATCGGATAATCCATTAAGGAGCCTGCCCATAGCCGATCGGTTTTGGACGCTTGCTGATAATGAGCAGTGGATTCGCACGTTTTCGGAGGCTTGCTACCCTCGGCACGAAATATATGACTAACCACGTGATTTATATTGCATACCTGTCGAAGTGATAAAGTTTGCAATTAAGTGAGTGGTAGTCGGTACAGGAAAGGCGAGAATGTGCCATCCCTTTTTGGAATTGATTCCTTGACCGATCGGAACGTAGAAGTTCCAAATACTAGCGCCAATTTTCAAGAAATGGCTTTGGCTGTTAAGGTCTCGAAGCAGACTTTGCAAGACTTGGAAGCCGAACGACTGCAACGGGCACGAAGCCGACATGACCCAGATGTAGAAGCTGTCATTTTCGTGATGCTGCGTTCGCATTGCTTGTTGAGGTCGTCGAATCCAGGATTGGTGGTCATCATCTTCTCCGTTTCGTCGACGGGTGGGGCTAACTTGCACTTAGGGCGAAAGCACGACCCGGAACTAAAACGCCCTTGGCACTAAATCCGGGGGCACCTAACCACTTACCGCGAGCATGACCGACTCGTGCTACCGGCCAACAACGGTTCTCCCGGACGGATACTTAATTGGTTCTGCATTAAACAGTTCTGAAGTGCAGCCACTTGGAGATGGAGATCCAGACAATCAATCGTTAGTACGTTCAGAATAAAAATCGACATGCTCCTCTACTTCGGCCAAATACGCCTTTCGATGCCGCCAGAGTTTCGTCATCACATTCGCCTCAATGTTGCGCATGGCATTCCCAGTTGCCATACCGTGCAACGCATGCCGGAAATTCGCCTCAGCTTCGTGGTAGGCGTCAAAAGCACTGCTTGATTTGAGGAAAATATCCAATAAATCATCTGATGCGTTTCGCACAAACAGAATCTTTGCCAATATTCGTTTATGTACCACTTGCGCTGCATCGCGAATTTTTTCTGCTTTATTCAATCCTTGAATGGAGCCGCCAAATCCATTTCTTGAAGCACCGGGATTTAAAATCTGCTCAACCAACTCGTAGAGAGCATCCACGAACAGACGCGCACTATGTAAAAGTCGGCTCAGGTCACTAAATTGGACCGCTTTGAAATTCGCTTCATGTGCAACGAGATGGCGAACTTCAAAAAGTGTAGCTATGTCCTTCAATAGACTTTCTGAATCTTCCAGCAGGAACGGGGTTTTCTGCTGCATACGCTCAGGTTGTTCATTACCAAATAGCTCATCGTCGCTCGGTTCGATGTATCTGCGCACTTCAGAAATAATCTTCTGAAATTTGTTTCGTCCGCCTTTGTCATTGAACAAGACTTCAAAATGAGAAGTTATGTGATCAAGTCGGCTGACAGGAAGCGAATGTGAAATTAAATCTCCGAAAGTTATCTTTCCCGTGCTTAGTGCTTTTGTTAGAAAATAATCGAATCGAATGTAATCCTTGAAAAGTTCCGCTCGCTCAAAGTATGGATCACCGGAGTCAATCAACCGCTTTATTGCCTCCCTGACGCTAACTTCGATACAGGAAACTATCCCGATAACGTGCAAAGCTAGTAATGTCGAATCCGATTCTCTGAGGCGCGAAAAACTCGCCTCTAATGCGTAGAGTTCCAGATTACCATGAAGGAATTCTCTTGATGCTCTCGCGTTTTTCTCTTGAATCTCGGCAATTAAATCTCTTTTGCTCATATACCGTCCACGTTTCAATAAGTGGGGACTAGCCACCACAAGGCGTGGCTAGTCAATCATGTGTAATATCGCAACGAACTTGGATGCTGGCAATGATTGCCTTGTTAGGCTACGTGTTGAGTACCATGTTAGGCATGGTGTCTTTCATGGGCGCGGGCATCGACTTCAAATGGAGCATTTGGGTACCCAACGGTAACAATTTGCTCAAGGTATGCTGGGAGAAACGCTGCAATCGAACCAGCCTGCTCATACTGGTACGTATGGCGAAATTCATGGGACAGAAGCCTGACAGTGGCTTGGCCGTGACAAATATAAATTCCGTAACCAAAAGTCATGCCAATCATATAGGGACCGAGGAGTCCTGTTGCGAGAGCCGCCTGCTGCAAAGCGGGGTCTTCCGGCAGAGGAAGATGGGGAACCTCCGCGACGCGAATTAGCTCAGGGCACATTACTCCCACACTTCGAGCAACGGAAATCAGTGAATTATTTAGGGGCTGGCCAATTTCTCTAATGGAAGAGCTTTGAGTCTCTGCCCACGCAATAGCCTTTGGGATTAGCAGCGGCAATGCCGAACGAAGGTCGTATGTCATAAGTATTTCTTTTTCCCACCGGCTGTTATGCAGTAACGCCCGCCTCTTGGGCCGGTGCAGATCGAATCACTGTTGCATGGGCAAGGCTCTCCGGTTGGTTGGAGAGGGCTTGAAGGACTGCCTGTTGCGCGATGCCTGAAATCCCACGGCGGAATCTGTACCGCATCATGCCAAAGACCAATTCGCCGAGTCCTGGCATCACTTTCGGCCTGGGCGTAGAGACTACGGTCGGATGCCGACTGTTCTCTCTCGTATTGCTTGTAATGCCAGGCCAGACCAGCATGGATCTGCATCAGATTAGCGTCCTGACCATTAACGATGACCTTGCCGACGGTCCGGCCATATCTATCGGTCTTGCTCCAATCTATGCTGACCGTTTTTCCGAAGACCAGATCGCTGAGGTGTTGCTTGGAGCGGTCTCCGAATGCTTGGGATTTTTCTGGGGCATCGATGCCAGCCAAGCGAATCTTGTGCTGTGTTTTATTGCTGTCCAATACGGTAATCGTATCGCCGTCACTAATGCCGACCACCTTTCCTTGAAGAGTTTCGCCATATAAAGCGCTGGCCCAAATTGAACACAGCAACAAAGCAACAAGTGGTGATTTCATAGTGGGTGGTCGTTTTGGGGCTAGCGGCGCAAGGTACCCTTGATGTCGAAGAAATTCATCGACGCCAGTGGCGACACATGGCTGCCATTCAAGGAAAACTGCGCATATTTCTGGGCACGACTTACCGATAAGGTACCGAACAGACGTCGGTTGTAGCCATTGAAGTTGCATCCGGCAAAGGTGACGTCGAGCGCTATCGACGTCGGAATGTTTCCTGGATAGGCGATACCCCTGAAGCGGCAGCCGTTCTCAGGGCTGCTGCCGAGGATTCGTCCGTTCGGATCGATGTCCATCGTCATGGCAACCACCGCCATGGCATCTTGGTTGATGCCGCTGGGGCCTTTTGCCTGGTATTGAATTTGGCCGCGCCAGGTGCCGAACGGGCTACTGTAAGCGGTATTTCCCGCATCCCCGATGACTTTTGGCGTATTGCCCCGTGGTGGTTGTTCGGTCGTTGGCGTATCTGCCGGGCAGGGGCGATCAGTAAATATGGTCTTTCCGTCCTCGACACAACGGTACTGCGCCAGGGCGGTGGTTGATGTGACAAGCAGAGCAATTAAACAAATCCAGCGCATCATTTAACTCCGGATGCCGCGGCAAGCCGGAAAACGGGCGCAGCCCCAGAATCGGTTACCGACTTGGCTGCCTTTTTGGGCAATCCGTTGCACCATCGTGCTGCCACACTTCGGGCAGGCGGGAGTGGCTTCCTCCGCTGGTAATGGATTTGTCGCGTGGCCGGTGTTGTTCTGGATCATCTGCAATAACGAATGCGCAGGTACCAGCTTGATCGAGCGCCCTTCGGCAAAACTTCTGGCTTCCTCGGTAAACTGACCTGACGCCACGACGAAGCCACCAACGGCCCGCTCCGCCGTCATGACCCCGTAGAGTTCCCGGATGGTCGCGACGCCCACTTTTGAGACTTTCCATTGCTTGCACTGGACCAGATACTTGTCCTTGCCCATGTGTACTTCGATATCGACGCCGCCATCGGGCCCGTTTCCTCCCCGTTCTACGACTCGGTAGCCCTGTTGGCGGAAGGTCTCGACGGCGAGGTTTTCGAAATCGCGCCAGCTCATTTTCTCCAGGGAGTCCTGGGTGGGATTGCTGGCCACGGTGCTATGAAGTTCCTGTTGCCGGCGGCTACGGACGAACGAGACGATTGATCCGATCAAGAAGGCCAGCGGCACGATATATTGAAAAATGCTCGAGACGGTAATGAGTAGTTGGCGACCAACACTGTGACCAATCGATTGGCTATAGGCCTTAATGTCGGTGGTTGCGACCGGCATCAAGGGAAGCGAAGCCGCGTAATGGAATCCTAGGTAAGCAATCAGCGCGAGAGCTAGACCTGCTTTCCAGGGCAGATGTGCCGCAATGTCGATCAGGTCTTCAAGTAGGGATTGTTTTTTCCGTGCCATCGCATGCCAACGTGTTGGTCTTCAAAGGGCGATATTCTGATGGCAAGTATGCGACTGAGCAATGTCATGTTGGCAGCTTTGTCGATAAATCTTAATCCTATCTCGATGCAAAAGCGGCGGTATCGGCCCGGGTATGGCTATCACAAGGCAGGAATAACCTTGATGGAGATCGTGCCGGGGACCCATCAGCAGTTCTCGTTGTTTGTGCCGAACAGTTTGGAGTCAGGTCGCAATGACAAGCTGATGGCGACGCTTGATGCGATCAATGGGCGGTATGGGCGTGGTGCATTGAGATTGGCGGCAGAAGGGGTGACAAAGTCCTGGCAGATGCGCCGGGGGAATTTGTCGCCGCGATATACGACAGATTGGGCGGGCGTGGCGGGGGTGATGGCGACTTAGGGAAGGACCGGAAATCGGTGCGGTCGGTCGAACCACTCATCTGCTACGTCAGCTACTGAGCAGTAATCAGATGATTCAGAGTGTCTAATTCAAGGGCTTAAATTAGACTGACCCCCTCCCATAAAACCGTAGCGGTGAGAAGTGGAGATTTCTGGAAAATTTTATGCCCATCAGGGCAGAAGGATTGGCCCTGATTGCTAGATCTGGCCAGAAACAGATATGCGCAGTAGTCTCAAAGAACAAGCAAGCGGAGAGAGCGATGCCAGTAGAAGGACCGTTGCCACAAACTGGGGATCAACAAGATATCGGTGCAGATGCTGACCGTTGCTTCAGAGCCCGCATGCCAAGGAACTGGAGACCTCATGGGCTCGAGGGAACGGATGACTATGGTCTGGACTATCAGATTCAAACAACGCCGGGCCAGCGCGCCACCGACGTCTTCAGGACTCAGCTAAAAGGAACAAGGTCTCCCGATTTCTCATCGGATGGGCAATTTGTTTCGATCCAACTCAAGGCATCCACCATTCGGTTCTACGACAGGATTGTGGAACCCGTCCTCCTTGTGGTCTGCGACCTTAGCGCAAACAGCGATCCTGTCGATTGTCCTCTTTACTACTCATGGGTTCGGGATGAGCTGCGCCGTATTTCGGTGTCGACGCTGGACCCGGAGCAAAAATATGTGACTCTTCGTGTGCCGATCAGCAATCGGCTGACGTACTCGACGGATCTTTCCGCCGAAATCGACGCCCAGAACGAGCTTGCGCGGGCAGGGCACGCAATGTTCATGAGTGTGGAAAAAACGCATCCGGGAATGTTGATCGAGGATCGCGTGACGGTCGTTCAGAACATCACATCAGGCATCTCCTTTCGTAGCGCGGCCTTTATCGATGCGTTGGCCTTACCGGCGGAGCAACATTGGATAGAGCCTTCCCACGGTTCGCTGGCATGGCATCTGAAGACGACGGAGCGTCTGTTGAAATCCACGTCGCTGGACAAAGCCTCGGCCGAGTTGGATGCGGCCGAGTCGATGCTCCAAACCGCAACGCCAATCGAGGCAGGCGAATACTGGTTTTTACGAGGGAAGTGGCACACGGCAAGCGGTTCGGATGATCATGCAGGCGATTCGTTCTCACGAGCCTATGAACATAATCCTCTTGGGAAGCATTTGTCCGCGCGGATCGAGGCGGAGCTCCGGACCCGTTATGCGGATGAGGGGCCCAAACCGTATCCGGACCTGATCGATTTGCTGTCGAAGGCAAAGGAGGAGCCGGTCGTTCTTTCCGCAAAATCAAGGGTTCTTGCCGCCGAAGGGAAGCTCGACGAGGCCCTTGCGGTGGCCGACCAGATTGTCGGCCCGGAGCGGCTTGCGGCAAGGGCGCTGGCGAACACCATGTTCGCCAAGCCGGAAAATGCCTTGCAGGATTGCGAAGCAGGTCTCGCACTTGCGGATCTTCCGGATAACACCCGGCAAATGCTCCTTCTGTTGCGGGCACGCGCAAAGTTTTCGATGGTCATCTCAGGCACCTCGGCCTCTGAGGAGGATGTCCTGCCTCCCAGCGGACCGGCCGGGATCAGTCCGGAAGAAGTAAAAGACGCTTGGGATGCCATTCAGGACGCTGTCGATGTTCTGCGCGAGGCCGGCTGGAGTTCAAACATCGAGCATCTCGCGGATATTTGGTGCGCGACAGCCTCGATGCTGGGAAAACAAAGTGCGTTGTTGCCGGAACTCGAGGCTGCGGCCAAGCTCCGGCCGCACATGACGAATCTCCAAGGCGCTTTGGAATCCATCGCGGCGCAATGCGGGGACTTTCTGGTCGCGTTGGAAGCCAATGAGCGGCTTCCCTCGTCGGACAGGCGGGGCCTGCGTCGCACAATCCTGCTGCACGAGGCGCAGAAGCACACGGACTGCTTCCGGTGGTTCGCAAAACACTTTGATGGATTCGATAGGAACAATGCCTTGTTCGGCCCGGCCGCGACGGTGGCTGCGGTCTCGGCTCACAGGTTGTCGGAGCCGGATCTGGTGATGAAGTGGTCTGCAGAGCTTGAGGCGCATCCGCATTTGGCGGAGCACGCCGCAATCTTGCATTACTACCTAGCCACCGAGCTGAACAAGATCAGCAACGATGAGGCGCTCGAACGGCTGATTGAGCGTTACGAAGGACTCGGCCGCCCGTTCGCGCTGGCCGTGGCGTTGATGCAGGAGCTCAACCCAACAGACGCCAGGCAGGCTGAGCTTTGCGCGCAGATAGCTGAGATCGTCAGCAAGAAAGTGGAGCCGTCACCCGCGATGGCCGTTCATGTCGGGCTCGCCCTCGTCACCATGAAGAACTGGAAGCGTCTGCTGGGTTTGTGCGCCGGTTTCAGAAGGCGCGTCGACACGGAGGCACGGATGCTGGCCTTCGAGGCTCTCGCCCTGGATCGATTGGGAAATACCCAGGCGGCCAAGGAGCTTCTGGAAAAGATGTTGTCCGGAGGGATGCTGGACAGCCTGGCGCTGAACACCTACGTGACAATCATGGTTCGGTGCGGATACGTCAAAGAAGCCCTTGATGCGGCCGAAAAGATAATGGAAGCGGCGACGTCTGCGAAGCAGCGCAAAGACTGCATCCGGTTGCTTTTCAATCTGATACAACACTCGGACCCGGGAAGCAAACGGCTGCTTGCGCTGGCAGTCCAGATGGGAAGTCTGGTGGACCAGAAGTTGGAGGCTGAGGAAGGCGTCTATCTGATCATGTTCATCATGGCCACGGTCAATGAGGGATGCTCCCCCGCACCAGAAGATCTCGCTGACTTCCGCAAGCGAGCAGATGCCTTCTTCACGGCGTTCCCTGATTCGAAAATCCTCAAAAGAGGAGAGCTGCGTGAGGACTCGTCGTGTGAGGACCTGATCGCCCAACTACGTGGGATAGCCGGTATCACCGAGGAGCAAGAGGCTTTCCGGAACCGGCTCGTGAACCAGATGCAGCAGGGACTGACGGTGGTTCCGTTCGCGTGGAGGCCAAGGCTTGTCTTGTCGTCGGTTCATGACGTCGTGCATCTTTGGGAGATTGCCAAGGTTTCCAGTGCGGACGACAAGAAATATCACCTCGTTATGCTCGCGGACACGGAATGGAGTCCTCCCGCCGAGGCGTCATTGAGAGCGCGCGTTCCTCTTCTGGATTTGACCGCTTTATTGGTTCTCTTCGATCTGGGGCTGCTCGATACCGTCATCCGGTTTTTCGGCAAGGTTGGGATTGCAAAAGCGACACTGGAAACCATAGCTGCTTTGGTGAACCCGTTTTCGGGAGGTCCGATGAGATCAAAGTGCTCGGATTTGCAGACCGCCCTGAAACCGCATTTGGGCGCGATAGTCCAACCCTCAATCCCTGAGTTGGCGGATGGCGACAATGAGGATGGGCACGACGACGGCCCGTTTGGACGCGAGCACAAGGAAGTCGTCCGTATATGCAACGGCGACGACTACCGATTGTATTCGGACGACCTTGCCTTCCGCATATTCACCGCCAAGAGCGATACGCCGGATGGGATATGCACTCTGGATGTCCTTTCCGGACTTGAGGAGGCCGGTGTTTTGACGCGCAAGGAGGTGGCCGCCAAGGTTTCCATGCTGTGCGGATGGAAGGTGGGGCTTGTTGTGCGCTTCGATGACTTGGTGGCGCTTTTGCCTCAGGAGTTGGAGTCGGTTTCAACCGTGAAGCAGGGGATGAATGTTCTGGACGGCCATCCGGAGTTCATGACGGTCATCACCGCCATATGGGATTTCCGTACCACATTCGACAAGACATTGGGGCACGCGGCGGCGGTGCTCAGAAGACTGGCCGAAGAGTCGGCGCTGTCGAATGTGGCTCTTGCCTCTGTGCTCGGGCAATGGTTCGTCAAGGCCGGTTTGATGAACGATGCCCCGCCGACGCCTATCGGAGTGCTTACAAAAGCCATCATCCAAGCCGCAATGGCTCTCCCTTTGCCATCGGCCACCGCCACAAAACTTTGGAGACTCTACCTTCAACTCGTTGAGTTCCATCATGGACCTGAGATGGACGAGCAAAAGGAGCGCGAAGCCACAAGGAGGCTTGGAGCGGAATGCGCAAAGCTTCAGATGACAAATCCGGGTTTGGGCGCTGTGGTTTATTCGTTTCTGAGGATGGGGCTGACTGAAGGCACTTGCGAGGATGGTGACTTCGAAACGGGGTATTCCTCCGAACGACTGCGCCCGTTGGGTCAATCCAATCAATTGAGATGAGTGTTGCTTGACAGTTAACCGATCTGATTTGCGAAGTGAATTGACCCGGCTTACGCAGACAAATCCTACGTCTGTTTAGTGCTACAAAGCTGTCAGATGACACAGGGTGATTAAATGACAGCTTTGGCCGACCAACTGCCTGTTGTCGCTGGCATGAGGCAGATCTTCGGCCTTGGCTGTCATTCGGCCTGCTGGCAGATTCGGTCGGTAAAGCTTCGGTAAGCTGCCCTTCGACGAACTCATACTCCCGACCTTTAGATAACTAACGGTAAATTAGGCAGCACGCACCAAAACATTTTGCTCTACGGAGTGAACTTTCATTGCACCACGCTTTGAGGCACTTGCTTCGTATTCACAGATGTCTACGATAAAGATGTAGATAATTTTTCCGCCCACCGTCACATACGGGGCAAGCTGACCAGTGGATGAAAATGTGAAATCAATGGTCTCTGGGCAAGTTTTGTAGACAACTAAATAGCCGACCTCTTGATTAAAGTCTCGGGCATAGGTGTGGACCTGATGAACACCGCTTGCCAAATACGAAATACCTCGCTTAGAACCATCAAAAACCTTTGCATCTAAGATCAATTCAGGTGCTACTAGGTCCGCTTCTCCAGAGGCTGACTGAGGTTCGATGTGGAATTCTAGACCTTGGTCAAAGAGGTATGCATATAGATGCTTTGCCAATGTCCGTTCATCACCGGCTGCAAGTTGAACTAGCATCTCGCGATCAAACCACTCAACTTTGCGTTTGTATTTGAGCAGCAATGACAGAACAGCTCCTTGCTGGTCAAGCGCGTCATCTAGGTATTCATAGAAAGGCTCAAGGAACATTTCCCTGAAGTGATTCAATGCATCGTCATGCTTGCGCTCATTCGAGAATGCATGACCAATCATCACTTCCGGTCCTAAGCCACTGCCTAGAGGTTTAAGGGCACAGTGCTGGATAACTCGGTAGACAAAGGCATACTGCTCTGCTTCGGTGGTGAATTCTGGGATTTCACGCGCATTGGTAATTGCCTCTATCTCATCGTTGTAGAGTTTTGCTTGCGCCTCAATTTTGCCCACAATACCAGCCGTCAGCACCTGAGATTGAAGATAGTTCCAAAATTGCACCAGTGAGCTATGAAACAATAAATAAGAGCATGAATTGAGTCGACGAACCCGCTTTTGAAGTTGAAATCGGATTCGTTGGAGGTAGGCGGAGTCCATTTAGAACCTCAAGGTAATTGTCTTGTTCAGGCTGGCAAGAGTGTCTTCTAGCTCTTGTATTGCGGCGTTGATTTGACGCTTAGCTTTCCGACACTCATTCATGCCGTCGTCGAGTTGGATGCTGGCCTTACAACCGCGGCAGATCAGGACGTCCCGAAGCCGTGCATCTCTGTAGAGGATCTTCGTGGCAAAGCTACACTGTGGGCACATCACCTCAAATTCGAATCGGTCAAGATTGATCACTTCAACTCCATTTTGACGAAGTGTGCTGCTCGAAGGACTGCGCTGAAGCGTTGTTATCTCAATGGACGATTTTTACCGAAGCATAGAGCTGTTTCAAATGCATCGGAGACATATCCAGTATGGGCTCGTACATGAATGAGTTTAGATGAATGTTTTCCGGCGTCATAAGATTCACTTGCTCCATCAATGCTATTGAACCTAGCTCGTGTGAGAAGTCGCTTTTATATCTTTTCAGAAGCTTGAGAGTTTGGTTCTTGGTGATTCCATCAACGAACTGCTGGTCGGCTATCTTTCCTAGCATGAAGGCTTCTGCTTTGAGTCTGATGGCAATAGACAAAATGATCTTGCTTTCTAGTTCGGCCTGCTCGTCGTTCTCCTGAGCAATTTCATCAGCGATCTCAAATATCACATCAATTACAGGTCGCAGGAGGGCTGGTAGCGTAAGGTTTGGTTTGTTGATAATCGTTTTATAGATGTTCTCTAAATCCTGGAAAGTAATTGCTGCAGTGTCGGCCTTGCTATGCAGCAGGGAAGTAAGGCGATTGAATTCCGCGTCTCTGCAGCAATATTCGGCCAAATTCCGAACGAACGGTATGGATGAAATCGCATATCGCTCGTTTCCTAGGTTGTCCTTCCAGAACTCGAACGGATTGTTCTGATACTTCTCCTCTTTGAGGCTTAAATCCCTACCGTTCTTTAATACAAATAGTCTATTTGGCCGCTTGATGTTCAAGCGTCCACTGATGGTTCGATGGAAATCAAAGTTATGAGTGAGGAATATGCAGAAAAACTTATCCAGCTCGGAGACGTCCTTTAGATATTCAACAATGGCATATTTATTCTTATAGTCGAATGAGTCGGCGATGTCATCAGCAATCACCAGAGTTTCTTGTCCTTGTTTTCGTCTGGCGTTTATTTCGAAAAGGATATTCAGGATGTATAAGGCTCGCTTCTCCCCTTGGCTCAAAACCTCTAACAGCACTTTTCTATCGATGGCCCTGGGTTGTGCGTCCTCCTTGAAACCGAAGGAGATTTCGGGGCGAGTACCCTTCAGTATCACGTCCTCCTGATTGGATACATCAAGGGTAAACGGGACGGTGAAGCGTTCGTTGAAAATTTTTAAAACCTCTGCCCATTCAGTTGCTTCCTGCTTGGCTGCTTCGATGGATTGCTTGATAACTTCCTTCCCGATTCTGTATTCCTTCAGAAAATCGAGATAAGAATCACGTTCTGCCGACAGGTAGACAAGCCAGATGTTTTTTTGAAATGTCTTATAGTCGCTAAGCTCGGTGACAACATCCTTGTTATCCAGGAGGTAGTCTCTGAATTCCCGAAGCTCCTTGGTAGTCAGCTTCTTGTCGATCGCATCAAACTTCTTGCTGAGTCCATCATCCGTGAGAATTCTTGTTTTTTCGCGTTCAATCGTCGCTTCCAAATCATCTGCCGATGTTAGTTCCTCCTTGGTTTTGCCGTTAAAGAGGTTGACCGAATGGTTTGCGGCGAAAAAACCATTGTCAGCCAGATTTTTGTTGATTGTCTTGGCGTGGAAGTGGTTGAAGGTCTTGGAGAGGATCGGTGACCCCTCAATGAGTTCGTTGTACTTGTCGATATAGTCTTTCAGTTGTTGGCTAATTTGCCCGGATTCCAGCAGTGCCAGAGTTTTTTCGTTAAATAACCGCTCATAGACGATGATAGATAGTCGTTCATCTGATTTCTCGCTAACCTCCTTTTCCAATGCGTCAAGCAGATCATAGATGGAGGAGGCGCCGAACCGTTTGATGAGCTCACTTTCAGGAGTGATTGTTCTCCCTGTGAGTCCAGAACGCTGCTTCAGTCTCTTGAAGAGTTCGTCCTTCTTGGACTCAATCTTTTTCAGAGCATCGTCGTACTGCTGTTTTATGGCTTGGTTGACCAGAAGCAGCGAGGTTTTGTCCGAGTCGAAATTCTCGTTGTAGGGTTCAATGACGAAGACCTGTTCGGGTTTCAGGTCTACGTTACTTTCGTCTCTGATTTCCCGTTTCGTCTCACGGTCAGGATGAACGAGGTCACTCGAGTTCTTGCCCCTGCTCAAATCCAAGAAGGTCTTGGAAAGTGAGGTCTTCATAAACCCATTGGGTGCATACACAGAATACGCATCGGCATTCGTGAAATCGAAATTGCATTGCAACTGGCCGATTCCGTAGCAGTTCGAAAGCGTGACAGAAATTTTATTCATTGGTTGCCAGAGCACAGATTGAGAAGATAGACAGGCAATATGCCATAAGCTTATCGTCTTCGCGCAAACGAGTGAAACGATTTTGAACGACTACTTTGGAAGTACCACCCACCTTTCGTGATCTCTCATACCTAAACGGCCGGTAGTCGGCACATTGCCGCCCGAATGTGGCCAAAGACCCAAGATCGGCTGAGGCCGAAATTCGGCCTTGTACACGCGACAATAGGCAGCACCTCAGCCAAAACAGTTCGTAGGATGGGTTTGCGTCAATGACCGGGATACTCCAAGTTGGTGGCGTTGAGGTGGGGTATCATTCGCGTACCGCTGCACGAAAAACTTCGTTGAGACTGTCCATTGCAGCTAAGGGCGAGTTCTGGGCCTGAACAGTCTCGAGCCGGTCAAGCTCTTGCTCAATGAAGGCGTGAATGCTTTCAACGGGCGGCGCAAGCCCCATTTCAGGCGCGGCTTTCTTTCTCTCCAAGAGATTCTTGATGTCGACTAGGAGGGTGCGCTGATCGTCGATTAGATGTAGCAGTTTCTCAAACTCGATTGGTGCAGGCCTGCCGTACCGTTCGAGCCAGCGCACTGAAAGCAACGGGCGTAGGACGTAGAAGTACTTCTTTAGCGGCACGAGTTCGCCCTTCAGGTAGCCACGGTAGTTTGTTCTCGCCATGCTGCGGTAATGGTGGACTCCGCGTATGCATGAGTACACCGACGGCAGGAGGCGCCGAACATCTGCGGCAAAGTTACCTCTTTCCAGATAGACGATTGGCGACTGAATCGACTCGACGAAGGCCGGATTGGATCGTGCAAAGAGGCGAAGTGCCTTTCTAACGTCCCATCCGTTCATATCGATTTCGTCGATTATCGGGTACTCGATTACGTCGCGCTTGTCTTCGAGGTTTACCGACAGATACCAGTTGGGCCTATTTGCGTAGATGAAGCGCACGTCGTAGTCACTGTTTGGTGACTCGAAGCCCCATGCTCGACTACCGGACTCGACGGCAAGCAGCACGCGTACTCCGTGCTCGCGCTCGGCCTTTTGAATGCGGGAGAGGATCTCTGAACGAACTGGTACGGGGATCATGACGCCCAACAGTTATTAAACGGACCCGCGGGATCCATATATAAATTGATATCGGGAGCAATCCTCAATGGACGGTTGTAGCAACCGCACAAAGCTTTCCTGGCGGTGAGATCTCATAACGTTTCCTTGACAACAAAACGGCGAATCGATTCCAGCACCTGCTCATCATTGATACCGCGCTTTGAGTCGCAAACAATCAGAGTGGGCCAGTTGCCAGAAAACGCATCGGGCGAGTCGTCGAGTACGGCAAACCGCCTCACGTTGTTCATGCAAACGTAGTTCCGAATGCTTTGATCTCGCTCCCGGCCCTGTGTGACCCCCACAATGCGCGGCTGCATTGCCCGAGGAAAGCGGGCGATCAATTCTTCTTTCGGGTACAGATGCCGCCAAGACGAATGCACGACAATAACCACAGGATGCGGTTCGATGATTTCCCATAAGAGCGGCGCCCATTGAAACAAATTTGGATTGTCCGAGACCACAAGATCGTTGCCGCGATACTCGAAATCACGGGAGTCCATCGCGTGAAACACACCATCGAAATCGACAAAAATCACCGCGTCACTCATGGTTCGTCTGCTGTTCATCGGCCGCTTGTTGCTCTGCTGCATAGGCTGGAAATCTCAGTATCGAAGAAGATCAGCATGCCGTCTTCCTCCTAAAGCCCGAGGATGTTGATAGAACGCTCGTATTCCATGACCTCGCGAAGCCAAGCCACCAGTCCCAGTACCATTTGCCGCAAGGCCGGGACGTTTTCCTCAAAGCTATCAAAAAACCTGTCATGTCGAGCAAATACCGGGAGCCACCTAAGATCGGCCTTGGTGGCGGTCGGCGACCGCACACTGGCAAACCGGTCCAAATCTCGGATGGGTTTGTGTTTCATAGTTCGATCACCAAGTCAGGCCGGAAGTTGATATCAGCGCGCCCGCGCTCTCCCGGATACCCCAGCTGATTCGAGATGACCCGGCAACCGCCTTCCGCACCCCACGGGTGTTTCTTCCAGGGCACCAAGAAGTCATTGTTCGTATGCGTATGGCCGTGGCACCAGACATCGATCCGGTGCTTTTCCATCAGGTGTGAAAGATCGCTAACGAAATATGGTGACAGGTCGCTGCCCTCATACTGTGGCGCGACACAGTTACGATGCGGCGCGAAATGGGTGACCACCACCGTTTTGCCATTGAACGGCTTGGCGAGTTCGGTATCCAGCCAGCGGACCGCTGTCCAGTGCAGCTTAAGCGTGTCGCGTGGCTCTAGCCTCTTGCCTCCTCTGGCGTGGATCATCCAGTAATCATTAATTCCACGCCTAGCGATGGCCATATAGGCATCCGCCTTGTCGGCACCATACAGATTGAACCCGCTCCAAAGTGTACACCCGAGAAAACGCACGCCATTTAGCTCAAAGCTGCGCTTCTCCAGAAAGTGCATCTCTGAACGTTCCCTGGCGGGCTTCTGCAATTCAGCCAACATGCCAAGATGAGCGTCGTAGTATTCGTGGTTGCCGGCCACGTAAATGACGGGTTGCTGAAACGTTGCTGCTGCCCAGGCGAGTCCTCGAGTGTGGCTGCCGATATCGCCAGCAAGGATGATCAGGTCGACATCAAGCGCAGGCGGTTCCCATGCCTTGATTTCAAGGTGCAGATCGGAGTAAAGCGCGAATCTCATCTTGCCAACCTCGTCACCATTTCATCAATGTGACTTGCAAGTGAG
>Ga0316604_10001664_pt1 | contig 18905 bp, 10 predicted proteins | sample OWC_soil_day20_C_FD_207650 | JGI IMG/M metagenome (GOLD analysis project Ga0316604, IMG submission 207650) | Wetland soil microbial communities from Old Woman Creek delta, Ohio, United States - OWC_soil_day20_CT | ecosystem: Environmental > Terrestrial > Soil > Wetlands | place: USA: Ohio... | reverse complement strand
CCGCGGCAGCGCGCTTCTCGGACAGCTTCTGGTTGTAGGCGTCACCACCGATACGGTCGGTGTGGCCAACGGCGAGGATCACTTCGAGCTTGATGGCCTTGGCCTTGGAGACCAGTTCGTCGAGCTTTGCCTTGCCTTCCGGACGCAGCACAGCCTTGTTGAAGTCGAACAGCGCGTCAGCGGCGACGGTGATCTTCTCACCGGTCGGCTTCGGGCCAGCAGCAGCGGCGCCGGTGGCGGCAGCGGCCTTCGGGGCACAAGCTTCGGCCGGCAGCAGGTCCTTGTCGCATTCGCAACCGGCAGCATCCTTGGCGGCAGCGGCCGGGGTCCAGTAACCGGTGCGCCAGCACAGGCCGAAGCCGCTCTTGGCGACGACGTCGCGCTGGTCGATGACATATACGCGTTCCTGGGCAGTGGCAGCAAAGCCGATGCCGGCCAGCAGGGCCAGAACCAGCGACTTCTTGGCGATGTTTTTGATCATGAGATATCCCTGTCGAAAAAATTTAGACGGCGTATTGTAAGCGCAAACTGCTTCATTTCATTACGTATTGTTTATTCACTTCACCCATTAGAGCACGATTCGGCGGCACTTGCCGGCCCAGCTCCGTTACACAACTACAATCGATATGGGTAACTGATTATCCGACAATCATGGTTCGATGTTGAGCGAAAAAAACAGTTTAATGACAAAAATGCGTGAAATACTGCACTGGCTGCTCGGCAAGAGCCAAGCAGCCGGCAATCCGCTGCACGAGGCCTTGCTCGCCTTCCGCGAGCCGCAGGCCGAACCCTTGGAACTGATCCGCCAACTGGTCACCCAGTTGCGCCCGCGCAACTGGGACGACGGCGAGGCGGCCCTGCGCTATGCCGAAATGCTGGACATTCTGGAAAACGATGCCGCCTTGCTCGCCGCTTTCCGGGGCCACGTCGTGCATTTCCTCGCCACCCGCCGGCTGGTCACCTTTTTTACCGACAGCGGCATCCTGCCCGGCACCGGCTTTTTCTCCGAGTGGTGGCGCATCCTGTGGAACCGCATCCTGCCCGAGGCGCCGGACGAACGCCGCCTGAAGGATTGCCTGCACGTCGTGTACGATCGCTCGACGGACTGGCGCTGGATGGAGCAGATTCCGCTCGAATATTCGCAACGCTTCTGGGCGCTGGTCGCACCGAGCGAGGAACTGCACAATTTCGACTGGCGCGGCATCCAGGAGCAGATGCTCGATTCCGTGCTACTGCTCGCCCACCGGGTCAGCGGTCTGGGTGTCGAAAGCGAACTGATGCGGGCCAGCACCAATTTCGACGACGATACCCCGTGTTTCATCGCCCTCTCGGCCGAGGCCCTCGATTTCGTCAACAGCCTGCGCGCCGCCCTCGACGATCCGAGTCTGAGCGCCGACGACGGCAGCCAGTTGCAAGTCATTGCCGCACAGTGCCGGGGCAGCCTGCAGCGCATCCGCAAGCGGGCCCTGACCGTCGGCACCAGCCTGCACCTGTCCTATCTGCTGACCCGCAGTGAACAATGCCTGGTCCGCCTCGAGGAACTGCTGACCATTTTGACCGCCTCCCGGACATCGACCGCCCGCAGTGGCGCCATCGAGGCCTGGGCCGAGTTCGCCCGCGACGCCTTCCTCGCCGAAAACCGCCGCAACAGCCTGTTCTTCTACATGAAGCAGTTGTCCCGCCTGCTCGCCGTCCGCGTCACCGAGAATGCGGCCCGCTCGGGCGAGCATTACATTTGCGAAACGCCGTCCGATTACAGCCACATGTGGCGCTCGGCGGCCGGCGCCGGCGTGCTGATCGGGCTGATGGCTCTGCTCAAGATCAAGGCGGCCGCATTGCACGCGCCGCTGTTCGGCGAGGCTTTCATGTACAGCATGATCTACGGCCTCGGTTTCGTCCTCATCTACCTGCTCGGCATGACGGTCGCCACCAAGCAGCCGGCGATGACGGCGCAGACGCTGGCCGGTCTGCTCGGCGACCTCAAGCCGCGCCGCAGCGCCGACCTCGAACGCCTGGTCGACGTCGTCGCCGCCGTCTGCCGCAGTCAGCTGGCGGCGATTGCCGGCAACGTCATGGTCGCGCTGCCGATCGCTATCGCCGTTGGTTACGGCCTGAGCCGGCTGGGCGGCACGCAGCTGATCCCGCTGGAAAAGGGGGCGCATCTGCTGGCCGACCTCAACCTGCTTGGCTGGGCCTTGCCGCATGCCGCCATCGCCGGCTTCTACCTGTTCCTGTCCGGCCTGATCACCGGCTATTTCGACAACCAGGCGGCCTATGCCGAGGTCGGCCTGCGCATCGGCCGCCTGCACTGGCTGCGCCGGCTGTTCGGGGCGGAGCGGGCGATCCGCGTCGGCAATTACATCCAGGCCCGGCTGGGCGGCATCATGGGCAACTTCCTGTTCGGCTGCATGCTCGGCTCGACCGGCGTCATCGGCACCATCCTCGGCCTGCCGCTCGATATCCGCCATATCGCCTTCTCCTCGGCCAATCTCGGCTATGCGCTGACCGCCTTCGACTTCGTGCTGCCGCTCAAGGCCGTGCTGTGGGCGGCGCTCGGCGTCGCCGCGATCGGCTTCGTCAATCTGGCGGTCAGCTTCTCGCTGGCCCTGCGCACCGCGCTCGGCGCCCGCCGCATCCAGTTCGAGCACTGGGGACCGTTGCTCAGCGCCATCTGGCGGCGTTTCCGGCAACAACCGCGGAGTTTCCTGCTGCCGCCCCGCCAGGCGGCCGCCGAGTAGCGGGTAAAATGCCGGGGTGTTATTACGCCCGCCCCCGGCTCCCCGCCGTTTTCTCCCCTTGTTGCTGTTCGCCCTGGCCAGCCCGCTGGCCGCCGGCGAGATCGACTTGCGCGCCCCAGCTGAAATCAGCGAACTGCTCACTCCCTATTTGCCGGAGACGCCGGGCAGCCAGCGCAAGCTGCAGGAACTGCTCGGCGAAATCCTGGCCACCGAGGGCTATTTCTCGCCGGTTTTCGAATTCAGCGAGCAGCAGGGCGATCTGCAGGTGACGATCACGCCCGGCCCGCGGACCCGGGTCGGCAGCGTCGATCTGGCGGTGGACGGCCCGCTGACGGCCAAAACCAAAGAGGAACTACTGGCCGGCTGGGGCCTGCCGGTCGGCCAGCCGTTTCGTCAGGAGGACTGGAGCGAGGCCAAGCAGCAGGTGCTGGCCCGCTTGCTGGCGGTCGAACATGCCGCCGCCCAGTTGCTCGACAGCACGGCGGAAATCGACACCGAAACGCAGCGCGCCGCCTTGCGCGCCCATTACGACGCCGGTCCGCCCTATCGCTTTGGCGAACTGAAGATCAGCGGCCTGCAACGCTATACGCCCGAACTGATCCAGCGCTACAACCGCACGGTGCTACCCGGCGAGCCCTACCGCGAGGACCGACTGAACGCGCTTCAGGCGACGCTGCAGGCCAGCCCCTACTTCGCCTCGGTCCATGCCAGCCTCGACATGGACAGGGAAATCGGCCCGGACGGTACGGTGACCGCCCCCATCCTGCTCCGCGTCCGCGAACGGGCGGCGCACCGGGTGGCCTTCGGGGCCGGCATCAGCTCCAACACCGGCGCCCGCGTCGAGGCCAACTACCACACGCCCGACCTCTTCAACCAGGCCTGGGAATTCGATACCGGCCTGCGCCTGGAACAGAAGAAGCAAACCGCCTACGCCGACGTCTTTCTGCCGCCGGACGACAAGAACCGGCGCAACAGCGTCGGCCTGATGGCCGAAGGCACCGACATCCAGGGCCTGAAGACCGAGCGCTATGCCTTCGGAGCCCAGACCGTGCAGCAACGCGGCAGCATCGAACAGCGGCTGTCGCTGAACTGGCAGGAAGAACGGCGCGAGCCGGACGGCGCCCTGGCGACAACCAGCCGGGCCCTGGTGCCGAACGTGATGTGGACCTGGCGCCAGGTCGACAACCCGCTCGACCCGCATAAAGGCATCGTCCTTCAGGCGCAGGTCGGCGGCGGCGCCAAGGCGCTGTTTTCCGACCAGAACTTCATCCGCCTGCATTCGCGCTGGCAGCAATTCATTCCGCTCGGCCAGGCCAACCTGCTCACCCTGCGCGGCGAAATCGGCTACACGCTGGCCGATTCGCGCCAGCACATCCCGCAGGACTACCTGTTCCGCACCGGCGGCACCGGCTCGGTGCGCGGCTATGCCTACCAGAGCCTCGGCATCAAGGAAGGCAGCGCCACGGTCGGCGGCCGCTACCTCGGCGTGGTCAGCGCCGAAGCGACGCACTGGCTGAACGAAAGCTGGGGCATCGCCGGCTTTGTCGATGCCGGCGATGCCGTCGACGACCTGCAGGACATCCGCCTCGCCGTCGGCTACGGTCTCGGCGCCCGCTGGCGCAGCCCGGCCGGACCGATCGGCGTCGACCTCGCCTACGGCCAGCGCACCGCCGAATTCCAGCTGCACTTCTCGCTGGCCATCCCGTTCTGAGCATGCGCTACCGAACTCTCAGCCTCGCCACCACCGCCCTGCTCGGCACGCTGGCCGGCGGCTCATTCTGGCTGACGGCCAGCGAAAGCGGCCTGCACACGGTGAGCCGGCTGGCCGCCAGCGCCAGCGGCGGGCGCCTGCACATCGCAGCCGCCAGCGGCAGCCTGCTCGGCCCGGTCGACCTCGCCAGCCTGCGCTGGACCAGCCCTGGCCTCGAGTTGCGCGCCGAGCAAATCCACCTCGACTGGTCGCCCGGCGCCCTGCTCCAGGGCCGGCTGCAGGTCGCCGAACTGAGCATCGGCAAGCTGCGCCTCGAGATCGCCGGCAGCGACGAAAAAACGCCGCCACCGAGCACGCTGGGCCTGCCCCTGGCGGTCGACCTCGAAAAAGTGGCCATTTCCCGCCTGGAAATTGGCGACGCCTTCGCCGCCGACGATCTCGCCGGCCGCCTCAGCCACGACGGCGAGTCCTACAGCCTGCAGGACTTCTCGGCGCGCAGCGGCGACACCCGACTCACCGGGCAAGCCCGGCTCGCCGCCGACTCCCCGCTGCACTTGGCCGCCACCGCCGAAATCAACGGCCAGCTCGAACAGCACCCACTGGCCCTCAGCCTGAGCGCCAGCGGTCCGCTCGCCCGCCTCGACCTGGCCGCCAGCGCCCGGGCCGGCGTTGAGGGCGAAGTGCAGGCCGTGCTGACACCGTTCGCCGACGCCCCCTTTGCCAGCGCCCACGTCGCACTCGACAACCTTGACCCGGCCGCCTGGCAAAAGAGCGCCCCGGCCGCCCGCCTCAGCCTGCGCGCCGATCTCCAGCCGCAGGGCAGCGGTATCGCCGGCCATTTTTCGCTGAGCAATGCCAAGCCGGGGCCACTCGACCGCCAGCTGCTGCCGCTGGCCAGCCTGAGCGGCCAACTGGCCTGGCAGGACGGCATCGGCCGTTTCGATGCCGTGCAAGCCCGCCTAATCGGCCAGAGCCGCCTGGACGGCGAAGCCCGCTGGCAGGCGCAGGCGCTGCACCTGAACTTGCAGGCGCGCCAGCTCGATGCCGGCCAAATCGTCACAGCCCTGCGGTCGACCCGCCTGAACGGCCTGATTTCAGCCAAGCTCGGCGTCAACCGCCAAGACCTCGAAGTCGACCTGCAAGATCCGACGTTCCGCCTGCAGGCCGCCGCCAGCCACGCCGCCGGCCGGCTGACCCTGCCCCGGCTGGAACTGGCGGCCGGGCCGGCTCGACTGGCGGCGCATGGCGAACTGGCGCTGAACGAGCAGATGCGCTTTACCGCCGCCGGCGAACTCAGCCGCTTCGACCCCAGCCGCTTTGCCAAAGTCAAGCCGGCGCGGATCAACGCCAGCTTCAAAAGCGAGGGCAAGCTGGCGCCGCGCCCGCTGCTCAGTGCCAGTTTTGAGCTGAAGGACAGCCAGTTCGCCAGCCAGCCGCTGAGCGGCCGCGGCCGCCTGAGCATCGACTGGCCGCGCATCCCGCAGGCCGACATCGAACTGCTCGCCGGCGCCAACCGCCTGCACGCCAACGGCGCTTTCGGGCGGCCGGGCGACCGGCTGGCGGTCGACCTCGAGGCACCGCAACTTTCCCCGTATGGTCTGGAAGGCGGCATCAGCGGCCGGCTCGACCTGGCGGGCAGTATCGAGCAACCGCAACTGGCCGCCCGGCTGCAGGCCGCCAAGCTCGGCCTGCCCGGTGTCGTCCGCCTGCATGGCCTGAGCCTGGAGGCCGAAGCCGCCGGCCAGCCCAGTTCGCCCTTGCGCCTCGGTCTCGTCGTCGCCAGCCTGGCCACGCCCGACCAGCCGGATCTGCTCAAGCAACTGCATCTGCAGGCCAGCGGCAGCAATCAGGCTCACCGCCTGAGCGCCAGCGCCGAGCTGACCGGCAAGAACCGTTTCGCGCTGAGTGCCGAAGGCGGTCTGCTCAGCGCAGCCGGCACCAGCAGCTGGCAGGGCCAGTTGCTCAGCGCCGAGTTGAATGCCGACGACAAGAACCGCAGCTTCCAGCTCAGCGCCCCCGCCCCCGTGTTGCTGGCCGCCGAGCGCTGGCGCTTCGGCCCGGCCCGGCTGAACGGCAACCCGAACAACTGGCAGGCCAGCCTGCAGGCCGAGGCCGCCCAGCAGCAACTGCAGGCTAGCCTGAGCGGGCGCGGGCCGCGCATCGGCCAGGTCGACGGCGAACTGAAAGCCGGCCTGCGCGGCGCCTGGTCGCTCGACCAGCAGGCGGCCTGGCTGGGCAAACTGAAAATGGATGTCGCCGACCTCGGCTGGCTGACCGAACTGCTCGGCGAGCAATGGCAGACCGCCGGCCGCTTCAGCGGCGAACTGCAGGTCGCCGGCACGCCGGCGCTGCCGTTGGCCAACGGCCAGTTCCGCGGCGAAAAACTGGCCCTGCGCCTGCCCGAGCAGGGCCTGAACCTGGCCAACGGCGAGCTCGACATCACGCTCGGCAACAACCTGCTGCGCGTCCAGAAACTGGGTTTCGACAGCCTGCTGCAAGCGCTGCCGCGGCCGCTGCTGCTCGCTGCCAGAAACGACGTCGAGAGTCTGACCAAGCGCCCGGGCCGCCTCGAAATATCGGGTGAAATGCAGGTCGACCGCAGCACCGGGGCCGACAACGCCTTCCTCGACGTCCGTCTCGACCGGCTCGGCATTTTCCAGTTGCCCGACCAGTGGGTGGCGGTTTCCGGCGACGGCCGGCTCAGTTGGCAGGGCGGCACGCTCGGCGCCAAGGGCAAGCTGGCGGTCGATGCCGGCTACTGGCAACTGGCCTCCGGCGGCGCCCCCAGCCTGTCCGACGATGTCGTCATCAAGCGCCCGGGCAGCGACAAGGCGGCGAGCAGCCTGCGCCCGAAACTCGATCTCGACCTCAGCACCGATCTCGGCAAGAGCTTCCTGTTCAAGGGCGCTGGCCTCACCGCCCGCCTCGTCGGCGACATCCGGCTGCGCGCCAACGGCCGCGACCTGCCCCGGGCCAGCGGCAGCATCCGCACCCGCGACGGACGCTTCGATGCCTACGGCCAGCAACTGGCCATCGAGCGCGGCGTGCTCAACTTCCAGGGCCTGCTCGACAACCCGGGGCTCGACGTGCGTGCCGTCCGCAAGGGGCTCTCGGTCGAGGCCGGCGTACAGATCAGCGGCACGGCGCAACGTCCGGTCGTCAAGCTGGTTTCCGACCCCGAATTGCCGGATGCCGAAAAACTGGCCTGGCTGGTGCTCGGCCACGGCCCGGAGCAGATGAGCGCCGGCGACGCGACTGTGCTGCTCTCGGCGGCCGGCGGCCTGCTCGGCAAAGATTCGGGCGGCGTCGTCCAGCAACTGAAAAGCGGCTTCGGCATCGACGACTTCGGCGTCCGCCAGGGCGGCATCGGCGACACCGGTAGCCGCCAGCAGAGCAGCCGCGTTGCCGGCAGCAATTTCGACACCACGGCGACGACCGGCACCCAGATCCTCAGTGTCGGCAAGCGCCTGTCGTCGAACGCCATGCTCTCCTACGAACAGGCGCTGGGCAAGGCGGAGAGCATCGTCAAGCTGACCGTCAACCTGAACCGCCAGGTCTCGCTGATTGGCCGCGCCGGCAGCGACAACGCGCTCGACCTGTTCTATACCATCACTTTCGGCCGTTCTGGGCCGGAGTCACGTTGATGCGGGCGGCTGTTACGCCAGCCGAACATGGAATAATCGCCCTTATGCCAAGCATTTATCCCGACTTTTCGACCTTGTCCCAACCAGGAAAAACCATGCGCTATTCACTACTCGGCCTCGCCCTGCTATCGACCTTTGCCCTTGCCGAACCCGCCAAAGATGCGCTCAGCCAGGCCAAGTTCGAGGAACGCTTCCACGCCGCCGACAAGAACAAGGACGGCAAGCTGTCGCGGGCCGAGGCCAATGCCGAATTCCCGCGCGCCCCGGAGTTCTTCGACCAGATCGACAGCAACAAGGACAACGCCGTGACGCTGGCCGAGGTCAAGCGCGCTGTCGACCGCTACGTCAAGACGACCCTGGCCAGCAGCAAGGCGGGCAGCAAATACGTCCAGCCGCAGGACCTGAAGGGCGAGCCGCTGCCGGCCGCCGGGACGGCGACGCCGGAAGCGGCCTTCGCCAGCAAGGCCGAAGCCAGCCGCCAATATCGCTACGACTACTACGAAGCGCTGGCCGAGAGCCAGGCAAAGACCCGCGACCGCGGCGAACCGACCCAGCCCGAGCCCTACCCGAGCGTTTTCAAGAAGAGTTTCTAAGTCCGCATCAAGATTCAGACGGGGGCGCTCACCGGCGCCCCGCTGCCTTTCCGGCTCAGCGGCTGGTAGCCAGCCGCCGAACCCGCCCGATCAGGTCGTCGACGTAGGTGAAGACGACCGGAATGACCAGCAGGCTGAGGAAGGTCGAGGTGATCAGGCCGCCGATGACGACAATCGCCATCGGCGCCCGGAAGCTCGGATCGGTGCCGATGCCGAGCGCGATCGGCAGCATGCCGGCGCCCATCGCCACCGTCGTCATGACGATCGGCCGCGCCCGCTTGCGGCAGGCGTCGAGCAAGGCGCTCCAGCGGTCGAGGCCGTGGTCGCGGCGGGCCAGGATGACGTAGTCGATAAGCAGGATGGAGTTCTTGGTGGCGATGCCCATCAGCATGATCAGGCCGATCATCGACGGCATCGACAGCGCCGTGTGCGAGATGAACAGGGCGAGGAAAGCGCCCGGCACCGAAAGGACCAGCGCCGCCAGGATGGTCACCGGCTGCACGAAATCCTTGAAGAGCAGGACCAGCACGATGTAGATGCAGAGCACGCCGGTCGCCATGGCCAGGGCAAAGCTGGCGAACAGCTCGCCCATCGCCTCGGCGTCGCCGACCGTGGTCTGGATGACGCCGGGTGGCAGCTTGCGCAGGCTGGGCAGGGCCAGCGCCTGTTTCTCGACTTCGCCGAGCGGCTGGTTGTTCAGTTCGATCTCGAAATTGATGTTGCGCAGCCGGTCGTAGCGGTCGATTTCGGCAGGGCCGCCGGCGATGCTCAGGCTCGCTACATTGCCGATCATCACCGGGCCGTGCTTGCCGGGCACCGTCATCCGTTCAAGCAGGCCGAGATCCTGACGGGCGGCCGGCGGCAGCTTGACGATGATCGGCACCTGGCGTTGCGCCAGATTCAGCTTGGCCAGGCTCTGGTCATAGTCGCCGGCGGTGGCGATGCGCAAGGTATCGGCAATCGCCGCCGAGGTGACGCCGAGGTCGGCGGCGCGGGCGAAATCGGGGCGGACGACCAATTCCGGGCGAACCAGACTGGCCGTCGTCGTCACGTTGCCGATGCCGGGGATGCTGCGCAGGTCGCGCTCGACCAGCCGGGCATGTTCGGAGAGCAGCGGGCCGTTTTCGCTGGCCAGCACCAGTACGTATTTCTCGTTCGAGCCGCCGAAACCGACCTTCAACTGGACGCCGGGTAGTTCGGCCAGGGCCAGGCGGAAGTCGCGTTCGACATCCTGCTTGGTGACGCCACCGCGTTGCTTGCGCGGCGTCAGGTTGATGGTCAGCGTCGCCTTGCGCACCTCGGCCGCACCGCGCGGCGCAAACGGGTCGCTGCCGGCGGCGCCGCCGCCGATAGCGGTGTAGACCATCTTCACATGCGGGTGCCGTTCGACGATGGCGCGCGCCTTTTCGGCGGCGGCCAGCGTTTCCTGGAAGGTACTGCCGGGCGGCAGGGAAACATAGACCTGGGTTTGCGACAGATCGTCCGGCGGCAGGAAGCCGGTCGGCAGCAGCGGCACCAGGGCAAAGGAGCCGACGAAGAAGACGACCGTGGCGAGCATGGTCAGTACACGGTGCTTCAGGCACCAGGCGGCCCAGCCGGCATAGACCTTCAACCAGCGCGGTTCGTGATGTTCGGCACTGAGCGGTTTCAGGATGTAGGCCGCCATCATCGGCGTCAGCAGGCGGGCGACGACCAGCGAGAAGAAAACGGCGATTGCTGCGGTCCACCCGAACTGGACGAAGAATTTGCCGGCGACGCCGCTCATGAAGGCGGTCGGCAGGAAAACGGCGATCAGCGTGAAGGTGGTGGCGATCACCGCCAGGCCGATTTCGTCGGCCGCCTCCATCGCCGCCTCGAACGGCGTCTTGCCCATGCGTAGGTGGCGCATGATGTTCTCGATCTCGACGATGGCGTCATCGACCAGGATGCCGACGACCAGCGACATCGAGAGCAGGGTCACGACATTGAGCGTGAAGCCCATCAGGTGCATCGCGGCGAAGGCCGGGATGATCGACAGCGGCAGCGCGGTAGCCGAGACGAAGGTAGCGCGCCAGTCGCGCAGGAACAGCCAGACGACGATGACGGCCAGGATGGCGCCTTCGATCAGCAGCGACATCGAGCCTTCGAAGTTCTCCTCGACCGGATCGACGAAATTGAAGGCTTCGGTAATCGTGATATCGGGATGCTCGGCGCGCAGCTTGTCCAGCGTCGCCCGCACATTGTTGGCCAGTTCGACTTCGCCGGCGCCGCGGCTGCGCACGATTTCGAAGCCGACCACCGGCTTGCCGTTGAGCAGAGCGGCCGAGCGCTGCTCGCCGACCGTGTCGCTGACCGTCGCCACCTGGTCGAGGCGCAAACGGCGGCCGTCGGAGAGCAGGATGTCCATCGCCGCCAGTTCGGCCGCCGATTGCACGGTGGCGATGGTGCGCACCGATTGTTCGATGCCGCCGACGTCGGCCTTGCCGCCCGAAGCTTCCTGCTGAATCTGGCGCAATTGCCGCGAGATGTCGGCCGCCGTCGCGTTCAGCGCCAGCAGCCGGGCCGGATCGAGTTCGACGCGGATTTCGCGGGTGACGCCGCCGACCCGGGCCACCGAGCCGACGCCGCGCACGCTCAGTACCGACTTGGTCACCGTGTTGTCGACGAACCAGGATAGCGCCTCGTCGTCCATCCGGTTCGAGGCCACCGTATAGGTCAGGATCGGGCTGCCGGCCAGGTCGACCTTGGCGATCACCGGGTCCTTCAAGTCGCCCGGCAGGTCGGAGCGAATGCGCGAAACGGCATCGCGCACGTCGTCGACCGCATCCTGCGTCGCCTTTTCCAGGCGGAACTCGACGGTGACGACGGTAACGCCGTCCTGCACCTTGGTGTAGATGTGCTTGATGCCCTGCAGCGTCGCCACCGAATTCTCGATCTTGCGCGCCACCTCGGTTTCCATCTGCGCCGGCGCCGCCCCGGGCAGCGAGGCGGTGACGGTCACCGTCGGCAGATCGACATCCATGAACTGCTGCACCTTCATCGCCTTGAAGGCCATGACGCCGAACAGCGTCAGCATGATGAAGAGCAGGATGGCCGGGGTCGGATTCCGGATCGACCAGGCGGAAACGTTCATTGGGCTTTGCTGCCGGCGACGACTTTCACCGCATCGCCATCAGCCAGGAAGCCGGCGCCGGATTCGACGATCTGCGCTGATGCCGGCAGCCCGGAAACAACTTCCAGGCGCTCGCCGAGACGCCGGCCGACGACGATCTTGCTCTGCGCAACGCGCCCGACCTCGCCATCGCGATTTTCCAGCCGGAAAACGTAGGCAAAGCCTTCGCGCAGGACGACTGTCGTCTGCGGCACGGTCAGGGCCGGACTGCGCCCGAGTTCGAATTCACCGCGGGCGAACATGCCGGCGCGCAGGTCGTCGCTGACCGGCAGATCAACATAGACCAGGCCATTACGGGTTTGCGGGTCGACACTGGGCGCCACCGCCCGCACCTTGCCCTCGACGAGGTCGCCGTTCGGATTGCTCAACTTGGCGACACCGCCGACTTTGATCCTTGCCAGGTCGACCGAGGGCACTTCGGCCCGCCACTCCAGCCGGCCACCGCGAATCAACCGGAACAGTTCCTGCCCGGACTGGGTCAGCGAGCCGACGGCCGCGGCGCGCGCCGAAATCACGCCGTCATCGGACGCCAAGACGACGGTCTTGCTCATTTTCAGTTCGGCGGCCTGGGCCCGGGCGCGGGCAGCGGCAAGGCGGGCGGCGGCGGTATGTTCAGCCGTCTGGTACTGGGCGAACAACTGCGAACTGTAGAAGCCCTGGGCCTTCAGCTCCCGGGCCCGTTCGGCATTGCTTTTCGCCTCGCCGGCACTGGCTGTCAGTTCGGCCACCGAGGCCTTGGCTTCGGCCAGTTCGCTGGCCACGGTATCGCTGGCAATGCGCGCCAGGACCTGGCCTTTCTTTACTTTATCGCCGACTTGGGCAAGGACTTCGGTAATCCGGTAATTGCTGATTTCCGGACCGATCACCGCCTCCTGCCAGGCCACGACATTGCCGTTGGCGGCCAGCACCTGCGGCCACTCCTCGCTCTGCGGCGTGGTCAGGCTGACCGTCAGCGCCGGCTTGGCGACGGTATTGGCCGGCACAGCTGCCGGCTGGGGGGCCGGCCCGGAGAAGAGAAAGGCGCCGACTGCCACCAGGGCAGCCAGCACCAGCGCGATACGGGTTTTCCGCCCGGCAAGCGGACCCGAAGAGATGATTTTCATGCCTGAACCTGTGTCGACCGCAGTAATCGGCGAATGATACCTTGCTCCTTGCCGATGTCATCCCACGCCGACAGCAGGGTTATCCGCCGCCAGCCAGCTTATGCTGCGCCTCATCAGCGCTTTCATAGATCTGCGGCGGGATCTGCTGCTTCTCCAGCGCCTCGCCCAGCTTCATGCGCAGGAAGGTGTTGGAGGTATAGCGCGTCACGTTGTGGTAATGCCGGTCCATGATGCCTTTGACGACCCCGATGTAGTCATCGACCAGTTCCGGCAGGATCGTGAAGCGGTCGTAATTGACGATGGCGTTGACCTTGTGGCCGAGTGGCGCCAGCTTGCTTTCGACCGCTTCCAGCAGGCGTGCGATATCCGCCTCGCTGCGCACGCTGAGGCCGGCGAAATCGACGAAGAACAGGTTCTGGGCCGGATCGTAGGAGAGACGCTCGGCCATCGGCCGCTCCAGCATATCCGGCCGGATATTCATCGGCGCCTCGGTAAAGATGCGGGCATCCATCAGCTTCGGCGCACCGTGCATGATCGGCTTGAATTCCATCTTGTCGAGGATGTCCTTCTGCAGATCGACGCCGGGCGCGATTTCGGTCAGTTCGAGGCCATCGGCGGTCAGCTTGAAGACGCAGCGCTCGGTGATGTAGAGCACGCTCTTGCCCCATTTGGCGGCCTGCGGACCGCTGAAGGTGCGGTGCTCGACCTCGCCGACGAACTTGACTGCCTTGCCGTCTTCAAGAATAGCCAGTTTTCCGGCGTCGATCGCCACCTCCAGGTTGCCGGCCGTAAAAGTACCGACGAAGACCACCTTCTTGGCATTCTGCGAAATGTCGATGAAGCCGCCGGCGCCGGCCAGGCGCGGGCCAAATTTGGAAACATTGAGATTGCCCTGCCGGTCGGCCTGGGCCAGGCCGAGGAAGGCGATATCCAGTCCGCCACCCTGGTAGAAATCGAACTGGCTGGGCTGGTCGATGATCGCCTGGGCATTGGTCGCCGCCCCGAAACTCATGCCGCCGGCCGGCACGCCGCCGATGACGCCGGGTTCGGCGGTCAGCGTCATCAGGTCGATGACCTGCTCCTCGGCCGCGACATTGGCCACCCCTTCCGGCATGCCGATACCGAGATTGACCACGGCGTTGGCCTTCAACTCGAGCGCTGCCCGCCGCGCGATGATCTTGCGCTCGCTCATCGGCATCGCGGCGATGGCCGACATCGGCACCTTGATTTCGCCTGCGAAGGCCGCGCTGTACTGCTCGCTGAAGGTCTGCATGTGATATTCGGCCTTTTCGGCGACGACGACGCAGTCGACCAGAATCCCCGGGATCTTCACCTGTCGCGGGTTCAGCGTGCCGCGCTCGGCGATCCGTTCGACCTGGGCAATGACGATGCCGCCCGAATTGCGCGCCGCCATCGCGATGGCCTGCGCCTCCAGCGTCAAGGCTTCCTTCTCCATCGTGATGTTGCCGTCCGGATCGGCCGTCGTGCCGCGAATGATGCCGATATTGATCGGCAGCGCCTTGTAGAACAGGTATTCCTCGCCATCGATTTCCATCAGGCGAACGATGTCCTTGCTCGTCATCTCGTTCAGCTTGCCGCCGCCGAAACGCGGGTCGACGAAAGTACCGAGGCCGACCCGGGTGATGGTCCCCGGCTTGCCGGCGGCGATGTCGCGGAAGAGGTGGGTGATCACCCCCTGCGGCAGGTTGTAGGCCTCGATACGGTTGGTCACCGCCAGTTGCTGCAATTTGGGCACCAGGCCCCAGTGGCCGCCGATCACCCGGCCGACCAGCCCATCATGGCCGAAGTGGTTGAGTCCGCGCTCCTTGCCGTCGCCCTGCCCGGCCGCATAGACCAGGGTCAGGTTGCGCGGCCGGCCGAGGCCGTGCGGATCGCTCGCCTCGCTCTCGAGAAAAAGCTCCTCGAGGGCAATGGCAATGTTTTCGGCAAAGCCGATACCGACAAAACCACCGGTCGCGACGGTATCGCCATCCTTGATCAGACGGACGGCGTCGCGGGCGGAAACGATCTTGCCGGTATCCGAAGCACGCAATGAAGCGGCAATCGGGTGACGTGACATGGGCATGGTTTATCTCCTCACTATTGTTATAGCTGTCTCAAACAATACCGGTAGCGTAGTACACGGCAATCACGACGAAGACGGCCAGCGTCTTGATGCAGGTGATGGCGAAAATATCCTTGTAGGACTGGCGATGAGTCAGGCCGGTCACGGCGAGCAGCGTGATCACCGCGCCGTTGTGCGGCAGCGTATCCATACCGCCCGAGGCCATCGAGGCGACGCGGTGGAAGACTTCCAGCGGAATACCGGCGGCCTGCGCATTGGCGATGAAAGTGTCGGCCATCGCAGCCAGCGCGATACTCATGCCGCCGGAGGCGGAACCGGTGATGCCGGCCAGGGAGGTGACGGTAATGGCTTCGTTGATCAGCGGATTGGGAATCGAACTCAAGGCGTTGGCGACCACCAGGAACCCCGGCAGGGCGGCGATCACCGCCCCGAAACCGTACTCGGAAGCGGTGTTCATGGTTGCCAGCAGGGCGCCACCGATGGCGCCCTTGCTGCCTTCGGCGAACTTGGCAAATACGGTCTTCCAGGCGAAGACGAAGACAGTGGCAATACCGACCAGCAGCGCCCCTTCGACGGCCCAGATGGCGGCGACCGCCTTGGTCTGCTGCACCACCGGGGCGACCTTGCCGATTACGGCGGGGATGAAGGAGACCTTTTCGCCATAAAGGGCCGGGATCAGGTTGGTGAACACCTTGTTCATGACACCGACCATGATCAACGGCAGGATTGCGATCAGCGGATGGGCCAGCTTCTCGTGTTCGAAGGGCTCCGGCTCATTGCTGTGGCCTTCGCCGTAACCTTCGCCGGCGACAGCGGCCCGACGGCGACACCATTCGAGATAGGCCAGGCCGCAAATCAGGATGAAGGCTGCACCAATGATGCCCAGCCACGGCGCGGCATAAATGTCGGTCTTGAAGAAGGTGGTCGGGATGATGTTCTGAATCTGCGGCGTCCCGGGCAGCGAATCCATCGTCACCGTAAAGGCGCCGAGCGCGATGGTGCCGGGAATCAGGCGTTTCGGAATGCCCCCCTGACGGAACATCTCGGCGGCGAACGGGTAGACCGCGAAGACGACGACGAACAGCGAAACGCCGCCATAGGTCAGCAGGCCGCAGACGACGACGATGGCCAGCATCGCCCGCTCTCGACCAATGAAATTGATAACCGAGGCGACGATGGCCTTGGAAAAGCCGGACAGCTCGATCACCTTGCCGAAGACGGCGCCGAGCAGGAAGACCGGGAAGAAGTTCTTCACAAAGCCGACCATCTTGTCCATAAAGAGGCCGGTGAACATCGGTGCCACCAGGCTGGGATCGACGAACAACACAGCGCCGAGAGCACAGATCGGCGCGAAGAGAATGACGCTGTAGCCCCGATAGGCGACGAACATCAGGAAAGCCAGGGCGGCCAGTACAATCAGAAAGTCCACGGTTATCTCCAATATTAGTTATTAGACCGACTTCTATTGCACGCTACATGCCAGGGCGCCCAAGTCATTGAGCGCATTGAAATTGATGCGTTTTAGACCGTCGACCGCAGCAATCAGGCGTCAAGCCCGGCAGACACCATGTCCGCCTGGCCTGACAGGTCAGGCCGCATCGGCAGTGAGGCCGAGGGCGGCAATTTTTTCGTAGAGCGCGGCCCGCGAGATGCCCAGGCGACGCGCCGCCTGGGCCTTGTTGCCGCGACTTTCATCCAGCGCCGCCAGAATGGCCTTGCGCTCCGCCTGCGCCACCGCCTCGGCAATGCCGATCACGTTGGCGGGCGAGGCCGGGGCCGAATCCCGTGCCTTGGGCATGACGCGGTCGAGATCGGCCACTTCCAGCAGATCGGTATCGGTCATTAGCAAGGCGCGTTCAAGCACGTTGGCCAATTCCCGGACATTGCCCGGCCAATCGTGGCGCAGCAACCGATTCAAGGCCGGCGAACTGATATCGTGGGCCGGGATGTCGAGCTGCCGGCAGATCTGTTCGATCAGATACTCCGCCAGCAGCGCCATATCCTCCGGACGTTCGCGCAACGGCGGCGTATTCAGCGTGATGACGTTCAGCCGGTAATAAAGATCGGCCCGGAATGTTCCGGCGGCGACCATCTGTTCAAGATCGCGACTGGTCGCAGCAATGATCCGCACATCAACCGCCACCACGCGATTCGAACCGACTGCTTCAAACTCGCGCTCCTGCAGGGTACGCAGCAGCTTGGCCTGGAGCGCCAGCGACATGTCGCCGATTTCGTCGAGGAAAAGCGTGCCGTGATCGGCCAGCTTGAACTTGCCCTCCCGGCCACGGCGGTCGGCCCCGGTATAGGCGCCCGGCGCGACGCCGAAAAACTCCGCTTCGAGCAGCGTTTCCGGCACGGCGGCAATGTTGACCGCAACGAACGGGCGGTCGGCCCGCGGACTGGCGGCATGGATGGCCTGGGCCAGCAACTCCTTGCCGGTCCCCGTCTCGCCGAGAATCAGGACCGATGAAGCCGTCCGGGCAGCGCGGCGGGCGGCCTGTTTCAACTCGGTGGACGCCTCGCCGGCCCCGATGAAACTGGAAAAGGTATATTTCGTCCGCCGTGCCTCGGCCAGCTTGCGTTCGGCATCGGCCAGCTCGGCCCGCAACAGCTGGTAGCGGGAAACAACCGGCGCAAGATGCCGGGGGTCGTCGTAAAGAATGAAGCCGACCGCACCAACCACCGTCCCCGCCGCATCCCGCAGCGGCAAGCGGGTGACGACGAACGACTCCTCGCCGACATCCATGATATCGAGCATGATCGGCTTGCCACTCTCGACCACCTGGCGCATCTGGCTATTGGCAATGACACTCTCGACCGGCTGCCCGATCGCCAGCGATGGATCGACGATCCCGAGACGCCCGGGGTAATGGTCATTCATCCAGACGACACGGGACTGGGCATCGACGATCACCGCCCCTTCGCACAAGTCGGAAAAGTGCGAGACCAGCGACTCTGACGCCAATCGGCGCAATTCATCCCGTGTTGCCATAAGGAACCCGTGCAGGGATCAGTGGGCCAGCGCCGCCTCGATCTCGGCAAAGGTACTCGCCAACTCGAAGCCCAGCACCGGCACGCCCAACAGACGGCCGATCTGGGTCGCCGAGAAAATTCCCCGCACGCGCGGCAGGCCGGTCGCCGGATCGACGTCCTCGACCATGATGTGCTGGCGTCCCTGACTCTTCAGGGCATTCAGGATATCGATCACGCGGGCGTTCATCACCTCACTCAAATACAGCGTATCGATGTTGCCCACGGCAACCATCAGGTCCTTGACCGTCAAATCATCGCGCTTGCCGCCCCGGGCCTGGGCCAGTTGCATCGGCTTCTCACCCAGAATATCGCGCGCCGTGATCAGGCCGACGACCTGATCATCCGCTCCGCTCACCATCAGCAGGCGAACGCCGCGTGAAATCATCATCGCATTCGCTTCACCGAGCGAGGCTGCGGCATTGACGGTTACCGCCGTCACCCGCGAGAAGTCAGTCATCGCCTCGATAGCCGGCGAATCGGCACCAATCAGGTTATAGCCCGAGGCGCACAGGGTGGCATTTGCAGATAGTTTATGTGTACGTATTTTGGCTGCCAAAGTCATGTCTCGATCCTCCATCCTTTTCAAACCACTGTGACGTGGAACCGGGGAAGGTACGAATTATTTGAATGATTCCCCGTCAGGCTCAGTATTCTGAGATTCAAGGAGCTTGGCAATAGGCCTACGGGAAATCCCTTAGCCGCTGCTTGAAAATTTGTTTTTGTTTTTCCCAAAGCCGAAAGCCCCTTACGCTGTCGCGTAAGGGGCTTTGGTAAATGGGAGCCTGGCGGTGACCTACTTTCGCGAGCGGAAGCTCACTATCATCGGCGCTCATCTGTTTCACGGTC
>Ga0316604_10001663_pt1 | contig 18916 bp, 20 predicted proteins | sample OWC_soil_day20_C_FD_207650 | JGI IMG/M metagenome (GOLD analysis project Ga0316604, IMG submission 207650) | Wetland soil microbial communities from Old Woman Creek delta, Ohio, United States - OWC_soil_day20_CT | ecosystem: Environmental > Terrestrial > Soil > Wetlands | place: USA: Ohio... | reverse complement strand
CAGCGTCGGGGGGCTTTCGGGCAGCAAGTCGAGAATCAGCTGGCGCATCGGGACATCGGAACGAAACAGGGGCCGCGATTTTAGCATTGCTGCCGGCCTCGGCCCCGCTTTCCCCGGCCGGCATGAAGCCGTGTCAGGCAGCGTGAAAGCGGGATTTCGGCAGGCCGGGCGAGGCCGGCGGGCCGTCACCGGATGCCGGTGCACCCGGCTTTGACAGGTACTATCTGTCTTTGCCCATAGAAAAGAAGCAATTCAGGAATGCAAACAGAAGTCAAAGAGAAGCCCGTCTACGCCGTGGTGGCATCCGTCCAGCTGCCCCAGGTCAGCGACATCGAATTCGAGGCCTCCCTGGCCGAACTGCGCGAACTGGCCAAGACGCTCGGTTACACGGTGGTCCGCACCTTCATCCAGAAGCGGGGCAGTTTCGATACGACGGGTTATCTCGGGATCGGCAAGCGCCAGGAAATCGAACACTTCGTAAACCACGAAGCCGAATGCGAGATCGAGGCGGTGCTGGTCGATCACGAAATCTCGCCGTCGCAGGCACGCAATCTGGAAAAGGAAACCGGCTGCGGCGTCATGGACCGCACCATGGTCATCCTCGAAATCTTCCACAACAACGCCCGCTCGCGCGCCGCCAAGGCGCAGGTCGAAATCGCCCGCCTCGGCTACATGGCGCCGCGCCTGCGCGAAGCCGCCAAGCTGGCCGGGCCGCAGGGCCGGCAACGCAGCGGCGTCGGCGGCCGCGGGGCCGGCGAATCGCACACCGAGCTCGACCGGCGCAAGATCCGCGACCGCATCGCCGAACTGCAACTCGAAATCGTCGCCATGGAAGCCGAGCGCAAGACCCAGCGCGCCCGCCGCCAGGAACGCCAAGGCCTGGCCAGCGTCGCCCTGGTTGGCTACACCAATGCCGGCAAATCGACGCTGATGCGCGCCCTGACCGGTAGCGAAGTGCTGGTCGCCAACAAGCTGTTCGCCACCCTCGACACCACGGTACGCACGCTGCATCCGGAAAGCGTGCCGCGCGTGCTGGTCAGCGATACCGTCGGCTTCATCAAGAACCTGCCGCACGGCCTGGTTGCCTCGTTCAAATCGACCCTCGACGAAGCGCTCGATGCCGGCCTGCTGCTGCATGTCATCGATGCCAGCGACCCCGGTTTCGAGCGCCAGCTCGAAGTCACCGACAAGGTGCTGGCCGAGATCGACGCCGACGCCGTGCCGCGTCTGCGCATCTTCAACAAGATCGACCATGTCGGCGACGCAGCGGCGCAGGCCGAGTGCGAAGCCGCCCTGCGGGCCAAATACCCGGATTGCGTCGTGATGAGCGCCCGCCGCCCGGAGGAAGTGGCGAAGCTGCGCCTGACCATCATCGCCTTCTTCCAGCAGGGGCTGGTCGAAGCCGAACTCTTCCTGCCGTGGTCGGCCCAGCAGTTGCGCAAGGACATCTACGCCAGTTGCCAGGTGCTGGAGGAACGGGCCGATGAAGACGGCGCTTTCTTCCGCCTGCGCGGCGAGGCCGAGGCGATCGAAGGATTGCGCGGGCAGTTTGCCCAGGCGCTGCCCGGCTAGGTTTCGGCGAGGCGAAAAAAAGGGCATTTCCGGCGGTCGACCGCCGGAAATGCCCGTATTTTGCCGGTTGGCGCCTAGGCGCCTTGCAGGCCGCCCGTCCCCGGGCCGCCAAGCGGCAGCAGCGAGCGGGCCGGCACGATCAGGCGCTTTCTTGTTCCACCGCCCTGTGTCCGTTCAACTTCCCACATGGCGAGGCCTTTGACCACGGCGACCTGTTGGATCGCCGTTACAACCTCGCCCAGCTTGATGCAAAGGTATTCGGTGCCGCGCTCAATAGCTGTCGTCATCTTCATTCGCTTGAATCTCCGGTGGTCATCGAGTGAGTCATCCTAGTTCAGGATGGTGAAAATATTAACGAGTAAAAACATACTGCATCGTTCGATTAAATCGAATGATCTGAGTCAGATTTGGTTTGCCTGCGGTCAGAAGTAAATCTGGAAAGTGATCGAGAGCGAAGGAATTATTCTAGCGATTTCTCGATACCATCTACTCACTTTAGCTGATGGAGTCGGAAGGTTTTTTTATGAAGCAGATTTGCCGGGACAAGGTGCCGGGGAAAGACGACCGATGAGCATCACTCCCTTCCAGGCGCTGGCCTGCCCGCTGGACGGCGCCCCGTTGTATTGCCAGGGGGCGAGCTGGCGTTGCGCCGTCGGCCACAGTTTCGACATTGCCAGCCAGGGCTATACCCACCTGCTGCCGGTGCAGAAAAAGCGTTCGCTCGACCCCGGGGACAGCAAGGAGATGGTCGCCGCCCGCCGGCGCTTCCTCAATGCCGGCAACTATCAGCCGATTGCCGCTGCGGTCAGCCGGGCCGTGCTGGCCGACCTGCCGCCTGTCGCCAGTTGCCTCGATGCTGGTTGCGGCGAGGGCTACTACATGCGCCAGTTGGCGGCGGCGACGCCGGAGCAGCAGAGCCTGGCCATGCTCGGCCTGGATATCTCGAAATGGGCGGTACTCTCAGCCGCCAAGCAGGACAAGCGACCGAACTGGGTGGTCGGCAGCAACGCCAACCTGCCGGTGCTACCGGGCACGCTCGACCGGCTGCTGTGCATGTTCGGCTTCCCGGTCTATAGCGAGTTTGCCCGTGTCCTCAAGGCAGGCGGGCGCTTGTTGCAGGTCGATGCCGGGCCGGATCATCTGCGCGAACTGCGCGAAATCATCTACCCGACGCTGAAGCCGGAGCGCCCGGTCGAGATGCCGACGCCGGCCGGGTTTGCCAGTCTGGACAGCGAAAGCGTCCGCTTTTCGCTGGACCTCAAGGGCCAGGAACAGATTGCCGATCTGCTGGCGATGACGCCGCATCTCTACCGGGCCAGCGCCGACGGGCGGGCCAAGGCGGCGGCGCTGACGGCGTTGTCGGTGACGGTCGATGTGCGCCTGACGGGCTGGGTGCGCAACGCGGCGGACTGACGTAAAAAAGGCGCCGAGCAGCTGGCTGCTCGACGCCTTTCCAGTTTGACTGGCCGGCCTTATTGCCAGCTGATCAGACCGTAGTTCTTCTTGCCGCGGCGCAGGATGGTGAAGCGGCCGTAGAGCAGTTCTTCACCGCTGATGACGTGTTCCAGCGCATCGACCTTGTTGCCATTGACGGCGACGCTGCCGCCCTGGATGAAGGTGCGCGCTTCCGACTTCGACTTGGCCAGATTGGCGGCGACCAGCGCGTCGATCAGGCTGCCGTTGGCCTTGTCGAGCTGAACGCCGGGCATGCCGTCCTGGGCCAGTTGTTCGAGGTCGTTTTCGGTCAAGTCGGCCAGATCACCGGAGAACAGGCTGGCGCTGATGCGGCGGGCGGCCATCAGCGCGACTTCGCCGTGCACCAGGCGGGTCGCTTCCTCGGCCAGGATGCGCTGGGCTTCCGGCTTGCCGCCGTTGGCCTGGTCGGCGGCTTCGATCTCGTTGATGCGGTCGACCGGCAAAAAGGTGAAGAATTTGAGGAACTTGTAAACGTCGGCATCGGCCGTGTTCAGCCAGAACTGGTAGAAGGCGTAGGGCGAAGTTTTCTTCGGGTCGAGCCAGATGGCGCCGGATTCGGTCTTGCCGAACTTGGTGCCGTCGGCCTTGGTGATCAGCGGCAGGGTCAGGCCGAAGACGTGCTTCTGATGCAGGCGGCGGGTCAGATCGGTGCCGGCGACGATATTGCCCCACTGGTCGGAACCGCCGATCTGCAGGACGCAGCCGTAGCGCTTGTTCAGTTCGGCGAAGTCGTAACCCTGCAGCAGGCTGTAGGAAAACTCGGTGTAGGAAATGCCCTGGTCTTCGCGGGTCAGGCGCTGCTGCACCGATTCCTTCTTGATCATGGTGTTGACCGAGAAGTGCTTGCCGATGTCGCGCAGGAATTCGAGGGCGCCCATGCCGCTGAACCAGTCGTAATTGTTGGCCATGATGGCGGCGTTGGCGCCTTCAAAGTTCAGGAAGGGCGTCACCTGGCCGCGAATCTTCTCGACCCAACTGGCGATCACTTCGGGCGTGTTCAGCTTGCGCTCGGTGGCCTTGAAGCTCGGGTCGCCGATCATGCCGGTGGCGCCGCCGACCAGCGCGATCGGCTTGTGGCCGGCTTCCTGGAAGCGCTTCAGGATCAGCACCGGGACCAGGTGGCCGAGGTGCAGGCTGTCCGCCGTCGGATCGAAGCCGCAATACAGCGTTACCGATTCCCCGGTCAGCAGTTGATCGAGCGCCTGCGCGTCGGTGATCTGGGCGATCAGGCCGCGCTCATGCAGATCCTGAATCAGGGGGGACTGGTACATTGCGTTTTCTCCACAGGGCGGGCGCCTTGAGGAAAAAACCGGCGCCAAAAAATCGGACCCGCGATTTTAGCAGAGGCCGGCAGCACCCGGACCTAAAGGCCGGCATTGCTGTCTGACCCAGGAAGATAGGAAATACGACATTTATTCCATGAAAACCCTGCTTATCGTCTATCACTCAATGACCGGCGGTGCGCTGCAAATGGCCCAGGCGGCGGCTGCCGGCGCGGCGACTGAGCCGGACGTCGTGCCTCGCCTGCTGCATGCTTCCGCTGCCGGGGGCGACGATGTAATCGCGGCCGACGGCTATCTGTTCGCCACCCCGGAGAACCTCGGCGCCATGTCCGGGCTGCTCAAGGACTTCTTTGACCGCAGCTATTACGCCGCCCTTGACCGCGTCAATGGCCGCCCCTACGCGGCGCTGATCTGTGCCGGCAGCGATGGCGCCAATGCCGCGCGCCAGATCGAACGCATCGCCACCGGTTGGCGGCTGAAGGCGGTCGCCGAGCCCTTGATCGTTTGCACCCATGCCCAGGCGCCGGAGGCCATCCTGGCCCCCAAGAAAATCCCGCAGGATGAGCTGGCCCGCTGTGCAGAACTTGGTGCCGCGCTGGCGGCCGGTCTGGCAATGGGCGTGTTCTAGCGTGCTCCTAACTTTTTCCAGATGACGACCTATACTGAAAGTGCCCCCCGGAGAAATCGAGCCAAATTGCTCTGATGTTTGGATCTCAGTTCAGGATGCCCGGTTTCAGGAGTGGAAGTCCTCAACCCTTGGCAGAAGCCAAGACCAAGTTGGGCCGGCGAAAATGGCCGTTGGGTCTATCCGATCAGCAACCGGACTTCCCATCGGCCATTCGTTTTTGGGGCGTAGGGCAGCGAGTTACCCCCCCACAGTTCAGACGCCTTGCTTCCGTTCTTCGGCAAAGAGCGGCTGTTCATTGCCGAGGAAAAGCCCCTTGGCTGGTGAATGGCGCCAAAGACGGGCTGCCCTCTGAATGTTTCCGGTGCCCGACTGTCCAACTCTTGCGTTGATATGAGAACAGGCCCCATCAATGCTTTGGCAGTGCATGCCTGGTTTCTAACTGGTCAAGTTTAGTCGCCGTTCGGCAGTTCCGCGCACGGTGTAGGCAGTAAAGGATGGCTGACTCTTTTTCGATATCGTCAATCAATGTAGCGAGTCTGGCGCGTATATCGCCCTTGGCGCTTCCGCTATCGGCAACGGGTACGGTTACGTCGAATTCGGGCAGCCTCGAGAGTCCCTCCAGCATTGTCGCTTTGTCGAGCAATGGTCAGTTGTTGTCGGTGCTGTCTTCCGGCCAGAGTCAGCTGAGCAATTCCCTGCAAGCCAGTGTCGCCACGCCCTCTCCGGAAAATACAAGCGCGCTGGCACAGAGTCTTTTCGCCACCTTCAATAGCCTGCAAGGCAGCACGAATGCGCTGCAGGGCGTGTTGGGGAACGAGGCGACGAACCCCCTGTTTTTCAGCGCTTTGGCCAACAACGGCGCGCAACTCGCCAGCTTAAGCCGCGTCGGCATCGATTTCCAGGCGGCTTCCGGCACGCTCAGTTTCAATCCGGATATCTTTAACGCAGCGCTCGCCAGCGACCCCGACGCGACCACGGGGTTATTGAACAATGCAGCGCAAGCCTTGCTCGATGTCTCGTCCGGCATTGAATTGCAACTTGCCGGCGCATCCTTGGTACAGACCAATCCCGCACTATTGGCCAGTGTGGTGGATACAACGCCACCATCGACCGGCAGCGGGAGCAGCATACCCATTGAGCTATTGCAAAACCTGTCGGCCGACAGCACCTTGAACAATATTCAACTATCCGACCTCGATCTCGCTGCCGCCGGGCAAGAGATCGACGCCATATTGACAGACGCCAGGGCGCTTCCAGGAGCGCTCAGCACCGACTTGCCTATCTCGGGCAACACGATCCTCCTGGCGACGTCAGACCTGGCAGATCGTGCAAGAAGTTCCGCAGCCAATGAAAGCATCGGTCAGGCCACTGGCAGTGTTCAGCTGCTGACGACAACGAGTGTGAACAACGGCCTGGACAATGCCCTCCCACTTACGACAGCGTTGCCGACATCGACTGTCACTAGCAACACCACGGAAGCCGCTGCCGCGAACGCCGCAGCGCCGATCATTGGCGATGCCGAGGCCGCCGACCTGAGAGCGGCAACGACACAGATGGCTTTGCAGACCATGTTGTCCGATCCCAGGCTGCAGGTACTGCGCAATATTCTTGATCCCTACTACCCTGCACTTGCAGCGGCAACGCGCATCAGCGAAATGAGTCCGTTCATGCCGATAGTCGACCCGCAAGCATTTGCCGATGACTTCCCGGCGCAAGTCTTGGCGGCCCAGGGTTCTCGCCCAATCAGTAACTACAAGGAAGCCCCTGTCGGTGCTTAGGGGGTATTCTCCGTCATAGCCTGTTGAAGGGATCTGATGAATTTCCTGGCCCATGCCGTTCTTGCTGAAAGAGAGCCCGCCTTGATGGTCGGTGGCGTTATCGGCGACTGGATCAAAGGGCTGCTGCCCGGTTGCCTGCCAATGGACTTGGCACAAGGGGTCGCCTTGCACCGGGCCATCGACGGCTTTGTCGAAACCCATCCTGCTTTTTGCTGTAGCCGCTCGCGGATCTCGCAAGCGCGCGGGCGCTATGCCGGCGTCTTGGTGGATATTTTTTACGATCATGTGCTGGCGCGCGATTGGGCACGCTTTCACTCAGACAGGCTCCCGCTGTATTGCAAGTCGATCTATCGTCAGATCGAGGCCCGCCTCGACGAACTGCCCGAGTCCGCCGGTTTTGCGATGCGCCTGATGGCGCGGGAGGATTGGTTGCAGAGCTATGCCGAATTGGACGGGATAGCCGATGTTCTAAGCCGCATGTCGCAACGCGCCCGGCGACCGAATCCTCTGGCCGGCGGCGAGGCCGAGTTTATTGCCGACGCCGCTGGATTCGCCGCGGATTTTGAATGCTTGCTGGCGGATGCCAGAGCGTTTGTCGATCAGTGGCAACTTGGCAGCGGAGCAGCCTCGGAAGATCAGTGCTGAGTACCAGGCCGTGCAGGTCCGGCGTATTGAATCAGTCGCAATGGAAAAAGTGCGTTTCTCTCTTGCTCACACGGAGAAAAAAAAAGGGAATGCCCCCGAAGAAAATCTTGAGGGGCTCCCTGACTTACGCTTTCAGCGAAGGCATCAACACCTGAATCAGTTGCTGCCCTTCAGGGGTAACCCAGCTACCAGCCAGTTCTGCAATCAACTGGTTGGTACTGGTCAGCGTGACACCCGAACGCTCCATCCGGCGCAAGGCGATGTCGTCGGCCATCTTGGTCGGCGAACCACCGGCATCCGCTACGACCTGCACTTCAAAACCTTCGCGTACCAGGCTGAGTGCCGGGTAAACCGTGCACACGTCGTTGGTGACCCCGGCAATGATCAGTTTCTTGCGGCCGGTGGCTTTGACGGCCGCAGCAAAGTTCTCGTCATCCATGGCGTTAACAATGCCGAAGCGTTTGACGCGGGCGGCAAACTGCGCCGGCAGGATGGTTTCCAGTTCGCTCAGCAGCGGCCCTTGCGCGTACTCTTCCATGCTGGAGGTCAGTACGACCGGCATCTTCAGAATCTGGGCAGTTTGCGCCAACATCAAGGCATTCATTTTCATTTCTTCGAATGACGTCGAATGGACCCAGCTCATCGTGCCGACCTGATGATCGATCAGCAGCATGGTGGCGTTATTGGCGTTAAAACCTTCGTAGCTCATCGTTTTCTCCTTGAGTAAAATTGAGGCGGATTGCCTCGCATCGCGGGACTTGAGATGCGTCCAAATCTGTTAAATCGATCCAAATTCACCGCGTTGGTAAGCGGCAATCCTGTCGGCAAGGGCTTCGGCAGACGCCAGCGCCAATGGGCCTTGCCAATGCACCGGCTGGCGCAACGGTGTGCCAGAAAAAACGACGACCTTGGCATTGCCGTCCTTGGCTCGTAGCGCAACTTCACGCGACCTGGCTTGTGCCGGAAAGACGGGCAAGCGTGGGTCGTTGGCATCAAAGGCTTGGTCATCAATGTCCAGAGAACCGAAGATCGGCATGATGAAAGCGCTGTGACCTTCCGGAACCGGCACAAGCAGACTGCAGCCCTCATCCAGCGAGATATCCAGCAGGCGAACCTCGGTTGGTGGACGCAAGGGGGAGTGAGCCTCAGCAAAGCTCCCCAGCGGCACGCGAATCTTTGCATCGGGCAAATGCACAACCGGCACATCCTGTGGTTCAAGGCTGAGCGAGAAAGGCTCGATACTCTGCCGGTCAACCGCCAGATTGACGAAGATTTGCAGCATATGCACGGTCTTGCCGGTCACGGCAGGCACCTCGTCATGAACAACGCCCCGGCCAGCAGCCGTCCAGTGGAGGCCGCCGGGCTGGATCAGATTGCGCGTACCCAGCGAATCCCGATTGTTGACGCCGGTTTCCGAGTCGAGAAACAGATAGGACACCGCAGAAAAACCGGCATGGGGATGCGTCGCGAAGGTTGCTTCACTCATCCAGGCATGATCGACCCCGAGAAAGGGGTCGATTGGTGCGGCCATCTCGCCACCCCGCAGGGAGTAAGCGCGAAAGCCGCTGCCGATATTCATGCGATGCAATTGGGCGATATCGTTCATGACAATAGTCCTTGGTTAGCTTCGTTTAGCTCAGCGACGGATAGTCGATATAGCCTTCTGCGCCCGGGGAATAGAACGTGTTCTTGTCCGGCGTATTGAGCGGGGCACCTTGGCGGAAACGTTCAGGCAGGTCGGGATTGGCCAGGAAGGCACCACCAAATACCGTTGCATCGGCACGGCCATCGGACAAAACGGCTTCGGCACCGGTTTGATCGAGACCGCCACCGATCAGGTAGGCACCGTTAAAGCGCGGGCGCAGCAGGGCGTGGTAATCGACCTTGGCACCGAACAGCGCAACATGCAGGTAAGCCAGATTCAGGTCACGTAGTTGATCGACCAGGTAGGTGTAGGTTTCCTGCGGATTGGCATCGGTGATGTCGTTGAAGCCCATTTCCGGCGAAATCTTGATGCCGACACGATCTCCGCCAGCTTCGGCGACCATTGCTGCCAGTACCTCCAGCACGAAGCGGGCACGGTTCTCCACCGAACCACCGTACTGATCCTGACGCTGGTTGCTGCCCGACGACAGGAACTGTTCCGGCAGGTAGCCAGAAGCGGTGTGCAGCTCGACCCCATCAAAACCTGCATCAATAGCGCGGCGTGTTGCCAGGCGGTATTCATCGATCACGCCGGCAATTTCGTCCAGGGTCAGTTCGCGGGGGGTAATGAACTCCTCCATGCCAGCCCCGGTCCAGGTCTGGCCGGCCGGCTTGATGGCGGAAGGCGCAACCGGCTGCACTGCGTTCGGCAGCATGGACGGATGCGAGATACGACCGCAATGCATGATCTGCATGAAGATGCGGCCACCTTTGGCATGAACCGCCTCGGTAACTTTCTTCCAGACGGCAATTTGCTCTTCGGTAGCGACACCAGGGGTGCGCACATAACCCTTGCCCATGGCCGAAGGGAAGACCCCTTCGGTGATGATCAGGCCGGCACTGGCGCGTTGGGCGTAATAGGTGACAACGAGGTCACTCGGGATGCCGTGGTCGTCGGCACGGGAGCGGGTCATCGGCGCCATGACCAGGCGATTGGGCAAGGTGTAGCGACCGATTTGAACAGGGGTGAAGAGTGGGCTCATGCTGTGTTCCTCCGTTGGTTAGCGTGTGTGAGCATCTTCTTCCAACGTGATTTCAAGATAAAGCCGGTAAAATCGAAATCACTGATCCACTGGTGGAGCAATCAAGATGGAGCTTTTGAATGACATGGCTTTGTTCGTCGAAGTGGTCAAGGCCAAGGGATTCCGGCATGCAGCCGAGGCTGTGGGGATACCGAATTCAACGGTTTCCCGGAGGATCAGTTCACTGGAAAAAGCCATAGGGTTGCGTTTGCTGCACCGGACAACCCGCAAGATCGAACTGACCGAGGCAGGTCAGATCTATTTCGAACGCTGCAAACGCATCGTCGATGAGGCCAAGCTGGCGCATGAACAACTGGGGGAGTTGCTGGCCCAGCCGAGTGGCGTATTGCGTGCTTCACTGCCAGTAGATTTTGCCAACATCTATCTCGCACCGCTGATCTCCGAATTCGCTCGTCGCTACCCCGGTATCAGCTTTGATTTTGACCTGACACCGCGCCTAGTCGATCTGGTATCCGAGCCTTTCGATGTCGCCATTCGCATGGGCACCCCGCAGAATTCCAATCTGTACGCTCGGCAATTGGCAAATCTGGCCTGCTACCTTTACGCATCCCCGCGCTACCTTGAACAATTCGGCGATTCATCGCACCCCTCTGACTTGGCACAGCATGAATGCCTGGGTTTCCGGACAGGAAAGCCGAGTTCATGGTTACTTCGGAAGGGAGATGAGTCGATTGAAGTCTCTGCGAGCGGGCGGTTCCAGCTCAATAGCGTCGGCCTGATCAGGCGACTGGCAACGCTTGACCAGGGAATAGCACTGATGCCAGCCGAGATTGTCGCGGAGGACGTGACTCAAGGACGTTTACGGCGCGTGCTACCGGACTGGGAGGGACCGGCGACCCCGGTTTATGCCATGACTGAAACGCGCTTGCTACCCGCCAAGACGCAACGTTTCATCGAGTTCTTGCGAGAGCGTCTTAGCGCCCAGCATCCCGAATGATTCTCTAACGTCAGATCGAGGCCCGCCTCGACGAACTGCCCGAGTCTGCGGGGTTTGCGATGCGCTTGATGGCGCAGGAGGATTGGTTGCAGAGCTATGCCGAATTGGACGGGATAGCAGATGTTCTAAGCTGCATGTCGCAGCGCGCCCGGCGACCGAATCCTCTGGCCGGCGGCGAGGCCGAGTTTCTTGCCGACACCGCTGGATTTGCCGCGGATTTTGAATGTCTGCTGGCGGATGCCAGAGTGTTTGTCGATCAGTGGCAACTGGGCGGTGGAGCCGCCAGCGAAGGCCCGTACTGAGTACAGGTCACACGGACAGCCCGCAGCTTTATGCGTCTATCTGCACCATCTCAATCCGATTCCTGCCGCTTTGCTTTGCCGCATACAACTGCCGATCGACTGCCTGGATGAAGTCGGTGGTGGTTGTGTGCTCGCTTGGTATGGCCGTTCCGACGCCGATGCTGGCGGTGACAAGCTGACCGTGCGGCGATTGAGCGTGAACAATCGCCTGTTTTTCAATCAGGCGCTGGCAGCGTTTGGCGACCCTCTGCGCGCCGAAAGCATCGGTTTCCGGTAACAAAATGACAAACTCTTCGCCGCCGAAGCGTGCAACAACATCACGCGGGCCCACCGCCGCCAGGTTCAGGGTTTGCGCAATGTCGGTCAAGCATTTGTCGCCCTGGACATGTCCATACAAGTCGTTGAACTGCTTGAAGAAATCGACATCGAACAGGAGCAGCGATAGCGGCAATCGACTGCTGCGCGCACTTTCCCATTCCCTTTCCAAACTGGCGTCTAACTGGCGCCGGTTAGAAATGCCGGTCAGCCCGTCTTTGAACGACAGCGCTTCCAGTTCCTTTTGCAGTATGAGCAATTTTTCTTCGGTCTTCTTTCGCTCGCTGATGTCGAACATGAAGCCGATCAGCGATTCGACTTCGCCGCTGTCATTGCGCACCACGTGGACGACATCGCGTATCCAGACATAACCGTTTTCCTTGGTCAGCGCCCTGTAGTCCGCTTCGTGGTCGACCCCGGCCTTCGACTGTGCAATGCAGAAATTGACGACATGGTCGCGATCTTCCGGATGGATTCGCATCGCCCAGTCGTTCGCTGTGCACCAGCTTTCCTGGCTCCAGCCAAGCAGGGGTTCGATTTGTGGTCCAATGTAGGCAAATGTCATGGTTTGCCAGTCAATCTTCCACGGAATGGCCTTGGTGGATTCCAGAAGGGTTTTATAAACAGCACTGTCACTGCTGAGATCGCTGACGTCAGACATGTCGATCGCTTCCTTGATTGGGAGCGTGGTGCCGCTCCCGTATTTTTGTATTTGAGTCAGACCGCAACGGCCTGCTTGTTGGGCTGGCGATAGTATGGCATTACAGCATCGGGATGCGGCAAGAGGGGGCGGATGATTCTCGAACCCGGCTTCGCCGCCATGCAGCCTTGTAACTTCGCGGACCGGGGCGCCAAGCCGATGCTGCTGGCGCAGTTCGGTGGCGGTTTTTAGTGTTTTTCCGAGGTCGACCGCAGCAATGCCTTCCGGTAACTGCAATTGCTCGACATGGGCCAGTGTCACCGCGCGGTCGGCGAAGCGGCGGTGCTCGTCGGTCGGGTTAGGGGAGCTTGTCGCTTTCGGGTAAAATCTTCTTTTTTTACAGCGGATATTCGCTCTTTACGGCGAGCTTACCGGACCATGACCCAGAATACTTCCCTCTCCTACCGTGATGCCGGCGTCGATATCGATGCGGGCGATGCCCTCGTCGACCGTATCAAGCCCCTGGCCAAGAAGACCCTGCGCGAAGGCGTGCTCGGTGGCATCGGCGGCTTCGGCGCACTGTTCGAAGTGCCGAAGCGCTATAAGGAGCCAGTGCTGGTGTCCGGTACCGACGGCGTCGGCACCAAGCTGCGTCTGGCCTTCGAACTGAACCGCCACGACACCGTCGGCCAGGATCTGGTGGCGATGAGCGTCAATGACATCCTGGTGCTCGGCGCCGAATCGCTGTTCTTCCTCGATTACTTCGCCTGCGGCAAGCTCGATGTCGATACCGCCGCCTCCGTCGTTGGCGGCATCGCCAAGGGCTGTGAACTGGCCGGCTGTGCGCTGATCGGCGGCGAAACCGCCGAAATGCCGGGCATGTACCCAGACGGCGAATACGACCTGGCCGGTTTCGCGGTCGGCGTCGTCGAAAAATCCAAGGCCATCGACGGCAAGTCGATTGCCGCCGGCGACGTCGTGCTTGGCCTGGCTTCCTCCGGTGCCCACTCGAACGGCTACTCGCTGGTCCGCAAGATCATCGAACGTTCCAACCCGGACATGAACGCCAAGTTCGACGGTGAACGCACGCTGGCCGATGTCGTGATGGCGCCGACCCGCATCTACGTCAAGCAGGTGCTGGCGCTGCTCGAAAAGGTCACGGTCAAGGGCATGGCCCACATCACCGGCGGCGGCCTGCTCGAAAACGTGCCGCGCGTACTGCCGGAAAATACCGTCGCCGAACTGCAGAAGGCCGCCTGGCCGCGTCCCAAGCTGTTCGACTGGATGCAGGCCGAAGGCAATGTCGCCGAAAACGAAATGCACCGTGTCTTCAATTGCGGTATCGGCCTCGTCATCGTCGTTGCCGCTGCGGATGCCGATGCCGCGATGGCCGAGCTGAAAGCCCAGGGTGAAGCGGTTTATCGCATCGGCCAGATCCGCGCCCGCCAGGGTGACGAAGCGCAGACCGTTGTGGTCTAAACGGCTGCGACAGGCCGCTGCTCTGGCATGCGGTCTGTTGTTGTTGAATGTCGCGCCGTCGGTGTCGGCGGCGGGCAAGAAGTCGGCGGCCAAACCGCCGGCCGGCAAGTCGGCCAAGCGGCCGGCAGCCAAGCCGACCCGGCCGGCATCGCCGCTGGCCGAAATCGGGCCGGCCGAAATTATCGAGAGCGAGACCACAGGCCTGCACGGCTCGGCAAGTTTTTACGGCAGCGGTTTCCAGGGCCGAAAAACCTCGACCGGCGAACGTTTCGATGTTCGCCAGTTCACCGCGGCAACCAATCATTTCCCGCTCGGCAGCATGCTCGCCGTGCGTCGGCTGGACAACGACCGCTGCGCCATCGTCAAGGTCAATGACCGGATGCATACCAAGCATCGGCGGCGGGTCATCGACGTTTCGCGCAGCGTTGCCGAGTACCTCGACATGGTCCGTGCCGGTGTCGTCCTGGTTCGCGTCGCGCCACTGAAGGCGGACTGGCGCGCGCAGGGCGAATTGGCCTGTCATTCGGCCTTCGAGGCTGAAGTTATCTGCGATGCCTGCGGTCAACCGCCGCGTTTGCCCGATTTTCCCGGCGACAGCTAGAAACAGGCCAGGGCGCTGGCATGGCGCGATGCCATTCAGTTATTGCTTGAATCGCCGGAGCACTCGGCCCACAATTAAAAAAACAGGGAGATCCAAGATGGAAGCTGGCTTGAAGGTGTTTGTCGTTGATGACGATCCAATACTGACCGAAGTCATCACCGCCGCGCTGGCCGGCGAATTTTCGGCCGAGACCTTTTTTTCGGCCGAGACTTGCCTGGCCCGGCTGGCCGAGTGCAAGCCGGATATTTTCATCCTTGATGTCTCGCTGCCCGGCATCGACGGTTGCGACCTGTGCCGCCGGCTGAAGGACGACTGGGATACGCAGGACATCCCGGTCCTCTTCATCTCCGCCTCCGACGATATCGAAACCCGCCTGCTGTGCTACGACGCCGGGGCCTACGATTTCATCCAGAAGCCTTTCGATCCGGCCGAACTGCAGCGCAAGCTGCGCGTCGCCGCGCTGCAGTTGTCGAGCCGGCGCAGCCTGTCCGAGCAGGCCAGCTATGCCCAGAAGACGGCGATGTCGGCAATGGTCAGCATGGGCGAACTGGGTGTCGTCCTGCAGTTCCTCAGCAAGTCCTTCGCCTGCAATACAGCCGATGAACTGGCCGCGGCCATGCTCGACGCAATGCAGCAGTATGACCTGCAGGCCGCGGTGCAGTTGCGGATCGGCGGCGGCACGCTGTCGCTGAGCAAGAACGGCCGCGATCTGCCGCTCGAAGTGTCGGTGCTCAACCACGTCAGCCACAGCGACCGCATCTTCCAGTTCAAGTCGCGCTGCGTGTTCAATTACGGCCATGTGACGTTGATGGTGAACAACATGCCGGTCGACGATGCCGACCGCTGCGGCCGCATTCGCGACAACGGCGCCTTGTTGGCCGAGGGGGCGGATGCCCGTCTGAAGGCGATCGAGGTCGATATGCTCGCACGCCTGCGCCGGGCTGGCATCGAGGCCGCCCTGCCGCGCGTGTACAGCACGCTGGATGGCGTGCAGGGCAATTACCGGCGCAACTGCTTCGAACTGACCCAGGTGATGATCGAATTCCAGGAGGTGCTGACCAAGGCCTTCATCCATCTCGGCCTGACCGAAAGCCAGGAAGAGCAGTTGAGCGGCATGGCCAACGATTTCATGCAGCGCGTCGTCGGCACGCAGGATGCCGCACTCAGCATTGTCGGCCAGCTTGAGTCGCTGGCCGAAGACCTCAAGGATTTGCTGCGGAACTGAGGAAGGCGGCGACCCGGGCGCTGATCCGGTCGGTCAGCGCCGGGTCGAGGCAGTCGAAATTCTCGGCTTCGAAGGAGTTGGTCAGCCAGGTGATCTGCCGCTTGGCCAACTGGCGCGTCGCGAAAATGCCGCGGTCGCGCAGTTCCTGGCGCGGCAGCAGGCCGTCCTGCGCTTCCCAGGTCTGGCGATAGCCGACGCAGCGCATCGACGGCAAACCCAGGTCGAGCCGGTATTTCTGGCGCAGGGTGCGGACTTCTTCGTCGAGGCCGCCAAGCAGCATTTCGTCGAAACGACGGGCGATGCGCTGGTGCAGCACGGCGCGATCAGACGGCAAGAGGCCGATCTGCAGCAAATCGTAAGGCGGTTTCTGTTGCTCGCTGGCAGCCAGCAGTTCGGACATCGGGCGCCCGCTCAGCCGGCAGATTTCCAGGGCCCGCTGGATGCGCTGACTGTCGGTCGCATGCAGCCGGGCTGCGGTCGACGGGTCGAGAATGGCCAATTTGGCATGCATCGCCGGCCAGCCTTCGGCTGCCGCTTCGGCGTCGATTTCGGCGCGCAGTTGGGCATCGGCCTGCGGCAGGTCGGCCAGCCCGTGCAGCAGGGCGCGGAAATACAGCATGGTGCCGCCGACCAGCAGGGGCACCTTGCCGGCGGCGGTGATCTCGGCCATCGCGGCCAGCGCATCGCGACGGAAGCGGGCCGCCGAGTAGCTTTCTTCCGGCGAGATGAGGTCGATCAGGCGGTGCGGGTAGCGGGTCAGCGTGGCGCGGTCCGGCTTGGCGGTGCCGACGTCCATGTCGCGGAAGACCTGGGCCGAATCGACGCTGATCAGTTCGACCGGAAAACGGTCGGCCAGCGCCATGGCAACGGCGGTCTTGCCCGACGCGGTCGGACCCATGATCAGGATGGCGGGAGGCAGGCGGGGCGAATTCATGGCGGCGAATCCTACCATGCACGACCGCCACCGCTCCGCCCTATAATCGGCGCATCAGAGGGGGGAGTTTTCATGTCGCTCGTACCATGCCGCGCCTGCGGCCATAAAGTCGATACCTCGGCCGAAGCCTGTCCCGGCTGCGGCGCCACCAACCCCGGCCGCAAGATGAGTCGCCAGCAGCATGACCTGATCGTGCTGCTCATCCAGTTGATCGTCGGTACCGCCTTGCTGGTCGGCGGCGGCACCCTGGCCTGGAATGCGGTCGGCCCGATCGTCAAGAACCAGCTCAGTAAGCCGGCCAACTGAGCGGCGGAAGGCTCTGTCCTAGTGCGAAACGAGGACGTCGCATTGCGACTCGGCCAGCACGTGGCGGGTGACGCTGCCGAGCAGTAGCTGCTCGACCGGGTTTTCGCCATGCTTGCCGACGACGATCAGGTCGCAATCGAGTTCCTGCTCCAGCTGGATGATGTGTTGCGACGGGTCGCCATGCACGGCACGCAGGCTGATTCTTTCCCCGGCGGCACCGACGCTGTCGCGCAGGGCCTGTAGCTGCTGCAGGGCGGCGGCTTCGGCGGCCACCTGGTAGTGATGGATGGTGCGGTCGTCGACGCCGGCGTAGCGTAGCTTGCCCTCGAAGGGCACGCTGGCGGCGTGGAGCAGAATGATCTCGGCCTGCGGCGCGAGGCTCAGCGCGTTGAGCAATGCCCGGTACGAAGCGGCGGAAAAATCGACGGGCACCAGCAGCGTTTTGTAGGCTTCGCGGGCCGCCTGCTTGACGACCAGCGTCGGCAGCGCGCTGTGGCTGAGCATGCGTTCGGCCGTCGAGCCGAGCAGCAGGTGGCGCATGAAACCGGCGCCGCGGGCGCCGAAGACGAGCAGGTCGGCGCCCAGGGCCGTAGCCTGGCGGGCGATTTCGTCGAGCAGGGGGCCGGCCACGACGCAAGTGCCGGCGGCAACGCCGTGATGCCGCTGCAGCGTCGCCGCCAGTTGCTGCAATTCCTCGCGGCTGGCGTCGAGCAGGCGCTGTTCGACCTCGGGCGGAATGTCGCTGATCAGTTGTCGCAGCTTGGCCAGCGGTGCCGGCGTGCTGACATGGATCAGGTCAAGCGCCGCGCCACTGCTCCGGGCCAGCAGCGCGGCACGTTCGGCGGCATGGCGGGCCGGTGCCGAGAGGTCGGTCGCGGCCAGCAGGCGATTCAGTTGGGCCATCTCATCTCCTTGGCTCTTATGCCGCAGCAGCCGTCGCCGGGCGCGGCGCAAAGCGCTGCAGAACATGCTTGGTCATGCCGTGGGCAAGCTCTTCCTCGCCCAGGAAAACGGTGCCGATGCCTTCCTTGCGCAGCAGTTCGGACTCGTCCTCGCTATGCGTGCGCAGCACGATCTCGATGTCGGGATTCAGCGTTCTGGCGGTATCCGCCATCTGGCGCAGGTTGATCGCGTCCGGCGTGGCGATGACCAGCATCGCGGCATGGGCGATATGGGCCTGGATCAGCACCGCCGGCTCGGCGGCATTGCCTGAGACCGCAGCCTTGCCGCTGTTGCGCAGGCTTTCGACCAGTTCGCGGTTTTGCTCGACGATGACATGCGGGATGCCAAGTTCCTGCATGGCTTCGGCAATGCGCCGGCCGACCCGGCCATAGCCGACCAGCACGACCTGGCCTTCGAGATATTTGCGTTCGGTGCTCGTCGGCAACTGGGCGTAGGGGTCTTCGCGGGATTCCAGGTTGCGGGCCACTGCCGAGTGGCGCAGCGCCCACTGCCGGATCGGTTCGACGGCGGCGAAGACGAAGGGATTGAGGGCGATCGAGATCAGGGCGCCGGCCAGTACCAGGCTCATGCCCTCGGTCGAAAAGAGGCCGAGCGACAGGCCGAGGCCGGCCAGGATGAAGGAGAACTCGCCGATCTGGGCCAGGCTGGCGGCGACGGTCAGCGCGGTATTGAGCGGATAGCGCAGGGCGAGGACAAGGCCGAGGGCGGCGATCGACTTGCCGACGATGATGATGGCGACCACCGCCAGCACCTGCAGCGGCTGTTCGAGCAGGATGGCCGGGTCGAACAGCATGCCGACCGCGACGAAGAAGAGCACCGAGAAGGCATCGCGCAGCGGCAGCGATTCCTCGGCGGCGCGATGGCTGAATTCGGAATTGCGCATCACCGTGCCGGCGAAGAAGGCGCCGAGCGCGAAGGAGACGCTGAACAACTGGGCGGCGCCGTAGGCGATGCTGATCGCGGCGGCGATCACCGCCAGCGTGAACAGTTCGCGCGAGCCGGTGCGGGCCACCTGCCAGAGCAGCCAGGGCAGGGCGCGGCGGCCGACGATCAGCATCAGGGCGATGAAGGCGGCGACTTCGAGC
>Ga0316604_10001662_pt1 | contig 18918 bp, 20 predicted proteins | sample OWC_soil_day20_C_FD_207650 | JGI IMG/M metagenome (GOLD analysis project Ga0316604, IMG submission 207650) | Wetland soil microbial communities from Old Woman Creek delta, Ohio, United States - OWC_soil_day20_CT | ecosystem: Environmental > Terrestrial > Soil > Wetlands | place: USA: Ohio... | reverse complement strand
TGGGTATGAAAAAAGCACTATCAGTTGGCAGCTGATAATGCTCATGTGAAAATTTGCTATAAACAAATTTTTTCTCTTGAATTTATTATAGCAGATTTTCGCTTGATTTGTATAGAAAAGTTAAGCGAAAGGACTTGAAAATTCATGAAAACATTTTCGTTCATCAACAAAAAAGGCGGCGTTGGCAAAACAACGATTACCGTTAATATGGCGTATGCCATTGCAGAAAGCTGCGATTTAAGAGTATTGGTCATAGATAATGACGATCAGGGCAATGATTCGCAGTTCTTTGATGCAGATCCAGAAAAATCATTGGCAGATATCCTGTTAGGCAAGGCGGATATTCAAGAGGTTATCCAGCATACGCGCTACCCCAAAATTGACATTGTTGCCAGCGGTGCCGCTTTATTAGACGCCAATGTGGCCGTCATAAAGGACGAAGAAATTGTACAGCAGACCATTTTAAAAGAATCTTTGGAAAAGGTTGCTGCAAATTACGATGTTTGCCTTATCGATAATCCTCCGACAATTAACGCTTCTGTTATCAATGCCTTGGTAGCCAGTGATGAAGTCATCATTGTGACGACACCAGATATTTATGGCATTCGTGGCGTTTCGCAGATGGTGGACTATATCGAGGCGATAGAAGAATATAATCCTCTTCTGATGTTTCGTGGCTGTCTTCTCAATAAATTTTCCTCCACTCCGCATGGATTTCGGTGTATTAATCTATTAGAAAAACGATTTCCCCTATTTAGAACAAGAATTCGGTATACAAAAGATAAGCTGGAAGCGTCGGCAGAAGAAAGAAAATCTATTTTCGAGTATTCGCCCAATTGTGGCTTTGCACGGGATATTGTGCAGTTTTTAAAAGAACTTTTAGCGGGGGAATGAAACGATGAAGAAACAGTCAGCAAGTTTAATTGCAAAGCTTTTAAATAAAAATTCTCAACCGGTGCAAGGCAGCAGTAGAAATGAGCTCCAAGCTACGGAAGAAATCATCATGCGAGACGTTCATGAACTGGTGCCGAATCCTAAAAATGAAAAGTACAGTCTGGATAATATTGAAGAGCTGGCAATGATGATTCAGCTTACCCATAATATAGAGCCAATTGTTTTAAAGACGATGGATGATGGCAGAGTTATGATTACTAGCGGCCATCGCCGCCGCTTGGCCCAGCTTTACCGCTTAGAACAGGGAATGACGGATAATCCAATGGTTCCAACCATTACGCGGGAAATCATCAATGATTTTGCGGATGCCATCACGGACGATGAAATGGAAACTTTGAATATCGTATTTCCGAATAAAGGGCAGCGCAGAGATTTGACGCCTTCGCAGGAAGCGGATGAAATTGCACTGATTAAGCCAATTATCAAGAAGCTTTATGACTACCAGAAAGCAGCCGGAAATATTGATAGCAAGTTTCGGCCTTATTTTGCCAATATCATTGGCATTTCGGAAACTTCTTTGCAGCGCAAAGAGGCCCTCCGGAAGATATCAGATGAAGTTAAGGCTGAGGTTGATGCCGGGAATATTACGGCTACGGCTGCAGCGGAGTTAGCAAGTATGGATGAAGAGCAGCAGAATTCTGTAGTTGAAGCAATTAAGGAAAGAGGAGAAGAAGTTACGGTACAGGCTGTAAAAGCGGAGAAGAAAAAAGTCATTGTGCATAAAAATGATCTTATTTCTGTTGTAAGAGAGAGCCCGATAGAATCTGAATTAGAAGATGAGGGGCAGACAAAATTGTTCGATCAAGGGCAAAAAGCGGTGTTGGATGAAACTACCGGCGTGGATTGCATGGAGGATGTGGTAGAGCATATATCATCTATGCAAAATCAAGAAGCGACAGATAAGGATATTGCCGCAAAAATTTGGTTTCAGAAAGAAATCGCTGAGAAATTAAAAAAAGCTAAAAAACGGCTTACCGCAGAATCTGTAGATGAAATAGAAGGAGAATGTCAGGAGTGGAAAGCTCGCGTCAAGGTGATGAAAGATGTCCTAGCCTATTTAGACGGCTTTGATTGTACTGAACAATGTGAAGCGTGTTGTGATGATTGTGATCGGCCCTGTGAGCATTCGAAAAGTTTTCAAGCCGTAAATACCATGAATGAATAACTATCTGCAGTTGGGGGAGAGGACAAAATGAGTAGATTATTGATCAATGAAGTTCCGCTAATGTGCCTGCCCAGCCTTGCAGTAAAAATCGGCTTGAATGAAGCACTTTTTATACAGCAACTGCATTATTGGGTGGATCGCAGCAAAAATATGATAGATGGTCGGCAATGGGTGTATAACACCATGGCAGACTGGTCAAAGCAATTTCCGTTTTGGTCGCAAAAGACTTTATCACGGACGATTTCAAATTTGGAAAAACAAAAACTGGTTATTTCCGGAAACTACAATCAAAAAGGGTATGATCGCACAAAGTGGTACACGATTGATTATGATGCGTTGGAACAGTTGGAAAAAAATCGGCCAGAAACGGAAGAGCATGGAGAGTCGGATTCGAATCTGCCAAGAGAAACTGATGCTTTAGTTGGTGACCAGTCCATAGGGACAAATTGTCCTCATGAGGAAAACCAAGGCTTACCGGGGTCTTTTGCGGAAAATGCCCAAAATGACCGTTTCATAGGGACAAGTTGTCCAGATCCATCCGGTCATTTTGTCCCTATGGAATCGGACAATCTGTACTCACCAATACCAGAGAATAACAACAGAGAATTCTCAGAAAAAACAACAACAAACAGAAGTGAGGAACTTGCTGTTGCTAAAAATATGGTTAATATAAAAGATTCACTGGAACGCTTACTTTTTGTAATGCCAAGTTATGGTATTACAAAAAGTACTGCGAAGAAATTTATTGCTGAATACGGTCTTCCTGCAGTTGAACAGCAATTGGAACTTCTTAAAAAGGCCTTGCAGAACGGGAATATAAACAATCCTTCTGGTTGGCTGCATACGGCTTTGCGGGAGGGATATGTTGATGCTTCAGCTGCATTTAAGCAGCTTCAGGAGGAAAAGAAGACTGCCATGCGAGAAAAGGCGGCAGAAATAGAACGGCAGCAAATCGCTGCTTTGGAGCGAGAGGCGGAAGAAGAAGCCAATCAATTTGAAATTCGAGATGATAGTCCATTTCAGGCGTTTCTAGCAAAATTAAAAAAAGAACAGGATGAAAAGAGTATGGTGTAAATGTCTAAAAAGTAAGGTGTCCATAATGGACACCTTGACTGTAGGGAATTTTAATATGTGGGGGGTATCACAGGATTATCGTATAAAAACCTTTACGAGCAATTTTGCCCTGTTGCTTAGGATACGTCTATGCTGTTAGGTGTCCATAATGGACACCTGCTTGCACTTGCAATGAAAATTTAAAGGGGAAGAATTAATGTGCTGGTCAAGGATGTGGAATGAATGAAGGTGGAGTTTATTGAAAATGGGAGAAGAATTATATCGACCAATCGCGGTGTATTCAAGGATAACGAGCTTATTTGGTATGACAACGCCTATGTTTTGAGTCTGAAATTTGATGAGGAAAAGGTCGAAATTATGATAAAAAAGATACCAAAAGCAGGAGGTGATGCGCGATGAAGGCGGAAAAATCGGTGGAAGATTACGGAATGGAACTAAATGAACACGTGTTGACCGAGGAAGAGCAAGCAGAATTGGCTCAGGAATCCGATGAAGAAAATGCGAAACGATAGGAGATGAGAATATGCCGTTACCAGAGCATGTGCAGGAGCAGCGGAATGCTCTTGTGGAAAAAGTTATAAAAGACATGGAAGCAGGAAAGCCGTTCTTTTGGGATTCTGAACACTTTGGCAAGCCTGCTCATAATATGGCGCTTGGGTCATCCTATCGAGGGCTTAATCGTATGCGCTTGATGATTGCAGCTGAGGATAAAGGTTATACAGATAGTCGTTGGTGTACCTATAAGCAGGCGCAGGACAAAGGCTGGCAGGTCAAAAAAGGCGAAAAGGGAACACATATTGAATTTTGGAGCAAATCCATTACAGTCAAAGAATTAAATCAAGAAACGGGGGAAGAAGAGAAAAAATTAAAAGACTTAGATTGTCCCATAGTTAAATACTATACGGTATTCAATGCACAGCAAATGGAAGGGGTTCCTCCAGAACATTCATTGACCATTGACGAAAATGAGAAGAATAAATACATGGAAAATATGTTGAAAAACAGTGAAGCGAAGATTTTTTTTGATCAGAGCAATCGGAATTTTTATAGTCCGACTACAGATGAAATCCATGTATTGCCGCGAGAAAAATTTAAGACGCTGGATGGCTTTTATGCGACTTGTGCGCATGAAATTGCTCATAGTACCGGGCATTCTACCCGGATGAATCGGGATATGCTTAATTTTGAAAAAAGTGAATATGCGAAAGAAGAACTGCGGGCAGAGCTTGCTTCCACGTTTTTGCAACAGCAATATGGAATCAAATTTGATGAAAAGCATTATCAAAATCATGCAGCATATCTGCAGTCTTGGGCCAAAGCTTTAAAAGATGATCCCAATGAATTATATCGGGCAGCTTCTAAGGCACAAGAAATGGCCGACTACATTGAGAAGAATATGCTATTAAAAGGTCTTGAACAAGTAATGCCCAAAGCGTTAGGAAATGGCAAGGAAGTATCGATTCTTACTAAAGAGGTCAAGGAACCGGCAAAAGTATCACCATTTCAGGAGATTGCAACCCGGGCAATAGAGAAGAAAAATCGACAGCAGAGGAAACAGAAATTACAGGTTTCAGTAAAGGATAAACCGAAACAGGCGGAAATGGCAAGATGATCAAGGGGTTCATAATGGACACCTTTTGAAATTGGGAGGGGGAATTTGATATGGAAAAAGATTTATCGCAGATGCTAGATGAGGCAGATGCATATAATTATGGTAATATTGCCAGTCAGCTAAAACAGGACATGGAAAAAAGTGTACAGGCTACGATTGATAAGTCCCCGGAAACCGTGTGCCGTGATATAAGTAAGGCCTCTGACAATTTGTATGAAAAGATGGATCAGTTTTCGCAGGCTGAGCAGGATTATGTACCATCGCCAGAAACTTGGCTGGAATATGAACCGAAACATGAGGCTATCAAGGAAAATTTGCAGCATTTACAGGCTGTGCAGGAACGCAAACTCTGAGAAAGACGTTATGGCTAATTCGGATAAAACGGTAGATTCTTTTCAACAGGCGAGTGTTTTTCTGCAAATGAAATATGAAAAGCTTATAGAGCGTGAGCGGCAGGTTCAGCAAGAAATGGCTCAAATCAAGAATATTATTGAACAGATGCAGGAGCAGACAAGAGGTAGTTCGCCAGAAATGATGCAGAAATTAATGGCTAATGGCAAAAAATTTGTTTCTGATATAGAAAATCTTCGTGAGGATATTCGTTGGCAAAAGCCGGTTATTGCGGCTGCTCAATGGAAAGAGGCACGAGAACAGGTAAAGCAAGTTTATACTGGTATTAGGGAAATGCCAAGTAAAATAAAAACTGCGGTTCAGGATAAAACTTATAGTATAGTGGATCAGGCTGTTCAAAAAACTTCATCTGTTTTTGATAAAGGAATTCAGTATCTGCAGGCGAAGAAAGAAAAAGTTCTAAATCTTTCACCGCTCGAAAAGAAAAAGCAGGCTGCAAAAAAAACGCAAGAAGAAGTAAAAATAGTAGAACAACAGCAGCCGGAGGTACAGCATGCAAATGAAGCATTGAAAGATAGAACCGTTATATCTGTTCAAGATAAGGTTTCTGATAATGCAGTTAATGTTAAAAAGCCCAGGAAGGTACTTCTTCGTGTTGAATCAAAGGAGAATGTGCGTAGTCGAGAGCATCAAAAGGAACGATTTCTGTGATCTAATAAGTGGCGTAAATGTACTTAGATGATAATTAAAGATGTAATAGTATACATAATAAAAGTACATTTGATGGATATTCCTCTTATAGATAAGATTTTTCGATACTTTACTTAACTTTTCCAGTATAAATTAGCGAATAAAGCTTGTATAAATCTGGGCTAAGAGGCAATCCAGTCCTTTAGTTTACTATGGATGGTTAATGTGTTCTCAGTAGCAAATCCATTCGCAATTTCCATAAAAAGCATCATTAGGCTACGGAGTGCATCAGATAATTCAATATCCTGAATAGCTTCACACATGGCAAAGAATAAAGTGCCATAGGATTTTGGAGCGTTCTCATTTCGATGAATCCATTCCAACAGAATATACCTGGTGAATACAATGGTCGTGTGGCATACTCCAGCCCGTAGTTGCGGCACTGGAATTATTTTCCTAACCGGAATAAGGACTTGGATGCTTTAAGGCGGATGATTTCCTCGCCTCTGATAGGTGTATCTGTTGAACAGACATTTGCTATGCTTGTTTCGGTTACGGATAAAGACAATACGCACTGGAATATGCTGACGTTTTGTACGGACCAGCAAAGATCCAAAACACTCTTTGGCGGAGCGATATGGCGCAGCTTTCTGTAATTCCTTAAGCGTGTATTCTTTTCCATGCCAAATGTAGAGTTGGGGTACCTGTTTCACCATACAAATGACATCCAGACCAAATTCACAGATTTTTCTGATAAACGGCTCTGTGATAAACCAAGTATCCATAAGGATGTAGTCTGCATGGATACCAGCAGCCAGTGCATTTGTAATGAGCTTCAGTGCAGCCTCTGGCTTTGACAGTATGCTGTCGCGGCCCACTCGTATGATGGTCAACATCTGCCATATCCTGATAGCGATTTGATTTCTTAGCTGATGACAAAAGATTGAAGCCAACCGGAATAAAGCTAAAACCATCTGACCAGCCAAGTGTGAGCATGGTAAAGCCACGAAGGTAACGGTGCGAAACATGATCAAAAAATTTAGCAAGGAGTTCTACCTTCTTGCTGGTATTGCGTGAATACGCAGAGTCATCTAGAATAAGGACCTTATGCCGGGAAGATTTTGTCAAAGATTGAAGCGCAGCAATGATGCTGGAAAAAAGCAGTGTAAGAAATCTGACCCAGTTGAAAGAAGGATTTTCCATGAGGCGATAAAACGTATTCTTGCAAGCACCAACATTCTCAGCATGTTTCGATTGGAGGAACCGCCAAAGATTCTTGCCGTGAAATACCAGCAGCAAAAGAAATTGGAAAACTTCCATGATGGGCACGCCACAGGCCTTGCGAATATTAGATTTGCGTAGGAGTCTTGCAAGATGAAGTTGATCTATGGCAGAAAGAAATTCGCGTGGGGTATTTTCAAGAACGTCATTTGGTAGTAGCATGAGATGAGCACCTTTCTTTTGTGTATTGATTTTGTAGCTAATCTCATTATACCAAAGGCTGAGGTGCTATTTTTATCAAGATAAAAACAATATGACTGGCGGCCGTGATTTTATGAGATATTCATCACCTTATGCTGGTGGGAAAGTTAAGTTATTACAATTGAAGATTTGATTTCTGCTAAAATAGGAGAAGGATTATACCTTAAGTATCATGATGATTATAGTGTTCCTGAATCTGTAGTATTTGGTGAGGACGACTACCTTGATAGAATTGATGACAAGGATTATTTTATTGACGTTAAGCTTAAAGCCGATATGTTAGGAAGAAATATAATGTTTATTGGATATAGTTTTAGAGATATTAATCTGAAGCTACTCTTTAGGAGGCTGAAAAATGTAATTGGTACAATTCCTAAATCTTATATGATTGTATGGGAATTAATGGAAATGTTTTATTGAGCAGATGATGGATAATATTGAGAAGGTGTTTTGCGAGCACGCCAGCACAGGTGGAATTGCTGATGTCGGAAGGGAAAACTTGATTCAAACAAAGAAACAGACGGTAATATGGGATTGAAATTACCTACGGATTGACAATTGGTAATGAAAAAGATACAATTTAGTTATAATGACAACTAAATTGCGGGGTGTGTACGCTATAATGAAAGATTTCAAAATAGACGATTCCCTAGGATTTATATTAAATAAAGTAAATGGGAAGCTAAAGAATGAGTTCCTTCAAAAGTTAAAAGAAGATGATATAACACCAGAGGAATGGGCTGTACTTTATTTTTTATGGGAGGAGGATGGTGTCACTCCTAAAGAGTTAGCGGACCTTACTTTTAAGGATAAACCGAATACCAATCGAATTCTTGAAAATTTACAAAAAAAAGGGTTCATAACACGGAGCCCTCACCCAACTGATAGGAGAGCATACCAGATATTTTTGACTGATGCAGGCAGGGATTTGAGAGTAAGATTGGTACCAAAAGCTATCTCGTTACTCGAAAAGGCAACAAGAACAATTGATGAAGACAAAATAAAGGAAATGAAAATATTATTAAATAAAATTTACAATAATTTATTGTAAAATTTTTTTGCAAAAGTAGTTATTATAACAACTAAATGAGCGGAGGGATATAAAACAATGAAAAAACTAACTGCTAAAGAAACAGCATGGTTAAAAATATTACATCTATTATTTGTCGGTGCTTGGATTGGTGGACAAATGTCGCTTGTTTTAATTCAAAATATAAAATATACATTAGCTTTACCTGAGCATCAATACGCTATATTAGCGTCTGTCAAAGCAATTGACGATATTGTCATAGGTGGAGCTGTTGGTTGTTTTCTAACGGGGTTAGTGTACTCGCTGATGACTCCTTGGGGATTTTTTAAGTTCCGTTGGATCACTGTCAAATGGATTTCTACTGTCTGTATCATCTTGTTTGGAACTTTTTTTCTAGGACCATGGCTTAACGAAATGACACAGATTTCTGCTAACGAGTATGCATTAGCTTTGATGAACCCACGTTATTTATATGATGAAAAAATGAATATGATTTGGGCAAGCATTGCATTTGGGACAAATATATTTTTAGTAATCATCTCTGTATTAAAGCCTTGGAAACGACAAAAAAACACAGATAGCATCAAACAGAAACGAGATTTCTCAATTATCTAGTTAACACCAGAAAGAATTAGCCACTTATTACATTTCGCTCTTCTCCTATGTATAGAAATGAATACGCCTTAACGAAAATAGAAATATACCTAACAGGAGGCTAGAATGAAGACTAACGAAAAAGCTACGAATTCCGAATTACTTTGGAGTAGAGATTTTATCTTAATAACGGCAATTAGCCTTTTCACAATGATAGGATTTCAAATGCTCTTACCCACATTACCTGTATACGCTATTAAGTTAGGTGGTACTAGCGCCTCCGCTGGTTTGGTCATTGGTATATTCACACTATCCTCAGTTTTAATTCGCCCGTTTGTTGGTTATGCGTTAGATCGATATGGTCGAAAGGTTCTCATTTTATCCGGTATACTCTTCTTTACAACCTGTGTGCTTGTTTACTCATGGGCTTGGTCACTCGCAGTTTTACTTCTGATAAGGTTCTTGCACGGCTTTAGCTGGGGGTTAACGAGTACCTCTACTAATACTACAGCCACTGATATTATTCCAAAATCCAGACTTGGCGAAGGGATGGGGTATTATGGATTAGCTGGTACATTTTCAATGGCGCTGGCACCTGCGCTTGGCCTCTGGATACTCAACCACTATGGGTTTTCAACTATGTTTTTTGCATCTTTTGTAGCTTGCACGTTATCAATCATTCTGGCTTTACCTATCAAATACCAAAGTGCAAGTAAGGATCAGGTTACTTTTCGTTTTATCGAACCGTCTGCTGTGAATTCTGCTATTGTGATATTGCTAATCACAATGACATATGGTGCCATTGTGTCCTTTATCGCTTTGTATGCAGAAGAACGAGGAATTACAAATATTGGTCCTTTTTTCTCGGTCTATGCGGTATTTCTTGCAATTACTCGCTCCTTTTCCGGTAAGCTCATCGACAAAAAGGGCTTTGACTTCGTGGTTATACCGGGAATGATTCTGATTATGTTCGCTATGGGCTGCTTATATATGGCAAATCAACTCATAGTATTCCTCTTAGCAGGCACCATTTATGGCATTGGTTTTGGGATGGTATCCCCTAGTTTACAAGCTCTTTCTGTAGTGAATACCCCTGCTAATCGACGCGGCACTGCTAACGGCACCTTTTTTACAGGTTTCGATCTTGGTATCGGTATTAGTTCCATGCTGTGGGGGGCTGTTGCCCAGGTGACCGGCTACAGTTTCATGTTCCTATGCACGATACTACCCTGTTTACTTGCACTCATTGTCTACAATAAGTTCGGTGGGGATAAAGCAAAATAGCAACTAGTTTAATCCTCGAACCAGAAATCCTAAGTAATCATCTCTGTGTTAAAGCCTTGGAAACGACAAAAAAACTCAAATAAAAATAATTAGAATAAGTGATACTTCGCCATTTCTTAGAGCACTCATACATGCTGCATCAGCATCACAATCAACATTTCCTTTCGTCATTGCATCGACAAGATATTCTTGGTAATAATGATTTGCAAAGAAGGGGTGAAGTAGGTTCATGGTCAGAGAAGCGATCAAGCGTGGCTAGCAGGCGATGGCTGAGAAAGCAAGGGTGAATGGAAAACCCAACCAGAACGCTGAGTAATCGCATTAAAAATATATAAAGAGTGAGGTAAAAAGTATGGAAAGTCGTTTAGTGAAAGAATTGAAGTTGCGCTATGAACCGGTAGCTGTTTTGCTTAGCAATGATAAACCGGAGGGGGCACTTCAGAGTAAAGAAGGGCAGTGGAGCTGTACAATTTCATTATTTATTGCGGCGGCAAAAGGAGGAACGTCAGTTTTTGAACGTAAAACTACAGGGTGTAATGGTGGTAAAGTAGGATTAGGGTTTGGTCAATTTCCCAATTATCCAGGTGGAATTGAATATTTTTTGTCAGTTGGTAAAAGCGGTATATTTGAAGGAGAAGGATATAAAAAAAGTCCAGAGTTGGGAGGAGAATATGTTGAGTGCTTACCAATAACTGATATTCCTTATCAGTACGTAATATTTAAACCTTTATCACAAATTGATACTACCAAGGAAATACCTGCGTTAATTGTATTTTATGTTAATACTGATCAGTTATCGGCACTTACGGTACTTGCAAACTATTATAGACCAGGAAATGAAAATGTGATAATACCTTTCAGTTCAGGGTGTCAGTCTGTCTTCCTTATTCCCTACGCTGAAGCTCAAAAGGAAAATCCAAGAGCAGTAGTAGGTTTGACCGATATTACAGTACGTCCCATGGTCGATCCTGACATGCTGTCGTTTTCTGTGCCATATAAAATGTATTTGGAAATGGAAAACAACATAGAAAAAAGTTTTTTGGAAAAGAATTTGTGGCATAAGATTGTAGCGAGAATGAGAAAATAGTAAAATTCTGTCATGCAATTTTTCGCAGAATAGCCTTAGAAAGAGCCAGACCGGGGCGTAGTCCAGTCGTGTCAGCCCGTGGAGATGGAAGGCCGCGCCTGAATAATCCCATGGGCTTGTTACGACGATGAAGCGCAATAACCAACCAGTCAGATATTCGATGGTAAAGAACAACAACATCCAGAAAAAACCTCGTACGAGCGTAGGCCATGGGCGGATAAGATCATGGACAGGTTCAAAGAAGGACTGCTAAACCATATATCGGGAAATGTTTTGGCCGTCAACCGTGGATCTCTGGACAGCATAGTCCCTAAACCTGTCCAGATGGTTTCAAGGCACCAGCCTATTATTCCATAATCGATAAATTTTCTTATTGACTATTTTAGTAAAAAGCTATAATATGAAATTAAAATAATTGTTGTCAATAACAATTAATCAAAGAATTAATGATTATAGATGTACTCGATACTATTGGTTTTTATTAGTAGAACTCAGTCTAAATCTGGAACAAATTGTATGATCATATTAAAATTTGAAATTTTTCTAGGGTGTGCCGCTTTTTTTTAACCATTTAGTTGTCAATGACAATTAAATGGTGCGATTAGCGCCGCCATACAAAAAATGAAAGTTTTTCATGTAAAGCGAAAGCATGAGGATTTATAAACAGAAATCATCTGGAGATTATTGCCGCAGTGGAATCGGTAAAAGCACCAAATTTGTTGAAGGCTTCTCTTAATCCTTTGACAAGGTTTTTTGCCAGGGATATGGCTCTCTTTACACCTATAGACTTGCAATATACATTTCTGGAAAAAAATAATTGATTCACGCGGCAACTTAAAAATAGCAAGAGTGTTCCGACATTAATATGATTCCGGAAAGGACTAGCAAAATGAAAATCATTCTTTTTTACTCATCCATTGGACAAGGTCATATCAGCGCGGCTCACTCCATTGAGCGCGAGATCTGCAAACAAGACCCTTCTGCAATTGTATTAACAAAAGACATTCGCGAGTTCATGGACCCGATCCGGAGGATGCTCGATGAAAAAATCTACTGGTTTGTTGCGAAAAACTTACCGGATTTATTTGATAGTTTTTTTCGATCTATGCAGGAACACGGAAATAGCATTGGTTCATTAGCATGGCTTCCAAATGATTATCCAGAACGAAAAGTATTCGAATATCTTACATCCGAGGCTCCAGACGCAATTTTGGCTACACACTATGGGGCAGCGCAAGTATTAGGAAATATCAGAGAAAAGAGATTGATTCCTGGTATCAAGATTGGTTGGCTCCATACCGACTATTTTGAAGGCTACTTTCCCCGAATATCTAAGCGCATTGATCGTACTTTTCTGGCACATCCCGCGCTGGAAAGGCGTTGGCTGTCAGCGGGAGTTTTCCCGGACTTGATCGAAACCACGGGTATGCCAGTAACCATTCCCACTGGTGAATTAAATACCTCCCAAGAATGTCTAACTCAGATTGGATTTTCTCCTACCATAAAAACAATTACAATAGCCAGTGGGAAAGAAGGCGCTGGAGACTTTCTAAGGATCGTAACAAGCATTACCGATGCGACAGAAGTACCTTTGCAAATTATCGCTGTGTGCGGTCACAACGAAAAACAGCTGCAAGTTCTGCAAAAAATTCAACACAAAATTTGCAAACTTGTGAAGCTGGAAATCATGAGTTTCATTCCGCAGATAGATCTGGTTTCTTTCATTCAGGCATCAGATTTATTCATTACCAAGGCAGGTGGACTGTCCCCTGCAGAGGCATTCACGCTTGGGAAGCCTACCATTCTTTTGAATGTGATAAGTGGTCATGAAAGAGAAAACGCAAAACTATTTTCTGAATTGGGGATGGCAGAATTAAATACGGATGAGAAAAAAATAGGTGCTCAAGTCTTGGCACTTCTATCAGATCAAGAAAAACAGGCTTCAATGTTAGCGGCGCAGCAAGAGTTTCGGGCAAACATGGACATTGGAAAAATCACGCGTTTTCTTCTTGATCCACAGATCAAAGCGCGATGTGCGCAACCAAGTTTTGGAGTGGAAAACGGCCTTGCTGCGAACAATGTTCATAGCGCTTTGGAGCAACTTGAGGCCGACGCCCCAGCCGATATGGAGATTTTGCTTTCATACTCATCCTCAAAAGAGAACGAGCGCATCGCCATAGAAAATCCATTCGGTCACATCGCAATCCGTATCGGTGATACGGTCTACAGTTCGAACCATATGTCTCACCCGGAAAAAGAGTCCCCTTTGCTCCAACATATGAGTTTGGCGCATTATTTATATGGAATCTTGCCTCACTCTGACAACCAAGATCATACAAGTACCTACGGAATGTCTTATGGGCGTGATACTCTGGGGTTTCGAATTAAAGGCATTTCAGCAACAGCCCTACTACGAATGCATGAAGAGGCGGACAGGATTGAAGAAGAGTTTCGTTTAGGAATATGTAGGTATGATGCAAAAAAATACAATTGTGCAGATTTCGTTGCTCGTATCCTCCAAAATGGCGGTTACGATATTAAACATATGGAAGGGCCAAGCTGTATCTTTACAATGCCTCTGGACATCTTTGAAAAGGTACTTGCCTATTTCGAAGGTGATCCAAGCTTTCAAACGGAAATGGTGGCCTATAGGCGACTGCCAGGTTCTCAATCTACCTATCGTTTCTCACGATTCCCGCTTTCCCTGGGACAAGTAGGTCGATCCTTGGTGCAAGTTCTAACATACTCTACCCCAAACAAACTTGAGAAAGAAATTGAAAATCAATTGACCGGAGACATTGGTGATGAACGAATTTATTACGAGAATCTAAGCGCTCGTTTATCAACATCGGCATTTGATGATGCTAGTTCTCGAAGTCCTGCCAAAAGTATGGAGCAAATCCTTTTCGAAGAAGCGCGGCAATTGATTGCCGAACAAAAAAAAATGCATGTCGACGTATGTAGACAAAAAATAGAGCAACATATTATGCGAGAGTTTAGCTATCTGATTGAGCATTGCTACGATGTTGCCAGAATATCAACGGAGCACGCGGAAGGTATTCTCAATGGGAAAAATACAAAAAGGCTGCGAGAAGCATTTGCCAATTTGAGGGATGAATATGCAGCATTAAGTCTTTGTAAGCGTGATTCGGACGCTCTTGGTAAATTCATTAAAAAAATATCTGCGTTTTATCAAGCCATTGAGCGGGGATTTTCAGATGCGGACCAAAAGCAACACAAGTTGGTTCTTGAAGTCAAAGTTGTGTCTGAAAAAATTGAGAGCAAATTCAAAAGTTTTTTTGAAATTACCACTGAATTCCAGCGAAAGTTAGACGTAAAAAAACGAATGAATGAGACTTCTAAAAATAAAAGACCACGTTCTGATTCTGGTGAGGATAGCCATCTAAGACATGGCTGATTTTTTAATGATAATGTCAAGTTTCGGTACCGAAGTCGGTATTTTTCTGGCATGCGCTCTGGGATTACCGGTTCCTGAAGAAATCACGCTGCTTTCGGCAGGGATTCTTGTATCAATAAAACAATTGCAGTTAACGTCTGCAATCATATCCGGTCTAGCTGGAATTCTCATGAGTGACACGTTGCTATATTTTTTAGGACGGCACTTTGGTCCGAGGATATTTCGATTGTCTTTCTTACGAAGCAGCCTTACAGAGTCACGAGTCAAGTATGCCGAATCCCTTATTCGCAGAAACGGGTTTCTTGTTTGCTTCATTGGACGTTTTCTTCCAGGCCTTCGTGTCATTTTATTTACAACAACTGGCGTATTTGGGATAAAACCTCAAGTATTCCTTGTGGTTGACGCTCTTACGGCAGTGATTAGCGTTTCTTTTTGGATTTTCATAGGTAATTGGATGGGGTCAAATTTCGTTGATGTCACTCAACATGCTCCGGAAATCAAGGGGGCGCTATTTTCCATTGTACTGGCAACTTTTGTAATCAAAGTGATTCGGTACATGAAGCCCCTGTTACGCTGAAGAATGTGGTTTCGGTTGAAATAGCGGAGGAGAAGATATGGAAAGGAGTACCTTAGATATTAAGTGTTTTTTATAAGTCTGTCTTGCACGGGATATTAATTGTTAGTTTGGTACAATGCAAATCAAAAAAGGGGGGCTGTGCGTAATCGTGGATTTCTAAAGTCAATCGGTCAGCTGTTGGTCCAGACCCATTATCCAGGTAACAGCTTCACTGGGCGACATTAACTATCAAGTAGCTGATATTAAATAAAAAAGCACTGGAGATTGGCTACAACTTCCAGTAGTATTTGTAATATAACAAGGGAGCGCTGAGTAATGAAAGCAGAACAATTTACTAAATTGCAAACCCTGCTACAGCGGGTGCAGCAGAAAAGTCCATTTTATCAGAACAAATTTAAGGCGGCCGGTTTTGACATCGACGATGTGCAAAATTCCGAAGATATCGCTCATATTCCCTTTACCACCAAGGAAGAACTGCGGGAGGCGTATCCGCTTAACATTCAGGCCGTACCTGATGAAGAAGTGGTCAGAATTCATTCGTCGTCAGGCACCACCGGCAAACCTATTATCATCCCGTATACTGTTAATGACGTCAATACCTGGACGGAAATGATGAGCCGCTGTATGGCTGTTGCCGGTTTAACTGCCAAAGATCGGATACAAATTGCGCCTGGCTATGGTTTGTGGACAGCCGGTATCGGCTTTCAGGCCGGGGTGGAAAAACTGGGTGCTATGGCCATTCCAATGGGACCTGGAAATACGGAAAAGCAACTGCAAATGATGATCGATTTACAGTCAACCGCCCTCTGTGCAACCTCTTCCTATGCACTGCTGCTGGCCGAAGAGATTCGCAAACGCGGTCTGAAACATAATATCAAACTGAAAAAAACCATTCTTGGTTCTGAACGCTGGGGCGATAAGATGCGTGCCCGCATAAGCGAAGAATTGGGTGTCGAATTATATGATATTTATGGATTGACTGAAATCTATGGCCCGGGAATCTCGATAAACTGCAGTGCCAACAACGGACTGCATTATTGGGATGATTACCTGTTATTTGAGATTATCAATCCGCAAACAGGCGCGCCTGTAGCTGACGGCGAATATGGGGAACTGGTTATTACCACCTTGACCAAAGAGGGAGCGCCCCTGATTCGCTACAGAACTCGAGATATTACCCGGATGCTGACAGGGGAGTGTCCCTGCGGCCTTAATCATCCCCGCCATGACCTCATATTGGGGAGATCTGACGATATGGTTAAAGTCAAAGGCGTCAATATTTATCCTGGCCAAGTGGAAGATGTGCTCACACATATTGAAGGCATTAGCAGCGAATATCAGATTGTCATTGAGCGTGATGAAGACACTAAGGATACTATGTTGCTGCGCTTTGAGCAGCAAGATGGTTTTGACGCCGGTACCTTGGAACTGCGGGTAAGGAAATATTTTAAAACCAAAGTTGGTTTAACCATTAATACTGAGTCGATGCCAATCGGTCAATTGCCGCGCAGTGAGAAAAAGACGGCCAGAGTTATAGATAATCGTTTTTTTTAAGAAAAAACTTTCTGAGAATATAAGAAAAAGAGGTTTCCCTACTTTTTTGATAATGGCAAGCAATGGGAAAGAGGTTCTATTAAGAGGCTATCAATCCTATGAAACCCTTAACCTAATAATAAAACAAATTACTGGTGGGAATAGAGGAAAAGAAGATTGGAGGGAATAAAGAAACCATTCTTAGTTTTATTAAAAAATATAATCGTGTTGCACCAGTTGAAATTGCAGTAACCTTTAATTTAACTCCAGTTGAGGTTAAAGAATATTTAGATAAGCTTCAATGCCTGCAGAAAATTGTAAGTAATAAAGGGGAGAGAAAAATGATAAAAGAAAAATTTACAGCAGAAAATTCAGCCATGTTATTAATTGATCATCAAGTAGGTACAATGGGATGGGTTAGATCAACGACATTCGAGGAAATGAAAATGAATGCATTAGTATTGGCAAAATCAGCGAAGGTATTAGATTTGCCTGTTGTATTAACAAGTAGTATGGAAGAGTATGCGCAAGGACCATTGCTAGAAGAATTAAAAGAAATTTTACCAAGAGAATTTGATGCAAGAGTTAAGCGCGTTGGAGTTGTAAATGCAATGGATGATGAAAACTTTGCAACTGCAGTTAAGAATACAGGAAGAAAAAAAATAATTATTGCTGGAGTAACACATGATGTTTGTGTTGTGTATCCTGCAATTACAGCTGTAAGCCAAGGTTATGATGTACAAGTAGTTGTAGATGCTGGTGGTTCTCCAACTACAATTGCTGATGAGACTGCATTAAGACGTATGGAGCAATCTGGAGTGATATTAACCAGTACAAATCAACTCATTGCAGAACTTGCGGGAAGCTGGGCGACAGAAAAAGGTGGTAAATTGGTTCAAATACTGATGGAAGATGTATTTTCTAAAATTAAATAAGTTGTCGAATAGGTAGGAATAGTTAAAACATTAGAATGAATATATTTTTTTGCCAAGACTATCCCCTAAAATGTGTAAGCCTCTAATATGAGTAGCCAATGCATAGGTGGTAGCCATTTTTTTATTTTGGCCTGAATTCAATCCGAAGTTCTGCTGACAAGAGCGTCTAAAATATCAAAGGAGCCGTGCTGAAACTTTTACGTTTCAACACGGCTCCTTTTTAGAGAAATATTAATAGTCGGTTGTCATATCGCTTTCGTATTGCGGGAAAAACTTAATAATCTTCGAAGCGAGGAAGAAGAACATCCGCCAAAAAACTAAACTAAGGATGCTGCTAAGCAGCAAAGTTGATGCTAATTGCATGCTACTGCCAGCAAAGAAGATGGCAATCAGCATAAGTATTGGTGTAATAACTCCGGTTATTATCCAACATGTATAAGGTACTACAAGTTCCTTGTCAAATACATTAATAGCCACTCCGTAACCTAACTTACTCACGTATTTAGAATAATAGAGTTGACCTGCTATAAGTAGTACAACCGACAGCGTAACTAGATAGAGCAATTCGTTAAGTTGATCGAGATTGCTATATATAGCAATAAAGTAAGTTCCCACCGCGCCTAAGGTGATGGCGGAAAGAAAGAAGTTAATGCTTACCAGTTTTGTCTTCCAAGCTGGCCGGGCATATAGTTGATAAACTAATCCTGTACTCCAAACGAAGGCTGCAGAAAACACAACGGCCAACACTTGTACTATAGAAAGAATAGAAGGACTAAGGGTAATAAACCAACCATCGATTGCCTGCAGGAATAAAAACAGACATACGAACGGTGCTATGAGACTTTCCTGAGTTAAATGGGACTTTGTATTGGCTAGGGCGTTCATCATTTTTTGCGGTTTCCCTAAATGTGTTGCTGAGGCCAGCAAACCAGCACAGTAGACTATCAAGGACAAAAGTGCAATGTTTGCCAAGTTCAGCTTTAACCCCAAAAGAGTTGCTGCGATTAAGCTGATTGCATAGGTACCTAACCCTAGACGTTGGCATAAAGTTGCAATGATTAACGGATATTGGACTGGCATAATTTTTCTGCCCCCTTTCTGGGTCTTAAATAAATAACAGAAGGTTTTGTAC
>Ga0316604_10001660_pt1 | contig 18937 bp, 17 predicted proteins | sample OWC_soil_day20_C_FD_207650 | JGI IMG/M metagenome (GOLD analysis project Ga0316604, IMG submission 207650) | Wetland soil microbial communities from Old Woman Creek delta, Ohio, United States - OWC_soil_day20_CT | ecosystem: Environmental > Terrestrial > Soil > Wetlands | place: USA: Ohio... | reverse complement strand
GCCGTTACTGATACCTTGCAACGTACCAATCAACAGCTGGTTGATGAAGTTCAGGTACGACAGGAAGCCGAAGGGAAACTGCGCTTGCGAGAACGCCAGTATCATGCGATGACCCGCCTAATCGCCGATAATAACGCCGAAGTTGACGCTCAGATGCAAAGCATGCTGGATAGTGGACTAGAGTTGGTAGAAGCGACAGATGGCTATATTGTATTGATGGAAACCGGACATGCAATGATCCGGTATGTACGAGGAAACCGGGATATGTTATTAGGTAAAGAGTTGACGATGGAGACGGGCCTCTTGTCAACTGTGTTGGCGACAGGAAAACTACAATACGTAGAGGATTATCAAAACTTTTCGAGGCGTCGACGCGGAACGCTGTGGGATGATCAACGTACTGCCGTGATTTTTCCATTAAAACGGGAAGAGAAAGTGGTGGGCGCTTTAGCGATAACCTGGAAAACGAATATTCGCCCATTGCTTGCCGATGAAATAGAAATGCTGCAGCAGTTTGCAGATCTGGCCTCGTTGGCGCTGCAAGGATCTAAATTGCGGGGAGAGCTAAAACGGGAACTGGTGCAGCGTGAGATGCTGCACGAGAAGATCAGCCACATGGCATACCATGATACTTTGACTGGTCTTCCCAACAGGGCCAGCCTGACGGAGCGACTGAAGGTGGAATTAGAAGCGGTATCGCAGGGGGCTGGCGGCGGTGTTGTCTTTTTCATTGATCTGGATGATTTAAAAAGCATCAATGATAACTTTGGGCATTCGGCAGGAGATCGATTGATCGTAGCCGCAGGTAAAAAAATACAGGCGATAGTCGGCGAAAAAAGCTTTGTCGCGCGGTTAGGCGGCGATGAATTCATCATTGTTTTATCGGAGCGCTTGGAAGTGTCGGAGATTGCCCGGCTTGGCGATTACTTGGTCGATGGTCTCTGCCGGGAATATCCGATTACTGAAGAAGCGGCCCGGGTATCCGCCAGCGTGGGAATTGCCCTCTATCCCAAAGATGGGACTACTGTAGAAGAACTGATGAAAAAAGCGGACAATGCCATGTACGCGGCGAAAAACGCCGGACGGAACTGCTGGCGTTTCTTTGACCCTGTCATGTTGCGCGACGCACAGGAAAAAATGCTGCTGACAAACAGTTTGCGCCGTGCACTGGGACGAAACGAGTTTCGAGTGGCATACCAGCCGCAGGTGGATTTGAAGACCGGATTGGTAGTCGGATTTGAAGCGCTACTTCGCTGGTACAGCAAGGAACATGGGGTAGTATCGCCCGAACGATTCATTCCGATAGCTGAGCAGAATCAATTAATTGTGCCTATAGGACGGTGGGTATTGCAACAAGCCTGCGTTTTTGCACGAAGGCTTTCCCAATTGGGACATTCGGAAGTGCGTGTTGCAGTGAATCTTTCGCCGAAACAACTGACGGACGAATCTTTGATCGACGATGTAGACCGCCTGATTAGATCAACAGACATTAAGCCGCAGCAACTGGAATTTGAGATCACGGAGAGTGCGCTATTGGCATCCTTGGAAGAAAGCAGCCGGAAACTGCATCAACTCGATGCCCTGGGCGTTCGCTTGGCCTTGGATGATTTTGGGACCGGATATTCCTCTTTGACTTACTTACGGCTTTTTCCGGTGGAAACGCTGAAAATCGATAAATCGTTTATCGATAACATTCCGGAGCGCGAAACAGTGCTGGTGCAATCACTAATCCATTTTGCTCAGAGTCTGGAAATGAGGGTCGTTGCCGAGGGCGTGGAACGGCAGGAACAATGGGATTATCTGTGTGATTGCGGATGTGATGTTGTACAGGGGTATTTCATGAGTTGTCCAGTGACGGAAACGGATGCCATTCAGTTTTTATTGGCGAGAAACGGGGAAGACAGTAAAGAAGGAACAAATCAAGACTGACAGGATACGAGCCGAAAATCATTTTGCGAAATGGGGCGCAGATATGCTGAAAAAGTCAAGAATTGTTGCAACGTGGGCCATATGTCTAGTTTTTTTAGGCCTATGTCTGTCTGGATGCTCCGGCGTAAAATCCGGCGAACCGGTTATTTCTCCGAAAGTAATATTGAAACTGGGAACTGAGACCGCACTCAGCACGCCTGAAACGCGTGGATCTCAAAAGCTGGCTGAACTGGTAAAGGAAAAATCCAACGGGACTCTACTTATCGAGGTTTTTGAAAATGCCAAACTGGGTACGATGAAAGAACGAGACGAAGGCATGCGCATGGGAACGGTCGACATGGGAACTTCTTCGGTTGGTTTTTTGGCTTCGTACGTACCTATAGCAGGCATCTTTGATTTGCCCTATATTTATAAAGATAAAGCGCATGAACTGCGGGTGTTCGACAGTGAGGTCGGCAGGGAAATCGACAAAAATTTACAGGCCCAAGGACTGCGGGTAGTGTGCTATTTTGATGCAGGAACACGGCAGATTACAAATAATCGTAGACCCGTCCGTAAGGTCGCAGATATCAAAGGCATTCGAATCCGGGTTCCGCAAGCGGAAGCCAGCGTAGAAGGTTTCAAAGCGCTGGGGGCGATTCCCACGCCCCTGCCTTTTGGCGAAGTGTACGCGGCGCTACGCCAAGGGGTAGTAGAAGGACAGGAAAATCCAATATCGATTATAATGTACAATAGACTCTATGAAGTGCAGAAGTATCTTTCACTTACCAATCACCAGATGTTCATTCAGGTACTGACAATTAGCGAAAAAACGTGGCAACGCTTATCAAGCGCACATCAAAAAGTATTAGTGGAAAGTGCGGTAGAAGCGCAGGCGTACCAACGAGATATCGCGGCTGCGGAAGAAGTGGCTTTGATCAAAACGTTGCGGGAAAAAGGCATGGAAGTCAATGACGTAAAAGATGCGGCCGCCTTTGCGGAAAGGACAAAGCCTTTGCGTGAAATTTATATAAAAAAATTGGGACAACCGGCGAAAGACTTGTTTGACAAAATTGATGCCCTGCGTTAATTAACGCAGGGCATCATCGACAGTCAGATGGAATCGGAAGCTTCCTCGGCGTCAGGAGCAACCAATGCATTCGCCTTTATAGGACTGGTATCCACAACGTAGACCGCCAGAAAGATGATGACGCATACCAGCCATTCCATGTATATTACGTGCGGCAGGATTCGCGTGGCGGGGGCAAGCTGCCAAAGAATCAAGGTCACTAGACCGCCGGCGATGGTATAGAAGGCGGAATTTTTACGGCAGAGCCCTGGAGCAAATAACGTGAACAGCACGACAACGCTGAAAGCTGCGGTCAGGCTCAGTCCGATCATGATGGTCTGGATAATGCCGCTGACCGTCATTGCGAGGATCAGAGTTAAAGCTCCCAACACAAGCACTGCAGCTTTGGTGACAAATAGTTGCTGCTTTTCCGTAGCTTCAGGATAAACTTGCTTATAAATATCCTGAGAAAACAAAGTCGCGGAGCTGAGCAATAGATTGCAGGCGGTGGAAATATCAGCCGCCCAGAGAGCAGCAAGAGTGATGCCGGACAGAAAAGGATTTAGGGACATGATCATCAAAGGTAGCGCCATGGCGGCGCTCGCATTGGGGTAGTTGACTCTGGCGATAATTCCCATTAAAGCGCAGATAAAACCTATCGGCAGCATCATAATGCCGCCAATAATGAAACCTCGCTGCGCAGTGGCGACATCTTTGGCGCCAAGCGATATTTGGATAATGCTTTGCAATGAGAGGTTCACAGTGACGAGGACTAAGATCCAACCCAGGATTCCCATCAGGCCAACTCCATCAATCAAACTCATATATGGGGTTGCAGGTGGAAGTTGAGCGATAATGGAGTCCAAACCGCCGGATTGTACGACGATGACAATTGTAGCGGTGATAATCCCGACATAGATCAGCAATACATTCAAAATATTGGACAGACTGGCCGACCACATTCCACCGATAAATGTGATACCGATAAAGACAACGGCGCTGGTCAGCATTCCCGTTGTAAGACTGAAAATATCAGGAAGCATAGCGTGGAGAATGGTGCCGCCAGCAATATATTGTAGGGAAGTAATAACGAGTTGGATGATGATTTGGCAGAATACGCCGATCACCATTCCTTTTTTGTCATAGAACCGCTCCAACAGCTCAGGGATTGTGGAAATGCGTAATTGACGATACTTTTTTGCGACCAATAGACCCATGCAGATGGCGCCGATACCCCATGCTGCAGTGTACCAACCAGCAGACAAGCCGACTTTGTAAGCCTGCTCGGCTACACCAATCGTTGATGCGCCGCCGATGGCAAGGCCTACGATGGAAACGGTAACCAATGTAGTAGTCAGTTTTCGTCCGGCGAGAACGTAGTTTTCCACGCCTCCCCTTGCACGCTTTTCAGCCCAAAAACTGATTAGGAACAGGACAACAATATAGATTAGAACGATTGCCAAGGGAATACTCATGATGAACCTCCTTTAAATTTCGTTGACTCCGGGCTCGATTTTGGGGCAAAAAAAATCATCCCTCGGAAAGGGACGAATTTATCGCGGTACCACCCAAATAGATCAACGTCCAGAAAATAAAAAAAGATACCGAACAGGGGCGAATTGTCGCGGTACCACCCTTTTAAGGACGCATGATCCTCTCAAAGCCTTTAACGTCGGCATACGGCTCGGCCTACTATCGGTTCAGCCTGCTGTTCGGGAAGGAACTTCATCCTGCTTCAACAACCGACTCGCATCAACCGTCGGCTCTCTGTATGAATCCGCAAGATTACTTTTTTCCATCATCACATTTTTTCAGTTTACAATTTCAATTATAATTATCGCGGGAAGAGGCAGATTTGTCAACACCCCTTGGCAGGGAATTTTATTCAGAACGGGAATAATTATACTATCTGCAAAAAAAGTAAAAGCGTAGAAGGATTGTGACATGAACTTATTAACTACAGAAAATTTGACAAAAAGCTATGGCGAACGGGTTTTGTTTGAGCGGGTGGCGATGAATATTAATGACGGCGATAAAATTGGTCTGATCGGCGTCAATGGAACTGGAAAAACTACCTTTCTCCGGGTGTTGACAGGGGAAGAACCGGCCGACTCGGGGAAGGTTTTGGTGGGGAGCGGTGTGCGGATGGGATATTTGCCGCAGAATCCGGATTTTGATGATGCAGCGACCGTGCTGGCGCAAATTTTCCAGGGAAACTCACCGGCAATGCAGGTGATTCGGGACTATGAGTCGACCATGGAGCAAGTTCATCTCCAGCCGGACAATGTCGGACTGCAAAAAAAACTGATCAACCTGACCCAGCAAATGGACGCTGCCGACGCATGGACGTTGGAAAGCGAGGCCAAGACTATCCTGACACGGCTCGGCATTCTTGACTTTACGGCGCTTGTCAGTAGTTTGTCGGGTGGGCAGCGCAAACGGATCGCCCTCGCCGCTGCGTTGATCAATCCGGTCGATTTGTTGATACTTGATGAACCGACCAATCATATCGACAACGATATGGTGGCTTGGTTGGAGCAGTATCTGCAAGGATATAAAGGTGCGTTGCTGATGATTACGCATGATCGGTATTTTTTGGATCGGGTTGTAAACCAGATCATCGAAATCGATAAAGGCAGATTGTATAGCTATACTGGTAACTACGGCGATTTTCTCGTCAGCAAATCGGAACGGGAAGAACAGCAGGAGAGTAGTGAGTTCAAGCGGCGAAATATATTGCGCAATGAATTGGCATGGATACGTAGGGGGGCACAGGGGAGATCTACCAAACAAAAAGCCCGGATCGAGCGATTTGAACAGCTTAGTGCACAAAAATCCGATCTTCCAACCGGTAAGCTGGAGATGGAGGTTGGCGCCAGCCGATTGGGTCGCAAGATCATTGAACTGAAAGATGTTTCTTACGGATATGGCGAAGAAGAGCTGTTTCGGAACTTTAGCTACAATGTGCTTAAAAATGACCGCGTCGGAATTATCGGACCGAACGGTAGCGGCAAATCCACCTTGCTCAATCTTATTTCAGGACGGTTGGGTCCGAAAACAGGTTCAGTCGAGATTGGACAAACCGTAAAAATAGGTTATTTTTCCCAGGAAAGTACCGAAATGGATGAGTCACTGCGAGTGATTGAGTACATTCGCGAAGAAGCCAATTTCATTACCACCTTGGATGGAGAAAATATCAGCGCATCGCAGATGCTGGAAAGATTTCTGTTTTCGCCGAATGTCCAGTGGATGCCTATCGCTAAGCTGTCCGGAGGGGAACGCCGCCGTCTGTTTTTGCTCCGAATTCTAATGGGGGCGCCAAATATTCTCTTGTTGGATGAGCCTACCAATGATCTGGATGTGCAGACATTAACCATTCTGGAAGACTATTTGGACGATTTCTCCGGTGCTGTGATTGTTGTATCACATGACCGGTATTTTCTGGATCGGGTAGTGGACAAAGTTTTCGCCTTTGAGGGGAACGGAGTAGTCACGCAGTCTGCCGGAGGGTATACTGATTATCAGGAAAAACGGGGAGTGCCGGAACTGGCCGCCAAGGTAAAAGGAAAGAATGACTCCGAAAAGAAACCAACAGCTCCAGAGACGGCAAGGGCTCTTCGCAAATTTACGTTCAACGAGCAACGTGAATATGATGGAATCGATGAAGTGATCGCCGGAGTGGAGCGGGAAATGCAGGAAGTCGCTGTTCGTATCAACACCGCCGGATCTGATTTTGAACTGCTTGAGAAGCTGACTGTTACGCAGAACGCATTGGAACGCCAATTGACTGAACTGTTGGAGCGATGGACTTATCTAAATGAGTTGGCTGAGGAGATCCAAAAAGGCAGGGAAACGACTCGTTTGGATTGAAAGTTACAATAAAACAGATTGCCAACGCACAACAAGGATGAAAGTGAGATGGGTAGAGATGAAAATGAGAAAAGTAGTATGCGCACTTGTAATTGGAGTCTGTCTGTGGATGGGGGGAGGAAACACCGTTTTGCAGGCGGCGGCGAGCCCCTATGCAGTGGCTGGGATTGAGAATGCCGTAGAGTTTGAGAAAACCTTTGCTTCGCTGCAGCTTGCTGTTGCGGCCAATGACCGGGGCAAGGTGGCGGATCTTATTTTGTATCCATTACGGGTCAATGGCTGGATGGATGAAACCAATGGCAAAAGCACGGTCCAATTTTCAACCAAGCCGGAAGTGATAGACAATTACGATGAAATCTTTACGACCAAAGTCAAGACAGCAATTACCAAGCAGAAAGTTGCGGATCTGTTTGTGAATTGGCAGGGAGTCATGGTTGGCGGAGGCGAAGTCTGGCTATCTGTTTCGGAGAAAGAGCCGCGACGTTACGGGATTATTGCCGTCAATCTGAAGTTGTGATTCATGATTGTTGTCAGCGCATGTCTTGCAGGAATTGCATGCAGGTATGATGGAACTGCTTTTCCCTGCGAGAAGGTAGTAAAGTTGGTCGAGTCAGAGCAGGCGGTTTACGTTTGTCCGGAAGTTCTCGGTAGACTTTCCATTCCCCGACCACCGGTGGAGATTGTGGGAGAACGGATAATAACAGTTGCGGGGCAAGATGTGACGGCCCAATATCAGGAGGGAGCGGCAGTTGCGCTGCAGATCACTTTGAAAGCCGGTTGTCATCAAGCCATCCTAAAAGCGCGTTCTCCCTCCTGCGGATCGGGCAAAATTTATGATGGTAGTTTTTCCGGCAAAATAGTGGATGGCGATGGAATCTTTGCCCAAATGTTAAAGCAGGCGGGGATTGCCGTATATACCGATGAAGAATTTTAATGCCGTAAAATGCAGAGTCACAATCGAAGGTTGGGGGCTGAGACTGCTCCGAGGTTTCGCGCAGAGCACCGCTTAGCTCATGTCTTCAGGTATGAAAAAACAAAGTGGTTTTTATGGGGATTTGTATTTTAAAGAAATCCTAGGTGAGTTGGATTGAATAAAAAGATAGGTGAAGATTTAGCATGAAGATCGGTGCACGCATCTTGAAAACAGGCGTTGCTGTAACCATTACGATGTATTTGTGCAAAATGTTGAATCTGGAACCGGCTTTTTTTGGCGCGGTGTCCGCTGTAGTAAATATGCAACCGTCGATTTTTTTGACGGTTAAGACGGCGAAGGACCAAATTTTAGTGCATATCATTGGTGTTGGATTCGGATTACTTTTTGGATACTTGATCGGTGGTAGCCCTCTAGTGATGGGGATCGTAAGCATTCTGCTCATTGCAGTGTATATCAGGCTGGGACTCAATAGCGGAATCTCCACGGGGATCGTTGCGGCAGTCTTTGTGATGGGCTCCAGTCAGGAACTGTTTTTGCCCCATGCATTAAACCGAACGGGTGTTATTTTTGCAGGATTAACGACAGCCATGTTCGTAAATGTGTTTCTGTGGCCACCACGTTATAGCCGACAATTCAAAGTCAAACTAAGAGAAAGCAACGAAACGGCTGTGGCATATTTTTGTCAGGCAGTCGAAGAGTATGTAAAGCTGGAAAACGAAATGCCGGATATGAATCAGGCAGAAAAAATACGGGCTCATTCACTCAATGCCGCGGTTCGGACATTGTCCGGATTATTGCTGCGTGAAGGAGAGGTGCCGACCATAGGTTCGCCGAAGCAGAGCCAGTGGCTGGTGTTGGCCGAAAAACTTATTGATTACAATGAGACGCTTACAGAAAAAGCCGACAGGATTTATGAATTGCTGCCGGTACGTTTGGAACGGAGACATCAAGCGGGAGATCTGCCGATCAGCGATGAATTCAGGGAGATACTGACGATTTTGGGGCAAGGGTGTGCAGGCATTCAAAGGGTCAATGCAAAACTGCGCTCGGTCATTGTCGATGGAGAAGATGCTGCAACGGAAGAAATCAGCGAAGTATATTGGGAAAAGTTGACGATTGCCATTGAACACTGGCAATCAAAACTTACCAGCAGTTATTATGTGCACGCGCTGATTGAAGCTGCTGTTACGGCTAATGAGATCAAGTGGGCCGCCCGACAGGGCAAACAACTTTTACAGGACAGCGCAGGCGACGGAGAGAAAGGATGAAGGTTTGGGGATGCTAGATGCAGAGTATTTTATTGAAAAGCTGGGACTGGAACCGCATATCGAAGGCGGGTATTGTAAAGAAATATATCAAAATTCCCGGCGTTTCGGTGACCGTCCGATTTCTTCCACGATTTATTATTTGCTAAAGTCCGGGCAGGTATCCAAGTTCCATCGGCTCAAATCGGATGAGCTGTGGTTTTATCATTGCGGATCCCCAATGCTGGTGCATGAGATCAATTCCGCAGGGGACCTGTCCACAATAAGACTGGGATTGCGTGTGGAACATGGATATCAGCCGCAAATTCTGGTTCCCGGCCATACGGTTTTTGGCGCTGAAGTGGCGGAGCCGAATTCTTTTTGTCTGGTTAGCTGCATGGTATCCCCTGGGTTTGATTATCGTGACTTTGAACTATTCTCAAGCGAAACATTGAGTCGGATTTTTCCCCAGCATCAGACAATTATCAGGCGTTTGAACGGGATCTAGAAAAAATGAACAAGGAGGATACATTGTGCTGAAAGAATTCAAGGAATTTATCATGCGGGGAAACGTGTTGGATTTGGCTGTCGGTATTATTATCGGCGGCGCTTTTGGCAAAATCGTATCCTCGTTTGTGGCTGACATCCTGATGCCGCCGCTTGGGTTGATTATGGGAAAAGTCAGTTTTCCCGATTTGTTTATCAATCTTTCCGGCACACACTATCCGAGCGTTGCGGCGGCTAAAGCAGCGGGAGCCCTTACGATCAATTATGGGATATTTATCAATACGGTGATTGATTTTCTGATTGTGTCTACGGCTATTTATTTCCTAGTCGCGCAAGTCAATTTCCTAAACAAGAAACCGGCGGAAGTTCCGCCGGCAACCAAGGAGTGCCCTTTCTGCATATCCGCGATTCCCATCAAAGCTGTGCGTTGTCCGCATTGCACATCCAATCTCGAATAGATATCTATTCGAGATATAGGAAAGTCACCGTCTTTTTCAGATCTGGGTGAAGACTATTGTAGACTGGACATTCTTTGGTGGCAAGCTCCAAAATCTTTTTCTGTTTGGCACTGTAGTTGTTAGGCGGAAATGTGAACTGGGCGACTAGTTCGACGATGCGGCGGGGATCGGTTCCCATAACTTTGACGGTTTCAACTTTGGCGCCATCGATGCTGAACCCATGCGTTTTCGCAGCAATTCCCATGATCGTGAATACGCAGGCGCCATATGCCGTGGCGACAAGGTCCGTCGGCGAAAAAGCTTCGCCGCGTCCCTGATTGTCCGTAGGTGCATCAGTGATTAATTTGCTGCCGGATTGGAGATGAACTGATTCGGTGCGTAGGTCTTTGAGATAGGTTGTTTGTACTGTCGCCAAAATAATGACACCCCTTTTTCTTGATACAATTTATAAATTTTATTTCAACAACGCCTCTCTGTCTTCCTGCTAGTTCGCATTGACGTTAACAAGTAGCGACTGCTATAATATCTTCAAGTGAATATACTGATTTAAGATCGGGTTGGGGTGCCCCAGACGATGGGGAGAATAGGGAAGTCTGAGCATGGATAACCATGCATAGGCGCGGGCCCGCCACTGTACCGGGGAGATCTTGCAATGCCACTCGCAAGGGGAAGGCGCAAGCCGTCGAGGAACCGGGAGCCAGGAGACCTGCCACAACCGGAAGTAAATCCTTCGTTGGAAAAGAAGGCTTTTTTGGATTTTTGAATCCGATAAGAGTCTTCTTCTTTATTTGCTGAAAAATTAGTATGGAAAATATTTGGAGGTTGCTATGGGATTGTTGATTGAGACGCTCGAGAAAATCGAAGCGCCGGATAGTACCGTAATGGAACAGGTCCAAAAACAATTGAATCGATTGTTGCCGCCGCCTCGCAGCTTCGGTCGACTTGGGGAGATGGCGCGACAATACGCAGGGATAATCGGCGAACTTCAGCCGCGCGATCCATCGGCCTGCATGGTGGTTACTTGTGCTGATCATGGCGTGGCCCGCAATGGAGTCAGTGCCTATCCGGTGGATACAACGCGGCAGATGACGCTCAATTATGTCGTTTCCAAAGGGGCCAGCGCCAACGCTTTTGCGAATTATTCCGGATCGGATATGGTAGTGGCAGACGTTGGCGTGGCGGGCGATTTGTTGCAGGCGCCGGGGTTGTGGCACAGGAAGATCGCCTACGGGACGCAGGATTTTACTAAGGGCCCGGCCATGACTCGGGAACAAGCGGTGCGAGCAATTGAAACCGGTATCGAAATCGTGAATGACCGGGTACGGCACGGATGCAATTGCTTTAGCTTGGGAGAGATGGGAATCGGCAACACAACGGCCAGCGCTCTTATTGTCGCCGTGTTTACCGGCTTATCAGCGGAAGAAGTCACCGGACGGGGAACTGGAATCTCCGATGCAAAACTGAAGGTGAAAATGGATCTCGTGCGCCGAGCCTTGGAACAAAATACTCCCTTGGCGGAAGATGGAATTGACGTGTTATCCAAAGTGGGGGGCTTCGAAATTGGCGCACTGTCAGGCGTGGTGCTGGGCGCGGCTGCGAATCGATGTGCGGTCATCGTGGACGGCCTAAATACTACGGCGGCAGCAATGATAGCTGATGCGATACACCCGATGAGTCGTCGGTATATGTTTGCGTCGCATTTGTCAGGCGAGCCTGCCCACATTACAGCGCTTAAGTATCTGGATCTCAAACCTTGCCTCGATATGGGCGTGCGTCTGGGGGAAGCGATTGGCGCATCTGTCGTGGTGGAAATGCTGAAAATGTCGGTCAAAATGTATCGATCCATGTTGTCTGCGGGATTAAAGGATGTGGTGTGATGTTTGAAGAAGTGATTTCGCTGATTAAGCCGCTGGATGAAACTGCCATGGAAAAATGTCAGGTGCGTCTCGACAATCTGACGAAACCACTGGGCAGTTTGCATTCTTTTGAGCATTTGGCTCGAAAAATGGCGGGGATAAACAGAACGCCGCGCCCTCGCTTTCTGTCGCCGGAAATTATCCTCATGAACGGAAGCTGCCGGACAAGAGGGATGCTGGACGTGTTCGCCGAGCATGTTTCGGCTGAGATTATCGTTTTTGACGTAGGCGCAGAGACGGCGCGAAATAAAGCGCAAGTCTCGCACCTTATCGCAAAAGGCATAAAAATAGCCAGATCCAAAAAGGAAACCGGATTGAGAGTTATTGGCATCGGTATGGTGGGGGAGGTCGATTCTTCTGTCGTATCAGCCGTTTGTTCCTGGTATTCTACAGGAAGCGACGATCCTATCGATACATTGGTTTCGGCCGGAAGCCCGGAACTTGCAGGACTGGTAGGAGTTATCATGGGGGCGGCGGCTAGCGGCGCGGCGGTGGTGCTGGACGGGGTAACGACGTGTATGGCGGCGCTGGTTGCAGTTCGGATAGCGCCGCAGGTGAAAGATTATCTGGTGGGATCGCATTTTGCAGCGGAACCGCTCCAGGCCGAAGCGCTGCAATTACTGGACCTGGCGGCATACCTGTCTCTTGACCTGAACGTTGGTGAAGGGGTCGGGGCGGCGCTTGGAATTTCGCTCAGTCAAGCATCGTTGCATGTTTTAAACGATATGAAGACATTTGGCGAAGCAGAAGTTCCTGTGGCGGAGGACGGCCCTGGCTCGTTGGTGCAAAATCAAGCGATTCGGGATTAACGGAGAATTTTTTGGCAGGCGACGATATCCAACCATTGATCGAATTTTCTTCCAACCTCTTTATAGTGGGCGCACTTTTCAAACCCGTTGCGTTCAAATAGACGCAGGCTAGCCTCGTTTTGCCCACAGATGGTCGCCACCAATACATGAAATGCCTGCGAACGGGCATATTCTTCAATATGTCGTATGGATAGGCTGCCGAGGCCTTTGCCTTCATAGCCGGGTTTCAGGTACACGCTCACTTCGGCGGTGGAATCATAAGCTTCCCGCTTTTTATGTTGCGCAATAAATACATAGCCGCAAATTTTTCCTTCGACAGTGGCAACAAAGGTTTGGTGCCTGCTGTTGGTGAAAAACACCAACTCTCGCATTTCATCGGGGGTTAACGCCTGTGTGTGGAAAGAGGCTGTTGTGTTTAGAACATAGTGGTTGTAAATTTGGAGGACAGCGGTAAGGTCCTCCTCTTGCATTTTTCGAAACAAATATTTTTCCATATTGTTAACCCTCTTTATTTTTTTTCTATGTTTTATTTTCCTACATAATCTGCAAAAATACCAGAGATAATAAACCAAATCAACATTCAGGCAAAAGAAAGGAAAATTCGGCGGAAATAGCGAAATTACACAATATATAGAATTGTTTTGTCCGAAAATGTGAAATGCTTGTGGAAAAAGACTGCTTATTGAAAATCGCCAAAGTCACGATATGTTCTCCGTAAGTTCCATTATTTGTATCGGGAGGATCATTTGTGACCCACAATGTGGTAATATGGGCAAAACAATTTTGGGCGGACTCGAATTTGCGTCAGAAGTTAAGTCTGGCGTTTATTATCATGACCTTGGCGCCGTTGTTTTTGGCGATGACTTTTACCGCGTGGGAAGCAGAACAAACCATGCGTCAATTTGTATTTGAACGCAACAAAAACCTGGCGGTGGATATTGCCCACGACACGGATCGCTTATTCATGGAAAAGATCAGGGTGCTAAAACTTATTGCATCCACTACGGAAATGAAATCCATGGACCCTGCGCGCCAGACGCCTATTTTGGAACACATTGCCGGCCAATATCCGGAGATACAGGTGGCGATTGTGGCCGACCCAAGTGGCTGGCAGGTTGCTCGCTCGGATGGGCACCCGGCGATCAAAACGATCAATTATGCTGATCGGGAATATTTTAATATGGCCATGAGTACTGGCGAAACCGCCATTTCTGACGTTCTCATATCAAAGAGCGTCGGGTGGTTGGGCATTATTCTCGCCGAACCTATTGTGCAGCACGACCAGACCATAGGAGGTCTGCTTATCTTCAATCTTGGCCTGAATAACTTGAGATGGATTACCGAACATGTGCAAATTGGCGATACAGGCCAAGCCTATGTTGTCAATAGAGCCGGAAAGATGATTCTTCATCCGAATCAGGCGCTGATGGAGACAATGACGGATTACTCTGACCGTGCGCCTGTGAAAAGAGCTGTAGCGGGGTTTACAGGTTGGCTGGAATATAATAGCGATGGACAAAAAATCTTGGCGGGGTATAGCAACATACCTAGTACCGGTTGGGGGCTTGTGGTGGAGCAACCCCTGAAAATTGCCATGATGGATGTAGTGCGTGTTCAGAATATAAATTTGCTCATATTGGTTGTGGCGGCGTTGCTCGCCATCATGACCAGTCTTACGATTGCGAATGCGATTGCAGGAACAATCACCAAAATTTCCAGTGCTTCTGTGCAGGTTGCGGAAGGGAATTGGCAGACGCGGCTGGAGGTCAATTCAAAGGATGAGCTTGGGCTACTGGCTGACAACTTTAATCGGATGACTACGCAGCTGGAACGAAGAGGCGCCGCATTGCGCATGAGTGAAGAAAAATATCGTTCATTGGTTGACAATATTGATGTGGGTGTGTATCGGGCGCATGCCGACGAAACAGGAGGATTTTTGCAGGTGAATCCGGCAATGGTCCATATCTTTGGCTACAATTCAGCTGCTGAGCTTATGAATACACCCGTTGCTGCGCTTTATTACAATGTTGCGGATCGAGACAGGTTTTTGGCAGATTCGCGGCGCGAAGGATTTGTGAAAAATCGGGAATCTATGATGCGAAAACAAAATGGGACATTATTCTGGTGCTCGCGGTCCGGTGTCATCAGAAAGAATAAAGAAGGAAGCGAATGGATTGATGGCGTCGTAGAAGACATTGACGATCGCAAACGAGCGGAAGCCCAACTGCATAAGGCGAAAGAAGAACTGGAAAATCAGGTGGAGGAGCGGACACGGCAATTGACGATTCTAAATACGGAATTGCAGCAGCTATCAATGTTGGATGGCTTGACCTGTATTGGAAACCGTCGATGCCTTGACGAATTCCTGGAACGGGAATGGCAACGTGCGATTCGCGAAAAAACGTCGTTGGCAGTAATTATGCTCGATATTGATTATTTTAAAATGTTTAATGATACGTATGGACATCTAGCGGGTGACGACTGTCTCAAAAAAGTTGCCGCTGTATTGAAAACCAAAATTGAACGGACCACGGATTTTGCATCCCGCTACGGGGGCGAAGAATTCGTCGTAGTATTGCCGGCAACGGATGGACATGGCGCGATGATTGTAGCGGAAAAAATACGAGCTGGCGTTGAAGCCTTGAAAATAAAGCATGAAGGGTCACTGGCCGGAGGGTTTGTGACTGTCAGTGCAGGCGTTGCGTCCGGCATACCAAAGAGAGAAGGAACTGCGACAATCCTCGTGGACGCTGCGGATCGGGCGTTGTATCAGGCGAAAGTGGAAGGCCGCAATCGGGCTGTAGCGGCGGGAGCGATATTGTAGATGAAGGAGAGCCGTATCTGGTGAATGATGAGTTGAAAATGATCCTGATGGCGCAAAGGGCGAGAGCGACCTATGCTGATAACGTAAAAAAAGGCGGGATGTTGGAGGCCTGGTCAAACGGGACGACGATGGAACATATTCTTGGAACCTCGGCCGGAGAGACGCGGATTCTCGTATATAAACCAAAAATGGGCAAGGATAAATTTCTGCCGGTGTTTGTGAATATTCATGGGGGCGGCTTTATTCAGGGAAGCGCGGAAGATGATGACGTATGGTGCCGAAAGATTGTCGACGCAGTTGATTGCGCCGTGGTGAATATTGACTACCATTTGGCGCCGGAGTATGGATTTCCCATCGCATTGGAAGAATGCTACAATGTTGTGAAATGGGTGCATGATCAAGCGGACGAAAATGGTTTTGATGCTGCGAGAATTGCTGTCGGCGGACACAGCGCCGGTGGCAATCTTTCGGCGAGTTTATGCTTACTGGCACGGGAGCGACAGGAGTTTTCTTTTGTTTATCAGGTTCTTAATTATCCGGTGCTGGATTTTACTGCCGATCCTTTTGAAAAACCGACGCGAGACACCCTTCTTACAGCAAAGGCCCGGGCGTTTTTTACCGCCTGTTATTTGCCGAAAGAAAGGGACAGGCGGAACCCGTCGGCTTCGCCTTTACTGGCGGAATCTTGTACAGGGTTGCCAGCCGCTTTGATTGTTTCAGCCGAATATGATCCCTTGTGCGAGGAAAATAAGTTGTATGCAGAGCGTTTGTTGGCAGCTGGGATTTCCGTTACTTACAAAATCTTTGAAGGTTGCATGCATGCGTTTACTCATTTTGGACCTGAGCCTGCAGCGAGTCAGGCTTGGGATTTGATTCACGAGAAACTAAGGCTGGCTTTTGCGTGAAGAACTTTGGGGAACTTTTGAAGGAAAGGTGAGCGCGAGGATGGAAGCCGTCAAAATAACTGATTTTAGCGATATTCGCGTTGGGAATGCGCAGAACCTTATAGCGGCGACCGGTTGCACTGTCATTATTTGTCCAAAAGGAGCGACGGCGGGAGTCGATGTGCGGGGCGGAGCACCGGGAACGCGGGAAACGGACTTGCTACGTCCGGAGAACTATGTGGAAAAAATCCATGCGGTGTTGCTATCCGGCGGCAGTGCTTTTGGTCTGGATGCGGCGGGCGGAGTGATGCAATACCTCGAAGAAAAGGGGATCGGATTTGACGTCGGGGTGGCGAAAGTGCCGATTGTGCCAAGCGCAGTACTGTTTGACCTTCCATGCGGTGATGCCCGGGTGAGACCGGATAAGGCCATGGGATACCAAGCCTGTGTGGCTGCGGAGGGTGAAACGTTTTTGCAGGGATCGGTCGGGGCTGGTACAGGAGCAACCGTCGGCAAAGTTTTTGGCATGGAACACGCGATGAAAGGCGGGCTCGGTGTTTACTGCGTTAAGCTCGGCAAGCTGATGGTGGGGGCCGTGGTGGCGGTGAATTGTCTGGGGGACGTAATTGATCCCGCCAACGGTCAAATTCTAGCCGGTGCAATTCAGCAAGAGCCATTCAAGTTTTTGAACAGCGAAGCGGGGCTGCTGCAGCAGTGTGAAAAGATCGGTAACCCGTTTGCGGGAAATACAACGATTGGAGCCGTCATAACCAATGCGCAGCTTACCAAAGCACAAGCGACCAAGGTTGCTTCGATGGCTCATGACGGATATGCGCGGACGATGCGACCTGCCCACACTATGCTGGATGGCGACACGATTTTCACGCTGTCAGTTGGAGAGTTACAGACTGATATTTCCGTCGTTGGTGTGCTAGCGGCTTATGTTATGGAACGGGCGGTACTTGATGCAGTATGGGAAGCGACGCCATTGGCCGGATTCAAGACCGCAAAAGAATTGCCGATCATAATGAGAAACTAAAAAAACAGAGTCGACCCGATAGTTCGGGCGACTCTGTTTTGCTGTCGCAAAAATTATTTCGTCGGCGCCATTTCCTTGAGAACTTCGATGGCTTTATCAAGTTGCGGATCTTGTTTTAAAGTTGGGTCGAGATCTTTCGGCACTTCCGCCACCACGTCAGGATCAATACCCTTGCCATGGATAGAACGATCTTTTGGGGTGCGATACTCTGCAATGGTGATTTTTAGCGCAGAAGTTTTATCTAGCGGCACGAGTCGTTGGACCGAGCCTTTGCCAAACGATTTCACTCCGACCAACTTCCCTGCGTTCAGGTCCTGGATGGCGCCGGCAACGATTTCCGACGCACTAGCGCTACCGCCATTGATCAGCACAACCAATGGATGGAGTGGTTTGTCCAACGTTGACTCGAACGTTTCGCGGACGCCATCCTTGCCGATGACGGACACGATCGGTCCTTTGGGAACCAGCAGTCCTGCCACCTTGACGCTTTGGTCGATCAGGCCGCCGGGATTATTGCGTAGATCCAAGATTAGCGAGGTCATGCCTTGCGCTTCGAGCTCGGACATTTTTGCTGCAAAGTCGTTTCCGGTGGTTTCGCTGAACATGGAGAGTCGAATATAACCCATTCCATCCTTCAGCATTTTACCGCTGACCGTCTTAAGAATGATGGTGTCGCGGGTGAGGGTGTATTCCTGCGGCTCTTGTCCGGCGCGCTGAAGGGTCAGTGTAACCTTGCTGCCTTCCTTGCCGCGAATTTTTCCTACGGCTTCATCCAGAGCCATATCCTTGGTATCCTGAGTATCAATGCGGAGGATTGTATCGCCACTTTGGATTCCTGCTGCGTCGGCCGGCGTACCTTCAATCGGCGCCACGACTGTCAACATTTTGTCTTTTACACCGAGGACGATGCCGACGCCGCCAAAAGAGCCCTTGGTTTCCAGCAACAACTCGCTGTACATTTTGGGGTCCATATAAACGGAGTAGGGATCGCCGAGGGCGTTGACCATCCCCTTGACGGAGCCGTTTACCAGATTAACGCCTTCCACAGAGCTGACATACTGCGCCTTGACTACTTGCATGGCGCGGAATAGTTTCAATGTGGCAGCCAATTCCTCTGGATTCATCTGGGACATGTAGTAGTTGACTTCCATTACTGTAGCCGTTTGAAGCTGAGTGGATTCCGGCTGGTTTTTCACCGCTTCGGCATAGACCGGAGCGGAACCTATGACAAGATTAACGATTAAAACCAGGGGAATGAAAAATCGTAGTATTCGATTCTTTTTTAGTAGCACGTTGTTTCCTCCAGTACAGTTAAATACCTGGCTCGGCAATGAACTTCGCGGCTTGTTGCCGATCAGCGCGGCGCAGGTTATCTTTTTATTATAACGCATTTTTTGTGAGGTGCGGAGATTTTTGCAGGATTATAGTGAAGTTTTCCTGAATGTGCTATCGTAATATATCTTATAATAGATATA
>Ga0316604_10001659_pt1 | contig 18938 bp, 15 predicted proteins | sample OWC_soil_day20_C_FD_207650 | JGI IMG/M metagenome (GOLD analysis project Ga0316604, IMG submission 207650) | Wetland soil microbial communities from Old Woman Creek delta, Ohio, United States - OWC_soil_day20_CT | ecosystem: Environmental > Terrestrial > Soil > Wetlands | place: USA: Ohio... | reverse complement strand
ATTACCAGCCGGATCTCTCACGATATAATAATATTGCTTGTAAATACCACTGCTGGTAGACCTCCAGCTACTACCAATCGCATCTCTCTTAGAAGAGAAAGTCAGTGAAGCCGTATCCGCCTTCGTAAAGCTTGAATACCCAACCACAGTAGAATCCACCTTGGCAGCAGACACACCAGCATACTGATTGATCACCACAAAATCAGAGAAGAAATAAGGAATAGTAGCAGTATAATACGCTGCATAGGACCATGCAAAATCCCACTCCGCTTTCTTAGGCTCTACACTCACCGTAGCATTTGTAGCAAATGAGAAGAACACAAAGTTATAACTGGAATTTTTGGTAATAGTAACAGAATTAATAGTAGTAGCACCCAGCAAAGCATATTGTAAAGTATAACCAGTAGTACCATTACGTGTAATTTTCACTTTATACCAGGTAGCAGGATCGGTAGTACCATCTTCTGGTTTCACCAGGTATACATAGTTCGCATCAGCAGTAGCAGATACTTCAGCAATCACAGTAGCACTCAGATCACCATATACATCATCGATCATGCTAAGTGTACCCTGACCCTGGCCAATCGCCATACTTACACCGCTGGCATCATCAGTAGTTACCGCAGTAATATCAGTTTTGGTAGTCACTTTCGCACTCATAGCGCTAAAGCCATTCAGAATAACTCTGTAATCACTACCGCTATAAAAACCCAGTGACCAGCTAAGGCGTTTTACAGCAGTCGCTGAGTCAGTACTCATATCAACATATACAGTGTTTGGTGAGCCAGTACCGCCACCACCATTTAAAGTTAATTCGGATCCATCAGAAGGAGCAATCACCACAGTGGCATCATCATCTTTACTACATGCACTAAATAGACCAGTAGTAGCAATCGCGAGCACGAGTAAAAGTCTGCTTAATTTCATAGAGTTTTAAATTTTTTAATTGTATTTTATGAGCAATTGAATTATTTCCTGTTCCACGTAAAACTCACCCCAAAAAAGTAACTCCTCCCATACCACATTGGCAACTGCGTCCCCGCACTATGTGCCACTCCACTATTCACCGTACTATTATTAATATTCGTCACATTGAATATATTCCTCACCCCTGCATTAATATTGAACAACTTTGTCAACGACTTCACCACTGTAAAATCAGCCATATGATAAGCCGCCGACTTCACCTGGTGCAAATAAGTGGTACCATCCGTAGCCGTCGCCGACTCATACGTAGGTCTCACACCATTATATTTATAAGACAGGTTCAGCGTAGTCCCAATCTTCCTCATATTATAAGTAACATTCCCATTCAGCTCCGGCGTCCACATAAAAGTTGGCGTAGGATCTAACGTTTTGTAAGTATCATCATCAGAGAATTCATTGTATCTACCAATGTAAGAAGCCCCTACACTCACATCCAGGTTTTTCCAATTGAGCGTTCCCATCAGCGTTCCACCCGTAGTTTTAAATTTGGCAATATTCACATAAGTCATCGTATCACTATTCGCCACATACGCATAGTCAATCATATTATCAAAGTCATTATAGAACCCGGTCGCAGTTACATTCAATTTCACGTTCCCTGCCTGAATCGCCTGCCAGCTCAATGATCCCGTAAAACTGTTAGAATATTCCGCCTTCAGGTTAGTATTCCCTTTAATAGCATGACTCGCATCAAAGAAATTAAAATACAACTCACGCAAAGCCGGCGCCCTAAAACCACGGGCATACGACAACCGCAGATCCAATGTCTTAGACAATGCAAATTTTACATTCAAAGAAGGTATCACCGGGGGCGCATCGTAAATAGAATTCTTACTAAATCGAACACCCGGGCGGATGTTGATACCTCTGGTTGGTTTTAATTCAGCAGAAGCAAAAAGGGAATAGTTAGAAATACTGGGCGTACCATCTATACGCTGTCCGGAAGAGACATCACGACTATATTCAACACCCGGCTGAAAAGACAAATGAGCATTCAGGGAATACTGCGCTGTACTTCTAAAGAACAAAGCATTGTATTTAGTCACATCCTGCGTACCGGAAGCGGTAGATAAAGTCTCCGTCCCATCGGTAAAGTTTTTAATAGTAGTACGTGTATGTCTATTGTAATCCTGGTAAGACATAGCACCATTAATACTCAGGTCATCATTCACCTGCCACATTGCCTGTGCCTGGTGTGTATATCTTTTAGTCAGATAATGAGCATCTGTCGCTTTTCCATTATCATAATTAATATCTCCTTTTGCAGCCAGGTCTTCATCCAGGTAATCAAGACGATACCAGGCCTTCACATTTTTCCTGTCAATACCCAATGTACCATAAGTCATCAACTGATCCTTCGGATGCCATGCCTTGGCGCGTCCAGTCAGTGTATCACTCCATCCGCCAAAATTATTCCCCGTAATACCTGCACCTGCAAAATAACCATGATCACTCCAGCGCAATCCCAACGATGCATTGTGTTGACCGTTACCATCCAGTGCTGCATATTCTTTTCCCACGGTTTCTTCCTGTACACTCGCATTTACAGACAATTGCTTATCGCCATTATACTTCTTTGTAATAATATTAATCACACCTGCGAGTGCATCTGTACCATAGACAACAGACATCGGTCCTTCTACAATCTCAATACGTTCAATACTATGTACATCAATCTGGGCAAGGCTCTGCCGGGTACTACCACGATCAACCAATGGCACACCATCCAGTAAGATCTTCACTTCTGCACCAGACATTCCCATGAGTTCCACATCAGTTTCGCCCAAAGTGTTATCATTAGAAAAACGAATACCCAACTGATTATCCAGCACACCTAAAATGTTTGTAGCACCCCGCATTTTAATATAATCTGCAGTAATGGTCCTCACCTGGTATACAGAATGCTTTAATGATTGTGGGGTGTATTGTCCTGTCACCACAACATCATTTAGCTGTACCGAATCCATTCCTTTATTAATCTGAGCATTGCTTTCGTACGAACATGCGAATAGCAAGGCTAATAGAATTACCCTAAACTTCATAAGTATTTTTTGATGGCAGTCGAGGTACCTATCCCAGGCTGCAGGCGGTGCGAACACAGGCAGATAAGGGACATAGATGTTAGTCCATGATACCGGAAAATAATAAGCTATTGTGTAAGCTGTCGCGGAGAAAACAGTCACACAATACAGAACACTGGCGGAGTAAAATTGTGAAGCAAAGATCATGAAGAATCTTTGCTTCATATAATCTGATCAGGAAAATGATTTACGCAATAAGGAAACTTTAACGAATCGATTCTGAAACTTTAGTCTATCGATTCTGAAATATTTGTATTCCAATTTCAAAACTTTAACGAATCGATTCTGAAATATTTGTATTCCAATTTTGAAACTTTAGCGTATCAATTGTGAATTCTTAGTACTCCAATTTCAAAACTTTAACGAATCAATTCTGAAATCTTAGTATTCCAATTTTGAAACTTCAACTCATCAATTCTGAAACCTGGCACGTCTATCCAAAAAATTTAACCTGCCAATTCAGCAACCTAGCGTATCAATTCTGAAACCTGGCACGTCTATCCCCAAAATTCAACCTGCCAACTCAGCAACCTATCGTATTAATTCATATACCTGCTGTAGCAGTAACGCCTCATCGATCGCATCTCTGAGGTCATTGAATTCATCCTGGGTAAAAGTGAAGCTGATATCCTTACAAGGAGCATGAATGATGACTCTTTCTTCCCCATCAGGGAATACCATACAACAATCTACAAAGTCTTGTCTATTCATCGTTTCACGAAAGAACTGAAATTCTTGTGGGGAGAAATTGAGTAACAAATTATTATGCCAGATAAAAACCGTCTGACAGTGCATACAATGGCTAATTTGTGCCGTATTCTTTATACATAAAGTCCTGATGTCACACATATAATATCTTGTTTAAAAAATAGGGTTTCGTAGGATATTAATATGTGACAAAAGTAAGCGGGAATAAGAAAGGTGATGGATCGATTCGGGAAAAGGATTTACCTAAACGGGAAAAACTGCCTGCCAGCTCAAAGCTTTTCTACTATAAAATATAATGTATTCTTTAGCAGGCCGCAGGCCCTGCCCTTCAAAATACAAAGGGGGCGTCTTCGAAAACTTCGAGATGCCCCCTTTGTATTCGCGTACATGGATGGAGAGAATTTTCGTACATACAATTCTCATGGCCTTCCTGTTACTTATGAGTTCCCCTTTGTATTTTGCTTTTATAGTTTGCTCTTATAGCTTCGCAACCAACTCTCTCCACCCTTCTAACTCCGGATTCCCAGGCTTTCTCTTCCCAAAGAACTGTGCAATCATCTCCCCCTCTGCATCAAACACTTCTACCGAAGTCACCACACCATCCACACTTGGCTTCTGCACTGCCCAGCTCTGGGCAATATCATCCGTCTTCAAATGCAAATTAAAATCAGCATCCATCACATTAATCCATCCTGGAATCTCCACAATCTTCTCCACCTTCCCTGTATGAATCTCAATATTCCCTGGATTACCCACAAACACCATGATCTCCAAACCACTCGCCGCCGCACGCTCTAATATCGTCTTCACACTTTCCTTACCTATCTTCCGCGTAAACTTCCCATCTCCAATCTCCAGGGCAAACGTGCGTGAAACTTTGTGTTTCATCAACAAAGGGAAGAAATCATGCGTATCCTGCAAACCAGCCCATCCTTCCAGGAAAGCCGCTTTATCCGCCGTCTCATTCGCATACACAGCCGGCGCCGGAGCAGGCAATACTGTAATTCCCAATGGTTGTTCATCAGCTGTAAACGCTGCTATCAATTTATCCCATGCTGCAATATTTGTCTGTTCTACTGCATAGATCTTCAAAATCGCATTTCCCTGTGCATCAAAGATCTGGATAGAACGTTTGAACCCGGTTGCCGCATCATCATTCACTGCAAACCCAAACTTCCAGCGACCAAAGAACATACGCAGGTCAATATCTTTTCCCAACACAGTACCTACATGTCTGCCAGCAGCATCCACCTGCTCGAACAAACCTTTCCTTTCAATCACACAATGTTCATTGCGTGTCAGCACCATTACCTTACCCAGGTCAGGCATACGTTCCATCAAATCCGGGAACGCAGCTTTCAGATGTTGAACAGCCGTACCAGTGCAGGCTGCTACCACCTCTCCCTCACTTACCTGCAATTGTTTTGCCGCATCGCGAATCCTTACTTTAGGATTTTCTGCCCGAAACGCGATCCATTGATCTTTAAGAGTTGGTGTTACAATTTCATTCATTTTTTAAAAAACATTTAATGCCTTCCTGGCAGGTGATTGAAATAAACCAGTGGTAGCGGCGGTAACCACCAGCGGATAATTACATTGTGGATGCGACAATATTGACACCTCCACACCAAAACTATTTTTAATATGCGCAGAAGTAAACACGTCATCCACAGTACCCTGTGTATACAATGTTCCTTCTTTTAATAATATTATACGATGTGCAAATGCAGCGGCCAACTGAAAATCATGCAATACAGCCACCACCAATACCCCGGCAGCAGTCAGTTTCGTCGCTAGTTGCAAAGCCAGCTGTTCATGCAAAATATCCATTCCAGTCACTGGCTCATCCAACAACAACATTTTTTTACCAGTATAATCCAGCTCCTGCAAACCCGGTGCCTCCAGCAACTGCGCTAATACTCTCGCCAACTGCACACGTTGCTTTTGCCCACCGGACAAGGTTGGATAAGCCCTGTCTTTCAGGTCATAGACTTGCATGATCTGCAATGCACTCTTCACAATTTCCTTATCCAGTGATTCCAAATTCCTGCTATATACATACCTTCCCATTGCTGCTACATCCTGCACAGAAAATGCCTGGTTCAATGTCACGTGCTGTGATAGTACAGCCCTGGTAGTAGCTTGCCTGGCAATTGGTATATTACGCAGTGCCTGCCCGGCAATCATTACGTCTCCTCTATAAGTTGGGTACTCACCGGCAATTACTTTCAGCAATGTCGATTTTCCTGCTCCATTGGCTCCCATGATTACACAAAGCTCTCCTGCCGATGCATCAAAGCTGATCCCCTTGAGTATTGGCATTTTTCCCAGTGTGAGCGATATGTTTTTAATGTGCAACATTATTCGAGTATTGTCTTCTTTCTTTTACGATGAGTGATAACAGGGTAAGGAAAGTATTGTCTTCTTTTTATTTATGATGATCAATAACAACATCATGCCAGTATCATCCTCTTCTCCTTTGCAATCAGCAATAACAACATCAAGCCATTATCATTCTCTTCTCCTTTACAATCAGCCAAATAAAAAACGGCGCACCAATCACAGCCGTAATAATCCCCACCGGCAATTCTGCAGGTGCAATCATCGTCCTACACAACAAATCGGCAATCGTAAGCAACACCGCACCTGACAACGCAGCACCAGGTATTAAAATTCTATAATCCGGCCCTGTAAACTGCCTCACAATATGCGGCACTATCAACCCAATAAATCCAATAATCCCTGCCACTGCCACGCCTGCCGCCACCGCCATGGTAGCCAATATCACCAACTGCACCTTTAACCGCGCTACCTTCACACCACTATGCATCGCTTCTCTTTCACCTAAGGCCAGAAGATTGATCGCAGGCGCCAAACCAGGCAATAATATAACCGGTATTAATATAAAAGGTGTCACCCCCATCACCGTCGTCCAACTCGCACCTCCCAAACTTCCCAATGACCAAAACGTAATACTTCTCAACTGTTCATTATTCGCCACATACGTCATCAAACCTGTCACTGATTCACACAAAGCTCTCACCGCAATACCTGCCAATAACATAGTAGATATCACTGCCTGTCCGCCATTACGCGCTACTCTAAAAATAAACAGTGTCGTAAGAATCGCTCCTGCAAAAGCAGAGAAGTTGAGCGAATAAAAATTCAGTAAGGGAACAGATTGAAATATTGGCAACGAACTTTGTACAATAATCATCACTACAGCAGCCATCGATGCACCGGAACTAATCCCGATCAAACCCGGATCAGCCAGTGGGTTTCGAAATAGCCCTTGCAGAGAAGCCCCTGCCACACCTAATCCCGCACCAATCAACACACCTAATATTACACGCGGCAAGCGGATCATCCACAACACCCCTTCCATATTTTCTTCATAAAATACAGGGATATGGATACCTGCTTTGTGCAGAAGAATAGCCAGCACCTGCAGCGGTGACATATGCATGGCACCGGTACCTGTCGCAATGAGAATAACCAGTACCAATAGTATGCTAAGCCCACCAATGGCACTGATATTCTTAAATATCTTATTCATTAACTATTCTGTTTAATAGCACGGTTATTCCTGAAAATCTTAGTCATTAACTTTCCAGTTTCCTAAGCAGAAATCCATGAACGTCTTAATTACTACCTTTCCTGCTACCAACTCCGACATTCCTGAACATCTTAGTCATTAACTTTCCAGTTTCCCAAGCCGAAATCCATGAACGTCTTGATTACTACCTTTCCAGCTACCAACTCCGACATTCCTGAACGTTTTAGTCATTAACTTTCCAGTTTCCCTAAGCCGAAATCCCTAACATTAATCATTAATATTCCTGAAAATCCTCCCTTCCTAACTATTCAACTTCCCAGCCAATTCCTTCACTGCACTTATCACCCTGGGCCCAAAACCCGTCAACAAAGCCCCATCCATCACCACCACCTTCTTCTCCTTCCCGGCAGTCGTTTGCTGCACTCCCTGCACCTTCAGCAACCCATCAACTCCACCCATACTCTTCAACCCATCATCAAACATCAAAATAATATCCGGATTAGCCGTCACCAACGCCTCCGGTGTCAATGGTTTAAAATCATTAAAACTATTAGCAGCATTCTGTGCTCCTGCCAGACTAATCATTTTTTCCGTAGGGGTTCCTGTACCCGCTACCAACATAGTCCCCGCACCACGTGCATATATAAATAACACCTTCTTACCAGTTGACTTTATCTTCAATGCCGCCTGCTCTTTCTCCAATTGTTTAACAAGTGCAACACCTTTTGCCGGCACCTGCAACGCATCAGCCACTTCAGTAATCAACTTCTTAGTCCCTTCAATAGAAAATTCCTGTTTGAAAATCTGTGTCTTCACTCCCACAGTTTTAAACTGTTCAATCACAGCCGGCTGTAAAAAATTATCCGTCCCCAAAATCAGATCAGGATTAAGCGCCAACACTGGCTCTGCAGAGATATTTCTATTATGCCCTACCTTGGCAACCTGTTGCATGCTGGCAGGATAAGTACTGGTTACATCCACCCCCACAATATTTTTCTCAAAACCCAATGCAACAACAATTTCAGTAACGGCGCCATTCAGGGAAACAATTCTCTTCTGGGCAAAAGTATTCATCGCCACAAGTAATGTAGCGGTCAGGACGATCAAGCGGTTCATAAAATCTTTAAATAAGTTGATAGAAAAAATAATGGTTGACCCTACCCGGGGTTACGGGCCAACCATCGCTCACCGGAAGCACTTTACTCCGCCATGCTCCGGCAAGGTTTCTTTAATATGTTTATTACAGTCAGGACATAGAAAACCCATGAGGATATCAGTATCCCCTGACAGTAATTCAAGCCAATAAATATTGATTATCAACCAGCCTGAATGGTATGCGGAGATATACCAGAAAGGTCGATGATGTGCGGCGGAGTATTTGAGTAATGCAAAGCTATGTCATAGAAATGTAAAGAACTAATCGAATCGGGAAAATTTTATGACAATCTTTACGCAAAAAGAAAATAAGGATGAGCGGTGATTTCGGTTTTCCTGCAAAATTTTATGCTGGCCGCAAGCTATTGTCACACAAATGAAATGCTCCTGCTATTTGCTTTTGTTAGCAAATCGCGCCACATCCGAAAAACAAAAAATGCCGCTGCTATCTGTATCCATTAGCAAACTGCCCCTCACCTAAAAATCAAAAAAACTGTTGCTATCTGCATCTATTAGCAATCTGCGCCCCCTCCCGAAAAAAGCAAAACACCTCCATTAAAAGTTGATGTTTTTTTTATGACAATGCCAAAATCAAAAAAACAACTACTCAATTTGCATAATCGTTAAACCAAACCATCAAATCTATTGTTTTAATATTTATTACCTGTCACCGGAAAAATTTAAGCCCATGGATTGGGAAGAAATGCTGAATCCATTATCGCCGTACTATCAAAATACTATGCGCGAACAAACACAAATCGTCAATCTCCAGGATGGATTGATCACTGCGGCAAAACGCCTCATGGCTTCACTCTATCCTCAATTGTACGAATTAGAATCAGCTGGGTACACCGAACTGGATAGTACCATTATTTCAGAATGTGTAAAGCTATCGTGTCGATTAAATGAAATCGTCTCGAAATACCAGATTGAAAAGTAAGGGAGTTATTCTACAGTAAAGAGGAGCCTTGCCGCATTAATGCCAGCAACAATACCATATCCGTTTTCTACATTGGAATAAACGTTTTCCGGATCAAGGGAAATGTTTTGCGAATCGCTCAATCTTTGAGATGATGTAGACTGTAAGTACTGCCAGGCTGCAGGAGTAAGCGCGCTTACTTCTATGATCATGTGCGTGCTACTGACTTCCTTCTGGGTCTGTAGTACAAACTGTATGGTTTTACCATTGAAATTTGCATCCGTTATGATGTACTCACTATTGTAATCATTGGTGATGATGTCAGGCAGATCATTATTCAATGCAGGGTCAAGTCTGAAGTGAAGGGTATCGCTATTGTCAATTACCCATTTGCCATCGACAGAATCTGCGTTGAAGATCCGTAAACGATAATAGTCGGAGGTAGCACCATTTTCCTTCAGGGTAAAGCGCACCCTGTTGAATGTACGTTGTGCATACCCGTCGCTGATCAACGGGCTGGTTGGTGTGCTGTCACCTGCACTCACAGAAGTTAATCCATCATTTTCCACATGAATGGAATAATGACTACCAATCTTTGCAACAGCGTGCGATACGTAATATCCTAACCCATTTATCAATGTGTAAGTAGGAGTAGGCAGGGTGATGCCGTCTTCTGTCAATACAACGGTAGCGGAGTCTAATGGGTCAAATTGATATTCCGTGACCTGCTTACTGCTGGTAACACGGATATAGATCAGGCTGTCGGGTTGAATCAGACTGTTTACAACGATCTTGTCACCGGCATAAGGGATCTCAATTCTTGATTCCTTTACGCAGGAGATCGATGTTATGATGATAAGGGAAATTAAAAGTTTCCGCATGGTGTTAAAATTTGATTGAAAAAGTTACACACTGAACAAAACTACCCCACACTATCCCATCCAACCTTCCTCACGATATTAAACTTAATAGAAAATGTCACACACTGAAAAAAACTACTCCTACACCATCCTATCCACCCTTCCTCACTTTATTAAAACTTAATAGAAAATGCCACACTCGGCAGTATCGGCAAAATACTAATCTCCTGCAGGTACCGCTTCTCATTCTTCTTATCCGTCACAATCGAATACAAAAACGGATTTGCATGATTATAAGCATTAAACAAACTAATCGTCCAGCTCCTGCTCCCCCACGGCTTCTCCTTCGTATGCGTCGCACTCAGATCCAATCTATGTATCACACTCGTCCTATACTGATTCCTATTACTCAACTGATCCAATACCGGGAAACTACTTCCCCCATCATAAGGCGAAGAATTATTCACCCCTTCAAAACTCGCCACCGGCAATGTCAACGGCAATCCTGAATTATAATGCCAGTTCGCCGCCAACTCCCATCGCTTCCCTACCTGCTGCATCAACATCACCTTTATATCATGCCTCCCATCATAATTATAAGGATACGACTCCCCATTATTCACATTCGGAAACCGCCTGTACGCCCACGAAAGCGTATATGCTATCCACCCTTTCAACTTCCCTTTCCGCTTCTCCAACATTACCTCCCCACCATAACTCTTTCCCGTACCCACCTCTACATAATCATCCCAATTCTTACTTGCCGAGTTGAAAATCTTACTATTATCCTTATACTCAATCACATTTTTCATACTCTTATAATAAGCTTCCAGTGAAAGCGCATACCGCTGATCTTTCAATAACTTATTCACCCCAAAACTAAACTGCCTTGAAAACATCGGCCTTACCTTCTTTGTAGAAGGTACCCACAAATCCATCGGCAGACTCGAATTCGACACACTCAATACATGCAGGTACTGGTTCATATGTGTATGCGCCAGCATCAGCGTCCAATGGTGCGGTAACTGATACCTCACCTGCAACCTCGGTTGCAAAGATGAATAGAACTTTCCCGGCACCAGAAATTCTGAAGCATGTAAACCTATATTTACCCGCAGTGCATCCGTAACTGTCCAGTCATCCTCCGCATATAGCAAAGCCTCTCCACCTGTAGAAGTCGCCTGATTATAAGACGTATCCAACAAAGCTTTAGACTGTGAATAATCCTGAAATGCCGAAACCCCGGGATTAAATTTGTGAATAATTCCACCCACGCCAAATTTGAATATATGATTCGGAGAAGGAATAAATTCTACATCCGTTCTCAACATCAGATCCTGCACCATTGAATAGTATTTCCCATACAAATGAATAGAATCAGTACTCTTCGAAGGCTCGTAATAATAATTATAATCGATATTGAAATAATACTGTGAATAATTCAAGGTCGTATTCATAAACAACTTCGGATTAAACACATGGTTCCATCTCAATGCACTCGTATGATTCCCCCAACTCAATTTCGTAACAGTGCTCTCTGTAAAAGGATTCGAAGCAGTCGTACTATCCGCATTATTTTGCAATGTCAATCCAAGGTTATCATTACCTGTATAACTACTGAAGTAAAGCCGGTCCTTAGGAGAAAAAATGTGATTTATTTTCAGATTGACATCATGAAAAACAAGGTTCACCTTTGTCCCTTTCTCCTTTTGAATTTCCTCATAAATATTATCCAGAAAAGGTTCTAAAATAGACCTGCGGGCAGAAACAACGAACGACGTCTTATCTTTTTTAATAGGTCCTTCCACCATTCCTCTTACAGCAATCACACCCGCAGAAGCCTCCCCATGATATTCCTTCATATCCCCATCTTTCGTAGAAATATCAATCACAGAAGAAAGCCGGCCTGCATAGCGTGCAGGAAATCCACCTTTATAAAAGTCTGCACTTTTCACAATATCCGGATTGAACACAGAGAACAATCCAAACAGATGCGAAGAATTAAAAACTGGTGAACCATCCAGCAAAATGAGGTTCTGGTCAGAACCACCCCCTCTTACACTTGTCACCGTACCTCCATCTACCCCACCTGATACACCTGGCAAAGTCGCAATCGCACGCATCACATCAGACTCACCCAATAACCTGGGCATCGCCTTTACATCTGCCGGTGATACATGCAAGGCGCTCATCTGCCGGTTAGATTGCGCAGAGTCAGATACCGTGAACTCCTGCAAACTATTAGAAGGTTGCAATCCTATGATGACAAATGATTTCCTGGTAGACGAAAGTCTTTCCGGGTTATAACCGATATAACTTACCCACAGACTACAGGAATCTTTTGGAATGGTCAGACTGAAAAAACCGAACTGGTTGGTAGTAGCCCCTGCCTGTTGACTGGGAGCATATATCGTAGCACCAATAAGTCTTTCACCATTGCGCGCGTCCTGCACATAACCATAGATAGTGATGTTGTGAGTTTTTTTTACGGTCAGCACAATTTGTTCACCAATGCGGGCGAAGCGAATATCAAAAGGAGAAAAGAGTTCCTCCAGGGCTCTTTTCAGGGGTTTGTTTTGAAAATTGACTGTTACCCGGCGGGAAAGGTCTACTATCTCCCTGCTATAGGAGAAGTGGATGCCGTACTGAGATTCCAGTTGTCCGCAGATAACGGAAAGCGGCTGATTATTTACGGCGACAGTGATCCGGGTATGCCAGTCCCAGCCTAACACCTGCAGGGGAATTAGTAACATTCCCAGCAGCATTCTTCCGAGCAATGACATAGAGTGATTTAAAAAAATGGCTTTTCAGCCTTCTTGATTGAAATACTTTCTGGACTTCTTTAATGTGGTGCTTCTTAATTGAATTAATCCTGCGGCCTCAACTCATAATCAGCACCCTTATTAATTACATTTGAATTCGTCGAATAAGCAATGGCATCTAATACATTCTTCACTGGTTCCCCTGTATAAGTGCCAGTAACCGGTAGTTCCAGTAATGCTGCATCTGCAGTTACATTTATATGATACAGCACATGAATGGTCTGCAACACCTCCCGCAAAGGAGTATCTTTAAAGACTACAGCACGGGTTTCAACATCACGAATATGTGCGCCAACCTGGTAATGCTGCTTGCTGGAATCTTCCTGCAACAACATGCCAGCAGTTAAAATTACACTATCCTGCTGGCGGGTCACTTTAATTTTCCCTGAATGAATGAAGACACGCAGCTGACTGCTGTTATCCACACTAAAACGGGTACCCAAAACAGTTATCGCCTGATTGCCCAGGTCAATAATAAACGGATGAAAGGCATCGGTAGTTACATCAAAGGTGGCTTTTCCTTTCAGGATAACCTTACGATCTTTTTTGCCAAATCCAGGAAGTACCTGTAATTGTGCGGCGGGCTCCAGCTGGATGCTGGAGCCATCATCCAGTTTCACCAGCTGGGCGCCGTTATAGTTGATTTGCCTTTCGTTTTGATGCGTAATGTACCAGAGGCCTGCGCTGATCAGGAGGAAAACAGCAGCTGCAGCTGCCATCCACCTGGTACGGATTACACCATTTCCGCCCCCCTGCTCCCACTTATCACTCATTCCCCGTTGGGCCCTTCCACCACTTCCCTCTTGTAGCTCCATCCGCTCACTCAGCAACCTCCAGGCCGTCTCCGTATCCATTCTTCCCGCTTCCGACTGCTCAGGTGCTGTACGTAACAACTTATCCAGAGAAGCCAGCAATACGGGATGCTCAGGATTCGCCTGCAACCACGTATTCACCCATCGCTGCTCATTGCTATCCGCTTCCTTCAGCAGATACTTGCATAGGAGTGCATATAATGCCTCATCTGGTGTAAGCATAGTCATGTACAGTTAGTAGATTTACAGATTTGCCGGGCAAAAATAACATTTGCCGGTATGATAAATGACGCGTGCGGAAGGAGGACTCCCCTATTGTGGTAAATAAATTATATCGTGCAACCTGCCTATAAAAACAGGAACATCCCCAAATAATCCCTCAATTCTTTATGCATATGCTTCAGCGCTTTCCCCATTTGATTTTCGACAGTCTTTACCGAAATATTCATCAGGGTCGCAATCTCCGCATATTTTAATTGCTGCTGCCGGCTCAATACAAACACTTCCCTACATCTCTCCGGTAACTTCTCCAATGCCTGCTGGTACAATTTTTCCAGCTCCCATGCCTGGGACGACGTCACAGATGGGGATAACTCATATCCTGAAGCCAGCTCTTTTTCAGACCTGACGGTATCTTTCCGCCAGTTACTAATCGCTGTATTCCGGATAGCGGCAAAAAGATAAGACTTCACCATTCCGGTAATATCCACACTCTCCCGTTTCTCCCAAAGCTTGAGAAAAACCTGCTGTACTACCTCTTCACCATCATGTACATCTCCGGTATAATGCACGGCAAATGCCACACACTGGGCATGGTACTCCTTAAAAATGGCTTCTAATGTCTGGCGGTCTAGCATGATATCGGTTACAAAAATAGTATTCCCGAATGAAGATCAATGCAATTATAAATAATAAAAGTTTCATTGTGACAACATGGAAATGACGAGGATCTGTCTTTTGCTTTTCTGGTTTAACATTATCTTTGTGCCGCATGTATAATTTAATCAAAAAGGTGTTTTTCCGTTTTCCGCCGGAAAAAATCCACTATCAGGTAATGAAAGGCCTGCAGATATTGCATGGCGTTCCAATGGGCAAGCGTATCCTCCATTCATTTTGTATGCCTAAAAAGACCGGGCTGGAACGGACTTTATGGGGACTGACCTTTAAAAACCCCGTTGGTTTGGCAGCAGGGTTTGACAAGGATGCGAAGTATACGGATGAATTGGCTAGTCTGGGGTTTGGATTTGTTGAAATTGGGACTGTAACACCGGTGGCTCAGCCGGGTAATGACCAACCCCGTTTGTTCCGTTTGCCTATGGATAAGGCACTGATCAACAGGATGGGATTTAATAATGGCGGCGCCGTTCCGGCAGCAAAACGACTGCAGAAACGGAAGTCGGATATTATTATTGGAGGCAACATTGGGAAGAACAAAATCACACCAAATGAAGAGGCGATTAGTGATTATGAAAAGTGCTTTCAGGCGCTTTTTGATGTGGTGGACTACTTTGTAGTCAACGTCAGCTCCCCCAATACGCCTAACTTAAGGGCTTTGCAGGAAAAAGAACCGCTGAAACAGTTATTGCATCATTTGCAGATGCTGAATGAGCAGAAGGCGAAGCCAAAGCCGATTTTATTAAAAATAGCACCGGATCTGACGGATAGTCAGCTGGATGATATTATAGAGATTGTTACTGAAACAAAACTGGCCGGGCTGGTAGCTACGAATACGACGATTTCAAGAGAAGGATTACAGACTCCTCCCGATGAAGTGGAGGCGATTGGTGCGGGTGGTTTGAGTGGTTTGCCGGTTAAGGAGAAGGCAACGGAGGTGATTCGGTATATTTCTAAGAAGACGAAGGGGAGTATTCCGATTATTGCGGTTGGAGGGATTTTTACGGCGGCAGATGCGCAGGAGAAGTTGGATGCGGGAGCGAGTTTGGTGCAGGTGTATACAGGGTTTATTTATGAGGGGCCGGCGATAGCGAAGAAGATATGTGATGGGTTGAAGTAAAAAGATTGAAAAGGCTGTTCTTTTAGAACAGCCTTTTTTATTGCCACAAATCTTCTTCATCCCAATTTTCCGGAAATCCCATACGTTCCAGGTCAATTCCTCTATATTTTACTAACAACTCCATTAGTTTGTAACTAAAATCATTTCCCGGGCTGGCGGTGTGTAATAGATAGCGAACGATACATAATTGGTAGTATAATCTTTCACTCTCTACACTTCCAGTTGGAGGTATGTTATTAATCCAGCGTAATTTAACATGTCGTATTTCTCTCGGGAGGAACGAAAATATTCTGTAGCAAATTAATGAGTGATGGGCACAATAATTTCTAAGCATTGATACAACCTGTATCCATGACTGGAACCATTTGTCTTTAGAAATCCCGTATACATTAGCTATTATCTTTTTTTCTTTAACATCACTTCGGATATTTCTATAGATCTTGGATAATGTACCGAAAGAAAGTATATGTAATGTTTTCCAGGCTGGAGGATGTTCATATTTGCTATTTCTTCTATCATGCTGCTTTATGAAGTCTTCATCAGATCGTTCAAGCTCACGATTAATCGTTTCGATTACTTCATTCACTCTTTCTTCACTAAAAAATACAGACTTATTTGCAAACCAGTTCGAGCCATAAGAGGGGCACATCATATTGATCAGGATTGCACGAAAAGAGACCTCTATACGCTCAATAGCGTCCATTATTAATAGTCGGAGTTCACGATCAAAATTATAGAGTTCAATAACATGATCGAATGAAGTACCAGTCATAAATGTATTACTGACTTGGCTTTTCTGTAAATATTTCCAGTAACCTGATAATCTGTAAAATCCTACATGGGTTAAATAATGAATTGACTCATCAGAACTACTAATTATTAAACCGCGTTGTTCAAGGATTTTTATTTGGTCTGGTAACGTGAATGGTCTTTCAATGGAATTCATATAAAAAAAATGCCCCGCCTCGGGTGCGCTGATCTAACGGGAAGCGTGGCGGGTTCTGTTAGCACAAATATACTTTCATTTATTCAAAAAAAACAAATTTTCACCTATCTAAAAAAGCATTTTTCATTAATTGATTGCTACATTATTTGATTGCTATTATTTTTCTCATCTATACAAAAATCGAACCTTCTTAATTCCTCGATTTTCTTCAATCACAACAAACTAAATAACGATTCGTTTTCTTCGAATCATTTATTATTTAAGCGTGTTTTCTAAGGATTCTAATATGATGAAGTTATAACGTGAATAGTCTTCCAGTGGAGTTCATATAAAAAAATGCCCCGCCTCTGGTACGCTGATCTTACGAGAAGCGCGGCGGGGACTGTTAACACAAATATACTTTCATTTATTCAAAAAAAACAAATTTTCAGTTGTCTAAAAAAGCATTTTTCATTAGTTGATTCCTACATTATTTGATTGCTATTATTATTCTAATCTATACAAAAACAAACCTTCTTAATTCCTCGATTTTCTTCAATCACAACAAACTAAATAACGATTCGTCTTCTTACGAATCATTTTTATTTAACCGAGCTATATAAGGATTCTAATTTGATGAAGTTATAAGGTAAATAGTCTTCCAGTGGAGTTCATCTAAATAAAATGCCCCGCCTCGGGTGCGCTGATCTGACGGGAAGCGTGGCGGGTTCTGTCAACACAAATATACTATAACCAATAAGACAAAAACAAATTTTCACCTATCTAAAAAAGCATTTTTCATTAGTTGATTACTACATTATTTGATCGTTATTATTATTCTCATCTAAACAAAAAACTAACCACATTAACTCCTCCATTTCCATCAATCACACCAAACTATCTAAATATTTTAATTTGCTAAAGCTAAAAGAAAATAGCTTTCCAGTGAAGTTCATATAAAAAAATGCCCCGCCTGTGGTACGCTGATCTGACGAGAAGCGCGGCGGGTTCTGTTAACACAAATATACTATAACCAATAAGACAAAAACAAATTTCCACCTACCTAAAAAATCAATTTTTAATAATTGATCCCAGTATTATTCAATCGATATTCTCCTTCACATTTTACAAAAACACGACTCTAATCGAACCTTCTACAATCAACTATTATAAACTTCATCATTGCCACAAATCTTCCTCATCCCAATTCTCCAAAAATCCCATCTTCTCTAAATCAATCCCTCTATACTTCACCAACAATTCCATCAACCTATAACTAAAATCATTCCCCGGACTCGCTGTATGTAACAAATACCTTACAATGCATATCTGATAATACAATTGCTTACTTTCGACTCTACTCCCATCAGGAATATTTTTTATCCATGGTAGTTTTGTACGTCGAATCTCCTTAGGACGGGACAAAAACATTCTGTAACAAATCAATGAATGATGCGCACAATAATTTCTAAGAATAGACACTACCTGTACCCATGATTGAAGCCATTTCTCCTCAGGAAGCCCATACAAATTTGAAATGATCTTTTTCTCTCTAATATCGTTCCGAATGTTTCTATAAATCTTGGACAATGTGCCAAAAGAAAGTATCCGCAAAGTCTCCCATGCTGGTGGATGTTCAAATCCACTTTTCTGTTTATCATGCTGCTTTATAAATACTTCATCTGATCGCTCAAGCTCGCGGTTGATCGTTTCAATGACACCACTTAATCTTTCTTCACTAAAAAATATAGTTTTATTTGTAAACCAGTTTGAGCCATAAACAGGACACATCATGTTAATCATGATAGCACGAAAAGATACTTCTATACGCTCTAAAGCGTCTAATAACAATAGCCGGAGTTCACGATCAAAATTATATAGATCAATAACCTGGTCGAAAGTAGCACCAGAAATAAATGCATTTCGGATATTCTCCTTCTGCAAAAATTGCCAATACTCTGCCAATCTAAAAAATCCTACATGCGCCAGATAATGATTCGTTTCTTCCAAATCATTTATCATTAAGCCACGTTGTTGAAGAATTTTAATCTGGTCTGGTAATAATGGGAATGGTCGTTCAATGGATTTCATAAAAAAAA
>Ga0316604_10001658_pt1 | contig 18946 bp, 18 predicted proteins | sample OWC_soil_day20_C_FD_207650 | JGI IMG/M metagenome (GOLD analysis project Ga0316604, IMG submission 207650) | Wetland soil microbial communities from Old Woman Creek delta, Ohio, United States - OWC_soil_day20_CT | ecosystem: Environmental > Terrestrial > Soil > Wetlands | place: USA: Ohio... | reverse complement strand
CAGACGTTTTCCGCATTGAAATCCCAATCCATGCCGAATATTTCAGCAAAAAGAGATTTTTTCTAAACAACAACACTACAGCATCTTCCCCAAATTCCGTATTTCCCGCATCCGGAACCAGTTTGGCAGCAGGCGCCACGCGGCAATACCAAGCGCGCCCGCCAGAATCAGAAACAAAACCCGCTCACCCATGAAGAGGGAAGCCACCAGCGCGGCGATGGCTATGGCGCCAACGGTTTCTGTTCCGAGCCAGCCTGCATTGACTGCGCGGCGCTCGTTCAATTCATCCACCAGTTCCTGTATCCGGTCTATGTTGCGGCGATAACGCGCTGCGTAGCGGATCAGTTCCTGCCATGCTTCGTCCGGGTTGCCTGCAGCCCGCGCCGCTGTCAGTTGCGCATGGTATTCGCCGGTCAGCCGCCTGATTTCTTCGCAAACCGCTGGTGTGGCGTGGCGGTTAGTCGTCAGATGGTGCAGTGAGGCGACGATTGCCGTAATCTCGCTGCGCCGTTTCTGGCATTCGCTGATTTCCGCCTCACGAGCGCGCGCCTGCGCCTTTTTTTGCCGCTCGGATATTTTCCGCGCTTCCGGCAACAACTTCTCCAGCACCAGCAAGGAAGCGGCATCCATCGCCAGCGGGTCGCCCAGTTCCACCAGCCAAGGGCACTCTGCCACCAGACTGGCCAGTTCCGACACCAGCCGCAGGCGCAGCCTTTCTGCCCATTTCACGTCGAACGCCAGAGCCAGCAGGTGCGCGTGCATATCCGCCATCCGTGGGCGATCAACGCCGGTATTGCCGAGGAGCAGCGCATCGACGTTGACCGGTTCATCAGGATTGCGCTCCTGCTCGCGCCGCTGGATTAGCTCAAGCATGTCATCCCAGGCGCGGTCAAAGCGACGACCCGCAACATGCCATTTTTGCACCAGATTGTCCGCTTCCTGATTGCCTGTCTGTGCATAGATTTCCAGCACGCGGTTCTGGTACAGCGCATCCAGCCAGTAGGCCGCATCCGTATCGCCCTGCAGCGCCAGATTGGCGCGAGCCAGTACCGCCTGGGTATTGATGGCTTCGCCGCGCCATGCCAGCGGAACACCCGGCGCAAGGTGCAGAATCAGTTTCAGCAGCTGCACATGCACCGACATTTGCCGCTCCTGACGCAATTCCAGCAGCACGCGCACCACGTTCTGATCTTTTTGCACATCGCGGAACCATGAGAGCAGCTGGCCGTTCGCCATGTCGGCCAGCCCTTCGCTCCAGTTTTGCGCAAACGCCACCGCCAGTTGTTCCGCCGTATGGCAAACCTCGCTGCCGACACGGTATGGCTGCGCAAAGCCGCCAAAGCCACGCTGTTCGACCGGCTCCGGCAAGCTGGCATCTCCGGCAAGCCAGCGCGTAATCTCGTTTTCGCCCCAGCGCAGTTTGGGATCGCGCAATAGCAGTCCGGCAAGCAGGCGGCGCAGATTGCTGTCGGCAACGCCAGACAAATCGATGCTGCGCGTGGTCAGATGATGCAGGATTACCGGCTCGGACAAACCAGCAAACGGGTGTTTTCCTAGCGCGCCCTCAAGCAGGATCATACCAAGCGACCAGTAGTCGGCCTTGCCGTCAATCACGCCGGAGAGGCTTTCCGGCGAGGCGTAGTTCAGCGTGCGCGCCGTGCCGGTGAAGCATTGCGTAGTATCGAGCATTGACGACACGCTGAAATCAGTCAGCACCACATCGAATGGCTGCAACGAGCGCACCAGAATGTTTTCTGGCTTGAGGTCGCGATGCACCAGCCCGGCAGCATGCACGCCTGCAATCGCCGGTGCCAGCTCACGCAGCAAACGCAACAGCATGTCTTGCGGCAACGCCTCACCCTGCATCTGTTCACGCCACGAGCCAAACTCGCAATACTCCATCAGCTCATACGCATAGCCATCGGAAAAATCGGCTTCGAATACCCGCACACGATGTTCAGCCCGAATTTTCAGCACGCGCGCGAGCACGTTGCGATCCGGCTGGATGCCATGACGATAGATTTTCGCCATCATGGTCAGCCCGCCCGAAAGCGGTTCGACCAGCAGCAACTCTGCTTCTGCGCCTCGCGCCGGAAATGGACGGACTATGCGATAGCGCCCGGCGAGTTTCGACGGCAGGCTCATCAGGCTGCGCATCTCATCCGGCGGCGTCAGCGCTGCCTCTGTTTTGAGCGGACGGTCGCAATACACGCAATTCTGGCTTTGCGGCGGGTTGGGCTGGGCGCAGTCCGGATGGGGGCAAACGATGGGTTCTGCCGGCTTTTCCTGGCCTGGTTGTGGCGCATCCTTTTCGAGAGCGATAGAAGCCGGTTCGACCACAGCCTGTTTCAGCACCAGATCGACCGCGACCAGCAACGCGCCACAGGCGCAGCGCTTCACATCAGGTGCATTTTCCGTGCCGCAGGTCGGGCAGCGGCGAATGTAGTCAGCACTCATCAGTCACTGTTTCCACGAAACCTGCCCAAAATCTAGACCTCGCTCTTGGCAAATCTTTTCAAGTGCTTCCATGTCGCCACGCGCCGGAATACCGGCAAACCAGACCTTGCCGCCATCGATCATTGTCTGAATGCGCTTGTTGGATTCGTCCGCGACTGCATCGACATATTCTGCATAGCGTGCATTCCCCCGTTCCGACAACAGCACCAGCGGCTGGTTGCTTGAACCGCGCCAGAGGTGCGTCAGCGGCCTGGCATCCGCGAAAGGCTCGGGAATCAGCGCGTCCAGCTTTTTCAGCAACCGTGCATGGCGTTTTTGCAGCGTTGCCAGCGGATAGCCGCTGTAGCACAGGATGTCGAAATCCAGTCCTGCTGATTGCCGCCAGTGAATCAGCGCATCCAGCAGCGCGCCCAAAGCGGCTGGCTGGTCAAAGGGTTCGCCGCCGGAAATCGTCACGCCATCGAACTCCCCCTGTGTCGTCTGCCGGCACCAGGTCAGCAGTTGCGCCACCGTCATGTCGCGCCCCGGATCGCGCGCCCAGGTATCTTGCGACACACAGCCTTTGCAGCGGATGGAACACCCCTGCAACCAGATGCCAATGCGCCGCCCGTGACCGAGCACCGTCACCGGGAAATGCGCCTTGTTGACCGAAATTTTCATGCCGTCTGCAAATTCAGCGTAATGACCTTGTCATGCTCGGTCAGCCCGGTCACGATCAGTCGATCCCTGCCTTCCAGATCCTGCTCGAACAACGCCCGCGACAACGGATTGATGAACACCGATTCGAGCTGGTTGCCGATGCCACGGCCGCCATTGGACAGATCCTGCGTGCAGCGCCTGAGCAATTCGGCGCGTACCTCGGCAGGCATCGCCAGCTTGACCTTCAGCTCCTCGAAAATCCGGCGCGCAATGTTCTTTAGCATGCCGTCGAAAATGCGTTCTGCCACGTCCGGCTGGATGAAGTTGAATACCACGATGTTATCGCCGATGCGGTTCAGCAACTCCGGGCGCGCCAGACGGAACTTGAAATAATCGCCAATCGCGCCGCGCACCTTCGTTTCCACCGTTTCATACGGATCGCCTGGCAGCACGTTCTGGATGCGCCCACCCATGCCGTCGTCGACGAAAATGCCTAGATTCGATGTGAAGACGATGATCGCCTCGGAAAAATAGGCGGTATCACCACGTCCATCGGTCAGGCGGCCATCTTCCAGAATCTGCAAGAATTTATCGAGGATGCGTGGATGCGCTTTTTCAATCTCATCGAACAGCACCACAGAAAACGGTTTTTCTCGCACCGCATTTGTCAGCTCGCCCCCGGCATCGAAGCCGATGTAACCCGGTGGCGCCCCCAGCAAGCGCGCACTGGAATGCTCTTCGGCAAATTCGCTCATGTCGAAACGCAGATAGGCGCGCTCATCGCCAAACACCAGTTGCGTCAGCGTTTTTGCCAATTCGGTCTTGCCGACGCCTGTCGGCCCGGCAAAAAACAGCACGCCACGCGGACGGCTGCCGCTGGAACGCGCCTGCGCACCAGTCATGCCCATCACGGATCGTTTCAAAATATCCAGCGTCTTTACCACTGCCTGATTCTGCCCTTTCACCCGATCTTCGATGAACCCATGCGCATCTCGAATTTTGTCGCGCAGATAATCCTTGCGCCACGGGTTGTCCGGTACGCCAACCTTGTAGCAGCGCACCGCATCGTCAATTTCCTTGATGCCCAGACTCTGTCTATCTGCCAGCTCGGTGATGTCGGACAGCGCGGTCAGCGACATCCCGTCGGTACCATCGGTGAAGGCTTGCACAAACTGCGCCCGCTCGGCTTCGTTTGCTTCCGTAAAGCCAGAAAACAATGGTGCAAGTTGCTGCGCCGCCAATTGCCGCACCACGTAATCCGGTTTGCCGATCACGATGCTTTCGACGCGCTCGCTGTCTAGCGTAAACCACGAGGGCATATCCTGTGCGCGGTTGACCAGCCAGACCACCGGATTGAACTGCGGCTTGCCGCCGCCCTCCTTCGGCACCACGGGCGCTGCATTCAACGAAATCTTCTCTGCCGCGACAAAAAAACGGTGCTCGCCTTCATTCAGGCTTGCCGGCTGACGCGTCAGGCGAGAGGCAAAATCCAGCACCAGCGCGCAACGCGCATCGCGCTGCGTCACCAGTTTTTTCATCATGCCGGAAAGCGATTCGAGGCTGACGACTTGCTGGCCATTCCCCAGTTTCAGGTCGAACAATTTGGTCGCCAGTTCCTTCGGCTCCAGTTCGTCCGGATACACCCGCACACCATCGACCGGGTCATACACCAGCAGAAAACGGTAGCCCTGCTGCTTCAGGCGCTCCCACAACGCACGCATCAGCGGCGCAAGGATGATGCCTGCTGGCATCGGCGTGAGGAAGTTGTCGCGAATGGCGCCAGATAACACGAATTGTGAACGAATCGGCAGCAGGCGCTCAAGGTCGGCCAGCCAGCGTGGTGGCGGAGCAATCATCTCATCTCCCGTTGCATGGGTTGACGCTGTACGGTTTCGGCAACAGCTTCCTCGTCAGCAAATTGCGGCAATTTATCGGCATCCACCAACTGCACAGGCACTTCGCCTGCCGCCAGCAAGCGCGTGACCGTCAGGTGCGCCCCCCGCGCCTCAAGAGCCTGCTTTAAAACGGGAAATTCGGCACACCATCGATCTTCCGCCAGATGGTCGCGCACGCTGATTTCACGGTTGCCGTCCGCTACCGCGCGGATGACGTTGAAATTCAGCGTCGATGCGGCAGGATTGGCGCGCATGCGCACCATGTATTCGCCCCAACCGGCGCGACGGAAGTGCGCAATGCCACCGTCGACAAACAGCGTGCTGCCAATTTCTTCGACCTGATAGCCAAGATCCTTCAGCGTTTGCTCCAGCACGATGGCTGTGGCTTCCTGTACCTGACGCTGCTGCACTACATCCAGGCAGGCAGCGATACGGGCGCGCAATTCGGTCGCCAGCAATTCCGCGCGCTCTCCAGGCGGCGTGGCATCCAGCTCACGCGCCACCGCAAGGATGTCTTCGGGCACCTCGCCCAGATGTGCAACCCGTTCAAGCAGCCTTTGCGACAGGGTTTGCTTCTGCGTGACAGGTACGGCAACGAACTCTGCCGGAATTTCAATCTGCGCCGGTACGCCGCCAATTTGCCCCGCTCTGCGTGCCGCTTCAGTCTGCAACATCGAAGCCAGCTCATCGGCAAACTGCCGCAAGCCTCTCACATAAGCTGCCAACCTCACGGTATCGTTCGATGAGGGGCGAGCAGGACAGGCTGCTCCAATCCTGTCGGCCACTCCCATGCGACTGGCGAATTCCAGCAACTGCGCAAATCGTGCCTCAGCCTCTGCCATTTGCTGCTTCATGGATTCCTGCCCTTGCTCAAGGGCAGCATTCTGGCATGCATCGCGCTCCTCGCGCTGAGCCTCATGTCTGGCCTGCAATTCTGCAGCCTCAGCATATCCGGCGGCGATAGCTTCGGCAGCGCGGATCGCTGCTGCTGAAATCAGGATGGAGACCGGGTCAGCACCGATCAGGACAGTACATGGGCCGCTCATCGCAGGGTCGGATCAGGAGTGGTTACAATCTAGACACTTTAGCGCATTTCAAGCCGGAAAAGGAGTGCGTACAGCGAGCTATCACGCTAAAACTGGTATGGAAAATCGATCGCTTTCAGAATTGCATTGGCCGCATGACGCGACTTGCACATACGCGGCACCGAGATGAAATTTTCGTAGCGGCGCCATATTTCATGCGTGCAGTCGGGCGACTGCATCAGGAATTCGTAATCGGCCATCCGCAACATGCCGACCAGTTTGCCGAAATAATCGCTGGTGGTCTGCATCAGGCTGGCCACACCAGAACAGGCAACGCGGGATTCTTGCCGCGCACGCAAAACGCAACCAGATCGCGCAGCACGTGCTCGGTTTCTGCCTTGAGTTCATCCATCGTCGGCGCTTCGCACACCAGCCCGCGCAGGTTTTTGCTGGTGGCGACATACACGCCCGCCTCCTCGTCGTGCAGCACGTCAAGATTCACGGTTAGGCGGCGACCGAAGCGCGCCAGAAGCGACCAAAGCGGATATTCGATTGGGTACATTTTTTCCCGACGCCCCCTCATTCTTTTGTTCCAGAAAGCAGGCAACTACATCTGTCTCTTTGATTTTTTTCTAAGGTGGTTTAGATCTTCCAGAAACCTGCAATTTTCATGACCGCCTATTTTCATGCTGCTCCCTAAAAAATGGAACACTCTGTTCAACAGTCAGTTGTGACAGAGCCTGTTTTGCCAGAGCAAATGGCAAAACAACTGAATTTACCCCATTTTTGCTGGTGATTAAAAGTATTGGGAGGAGTATTTTTAAGATCCGAAAAATAACCTTACTGAACAATTTACAGAATCGGTCAGTTATTTTGCTGGACACCACCAGATGGAACGGCGGCCTGCATGGCCAAACACAAGTCGGCCCAGGCTTTTTTCTTGTCCGGCAACTGACGCAGTAGGTAGGCCGGATGGTAGGTCGCCACCAGCGGGATATCGCGCCTGTCCTGAGTGCGCAAGCGATGCAACTTGCCGCGCAGCGAGGCCAGCGAAGCTTGCGGGTCGCTACCCAGCAGCATCATTGCCGCCGTCTTGCCGAGCGCAACGATGATTTCCGGTTGAATCAGCGCAATCTGCCGTTCGAGATATGGCCGGCACATTGCCGCTTCGTCTAAAGTCGGCGGGCGGTCGCGGCCATTGTCGTCGGTTGGGCGGCATTTGACGATGTTGGCGATGTACGCATTCGCGCCGCGCTTGAGCCCCATTGCCAGCAGCATGTTGTCCAGCAATTTGCCAGACGGTCCGACGAAAGGCTCGCCTTGCTGATCCTCGACAAAGCCCGGCCCTTCGCCGACGAACAGCCAGGCAGCGTTGCGGTCGCCCACGCCCGGCACGGCTTGCGTCCGGTTCTGACACAGACCGCAGGCGTTGCATTGCAGGATGGTTTGTTCGAGCTGTTCCCAATCCATGCCGGCCACGTCCGGCTTGGGCGGTTCTGACGGCTCAGGCAGCATCAGCGGTTCATCCGAATCGGTCCAGTCGGATGGTATCGGTGCCATTGCGTCTGCTTCGGCCCAAGGGATGTCGTCGAAAAAAGGTGGCGGCGCATCAGCGTCAACACCACTGTCGTCCGAATAATCGTCGGCTCGCGCATTAAAACAAGATGGCGGCGCTTCTGCCACGCTGAAAATGGTTGCCGGTGCCGTGTCGGTGGCCTGTTCCGCAACCGGTTCCGGTTCGGCCAATGAAACTGGCTGCGCCGCCCCCTCTGGCAGGCGCAGCGTCCATACCGGGCCAAGACCCATTTCCTGCAAGATGTCTGCGCGACGGCTCATAGCGGCATCCTCATCACCAGCGCATCCTCGCGCGTGTTGTCAGGCGCGGCATAGTAGTTCTTGCGCCGCCCAATCTGCTCGAAGCCGTAGCACCGGTAAAGTTCGACCGCCCGCAGGTTCGACGGCCGCACTTCGAGCAGCATCGATTGCATCTGCATCCCGCGTGCCAGGGAAATCAGGTAGTTCATCAGGATGCGACCGTAACCGCGCCCGTGCAGCTCCGGATGCACCGCAATCGTCAGCAGATGCACTTCATCAACCACCTGCATCAGCACGAAATAGCCGATAAGAACATTCATGTCATTGCGCGCCACCCAGCAGTCGTAGCCAGCAGTCAGTGTGCTTTCAAATACGGGGCGAGTCCACGGGAACGGAAAGGCAGCCAATTCGATTGTCATCACTTCGTCCAGATCGCTGTCGTGCATGCGTGAAAAACGCAGCATCGAAGCCGGATCAAGCACGAATTCCGGCAAGGCGCTCATGCCTTCACCTTCGCGGCCGCAGCAGCGCGTTCCGCCGTGGTGAGCGCGACCTTGTTGCGCAGGTAGAACGGTTGAGCCTCGTGCGCCGCCACCATCTTGCCGGCGGCGAACAGCGTTTGGCCAAGCCGCGCCACCTGCACCGCATGCGGCCCGATCTGCGGCTGGTTGCCAGCCAGAAAATCGCGCCCGGCAAAGGCTGGCGCATAGGAAAGCAGGCCATTGCCACAGGCGATCGCCTTGCCTTGCGGCATCACTGCTGATGGCGCCGACAATTGCGGCGCTATCGTCGCGTGCCAGCCATTATCGAAACGGTATTGCGCCCAGTACACCTCGGCCATTGCCGCATCGAGCACGGTCAGCACTTCGCTCGCGCCATTCGCTTCACGGCAAGCCTCGGCCATTGCTTCCAGCGTGACCACCGGCGCCACCGGCAGATTCGCGCCGAACGCCAGCCCTTGCGCGATGCCGCAGGCGGTGCGCACGCCGGTGAACGAGCCGGGGCCAATGCCGACCGCAATCGCATCGCATTGCGCCAGCGTGACGCCAGCCTCGGCCAGCAGTTCCTGCAGCAAAGGCAAAATCATTTGCGAATGGGTTTGCACGCCGGACGATTCGCGCGTCAGCACCTGCCCGTCGCGCAGCAGCGCCGCCGAGGCCAGCGTGGTGGAAGTATCGAGTGCAAGGATGGTAGCCATCCCGGCATTTTACCGCGTTGCGTACCGCGTGGTTACTGAAAAACCCCGGTTTACTCGGAGAATAGCGGCTTGAAGAACAGGCGCGGATATTCGATTTTCGGGCAGCGATCCATCACCACCTTCAGCCCGGCGGCTTCGGCCCGCTCCGCAGCTTCTTCGTTGATCACCCCCAGCTGCATCCAGATCACTTTCGCGCCAATGGCAACTGCGTCTTCGACAATCGGCATGATTTCCTCTGCCCGCCGGAAGCAATCGACGATGTCGATTTTTTCGGGAATATCCCTCAACGACGGGTAGCAACGCTCGCCAACCAGTTCCTGATGACCGGGATTGACCGGTATCACGCGGTAGCCGCGCTCCTGCCAGTAGCGCGCAACGTAATGGCCGGCGCGCTCGGGTTTTGGCGAGCAACCGACGACCGCCACTGTGCGGCAGGTTTCGAAAATTTCCTTCAGTCCGTCGTCGGTTTCTATTGTCATGTCAGCTCCGTGAGGTTGGTGGCAAATTCTGAAAGGAATCAGACGGCAATGGTCCGCGTTTTCGGCACTTTCGCCAGCGACCAGTGGATTGTCGCGTATTCCCAGAATTCATGCAGCGATGCCTGCTGCAAGGCTGCCGGCGGCGACTGGCCGAGAAATTCCAGCGCGCGCCACAATGCCGGCACCGGTTTTTCATCATCCAGCGGCGCGGCCATCGTCTGTTTTGACAGCTTTTCGCCCGCCGCATTCACCGCCACCGGCAAATGCACATATTGCGGCGTCGGCACGCCCAATCCCTGCTGCAGGAATATCTGCCTCGGAGTGGAATCCAGCAGGTCGGCGCCTCGCACCACATGCGTGATTTCCTGCTCGGCATCGTCCACCACCACCGCCAGCTGATACGCAAACAAGCCATCGGCGCGCAGCAGCACGAAATCGCCGACCTCGGTCGCCAGATGCTGCTCCACCCTGCCCTGCACGCCATCGTCGAACGCAATCACCGCCTCGCCGACCCGGATGCGCCACGCCCGCGTCTCCCTGTCAGGCGGCAAACCGGCGCGACAAGTGCCCGGATACACCGGCGCACCATCGGCTCCCAGCGTCGAATCTCCGATTTCCTTTCTGGTGCAGGCGCAGCCGAACACGGTTGCATCATGGAACAGCCGGTTCAGCGCTTTCTGGTATGCCGCCGTGCGCTCGCTCTGACGCATCACGCGCGCATCGAAACGGAAACCGTGGCAGTCAAGCGTACGCAAGATCGCATGTTCATGCGTCGGACGGCAGCGCGTGACATCGACATCCTCGATTCGCACCAGCCATTCGCCATGATGCGCCTGCGCTTCCAAATAGCTACCGACTGCAGCCACCAGCGAACCGAAATGGAGCGGCCCGGTCGGCGATGGTGCAAAGCGGCCGCGATAGGTTCGTCCGAAGTCGTGGTACATCGTGGTTCCCGAATATCGACAATCATCCATCCGCACATTTTAACCTTGAGGGAATGGCGGCATGCAGTAGCGCAGGCTAAAATAAGGACTGCTGCAAAACATACGATGACCATGCCTGCCCTCACGCTTCACGCCGACAACTACCAAACGCTGCTCGATTCCCTTGCCGATAACGACTGGATCGTCGCTTGCCTGTGCGCCGAATGGTGCGGCACCTGCCGCGGCTACCGCAAGGGCTTCGACGAGATGGCCGAACGCCATCCGGACAAGCATTTCATTTGGGTCGACGTTGAAGATCAGGCCGATCTGCTGGGCGATCTGGATGTGGAAAATTTCCCGACGATGCTGATTCAGCATGGCGATGTAGTCACCTATTTTGCGCCGGTGCTGCCTGACCACCGGCAGGTGGAACGCATGCTGGCAGCACAGATCGAACAGGGTGACGATGAATTGCTTCGACAGGCAAGCAGTTCGCCCGAACGGATCGAATGGCAGAAAGACTGCAATCTGCGCCATTTGCTGTTGGCTGCCGCCGAATAGCTTTGTCACCGATTTGCGTCAAATTGTTCATATGTATTTTAAGTGACGGCATTTCGCTATTATTGCGGTGCTATCATTTAGCAATCACGAATCCCCTGTGCTTTGGCTGATTGTAGTGCATCGTTTACGCTAGATAGCCGTTTGCGAAAAAGCTCCAGAAGCATTGGGGCAAATAGCCTCAAAATTCATATTCCAGGCGGTCAGCTTTCATTTTCCAAACTGCGCCACAGACACTTGCCCTTCACCTGCTTGTCCAACCCGTCAAGCAGAGCTTCATGCGCCGCCACTTCTTCATCTGAAGCAGACAGCACGATGATGTCTGCCAGCGTTACCGCGTCGGCCGTTTCATCCGTTGCCAGCGCCTGCTCGACATCGATGTCCATACCAAGGCTGTCCTGCCCCCGGGTCATCGCCAGGTAAACTTCCGTCAGCAATTCGGCATCGAGCAACGCGCCATGAAGGGTACGGTGCGCATTTGAAATGTCGTAGCGGTTGCACAGCGCATCAAGCGAATTGCGCTTTCCAGGATGCAAGCTGCGCGCCATCAGCAAGCTGTCGATGACATTCGCAACATCGGTTTCGAACGGCTGCCATGACAAGCGCTCAAATTCAGCGTTCAGAAATCCAAGGTCGAAGGGCGCGTTATGGATGATCACTTCTGCCCCGCGCACATATTCTCGGAAGGCATCGGCAATCTCGGCAAACTTGGGTTTGTCGCTCAGGAATTCGGTCGTCAGTCCGTGAACCGCCAAAGCCCCTTCCTCGCTGTCGCGCTCGGGGTTGATATACGCATGGAAGTTGTTGCCGGTCAGTTGCCGGTTGATGACTTCAATACAGCCGATTTCAATGATGCGGTCACCCGTTTTGGGGTCCCTGCCCGTGGTTTCGGTGTCGAGAACGATTTGACGCATGATAGGAAATGATTACAGCATTCGCGCCAGTAGCGCCTTGTCGTATTTTGCGTCGAATGGAATCCGCACGATATGGCCACTGCCCGGAGCCACGCTGATGGGTTCGCCCTCTAGCGATGCCATGCGTTCCAGCACCACCACTTCGTTGCCGGACGGATGAATGATTTCAATCCGGTCACCAACAGAAAAGCGGTTCTTGACCACCACTTCGGCCCAGCCATCGCCAACCGAACGCACATCGCCAACATAATGACTGTTATCGAGTTCGGAGGCGCCGGTCAGGTAGTTCTGGTAATCCTGCGTACGATGCCGCTGCAGGAAACCATCGGTATAACCGCGGTTGGCCAGCCCCTGCAATCTGCCCATGAGGCCTATATCAAACGGCCGACCGGCCACTGCATCATCAATCGCATGGCGATAGACTTGCGCCGTGCGCGCGACGTAGTAAATCGATTTCGTGCGGCCTTCGATTTTGAGCGAATTCACGCCGATCTTTACCAGCCGTTCGATATGTTCGACCGCACGCAAATCCTTGGAATTCATGATGTAGGTGCCGTGCTCGTCTTCCATGATCGGCAGCAGTTGCCCGGGGCGCTTGCCCTCCTCGATCAGGTAGGTACGATCGGCCAGCGGATGGCGCGGCATTTCGCCCAGCGCCGATAGCGGCTGGTCGGCCTGATCCAGCATCTGGTGGTAATTCATGCTGATGGTCTCGGCCGGAATGCGTACCGTATCACCGGTCGCATCTTCGTCGGCATTCATCACCTTGTAATCCCAGCGGCAGGAATTGGTGCAGGTGCCCTGGTTTGAATCTCGGTGGTTGAAATAGCCGGACAGCAGACAGCGGCCGGAATAGGCAATGCACAGCGCGCCATGCACGAACACTTCCAGCTCCATTTCCGGGCAGCGCTGGCGGATTTCCTCGATTTCGTCCAGCGACAGTTCGCGCGACAGGATCACGCGTGTCAGCCCCATCCGCTGCCAGAACTTCACGTCAGCCCAGTTGATCGCATTTGCCTGCACCGACAGATGCACCGGTATTTCCGGCCACTGGTCGCGCACCAGCATGATCAGACCCGGATCGGCCATGATCAAGGCATCCGGCTTCAGCGCCACCACCGGCGCCATGTCGTTCAGATAGGTTTTCAGCTTCGCGTTGTGCGCAAAAATGTTGCTGGCAACGTAAAACTGCTTGTTTCGCGAATGCGCCTGCTCGATGCCCGTCGCCAGCGCTTCCAGCGTCGAAAACTCGTTATTGCGCGCACGCAGGCTGTAGCGCGGCTGCCCGGCATACACGGCATCTGCACCGAAATCGAACGCGGTATGCATTTTTGCGAGCGAACCGGCAGGCAGCAAAAGTTCAGGAACGAGCGACATTTGAATTGGCTTGAAATGGTCTGGACAAGATGGCGATTATAGCGAATGCGATGGCAAATCACAGGGCAAGCCGCGATTGTCCCCCGCAGTGTTGTTTTTGTTGGCTGAAATCCTGTGCCGCTAAAGCGTCATTGATGCGGCTCACTCAGGCGCATGCGGTATGCCGGACGGTATGTGCGCCAGCTTGCCTTGGCGCGACTGCCCCCCAATTCATGTCACACGCCGCACTGCCGCACAAAACCAGTTATGACAACCAGAAACTAGGTGTATATTGCAAAAATACCTCTCCAGGCCGCATTTTTGTTAGTCAATTATAAATACTGGAGGGAGTATATTTTTTGACTTTACTGACCAAAAATTCATTTTAGTCAGTTATTTCGGGTTATTACAGTCAAGCCTAGGGACGCTGGCGGAGGGCGAATCAGGCTGCGAGCCAACCTGAAGCGTACTGGCGGCAGAACGATTAACCACGGGACAACAGCCGCCACAAGCTGGCATCAGCCCTGCTCCACCATTCCTTCTAACAGCTTGAACAGTTGTGCCTGCACATCCAGCGGCCAGTACGACACCAGTTCAGCCAGTCGCTTGATGTCCGGCGCAAACAGCGCCCGCAGCGCCTCATCGAAATCCGGCTGATTGCCTGCAACCGCCGTCATGAAACGGTAGGCCGATTCCTGCATCACTCGCCGCCGATCCGTTTCCAGATTCGCGCGCATTGCCACCTCGACCAGTTTACGCAACGCAACCGATGCACCGCCCGACTGGCTGGCGAGCCATTCCCAGTGCCTCGGCAGCAGAGTGATTTCACGCGCCACAACACCCAGTTTCGGCCGGCCTGGCTGGCGGACTGGGGGCGTTGCTGATGTCGACGAAGCCTCTTCCGGCGCTGCGGCTGGCAAGCGTGCCAGCGCCTCGGCCAGATTGCCGCGCAAATCCAGTTCCACCGGATGGCTGGTTTCGCCATCCATCACCAGCACGGCTCGTTCAGGGTTGGCGTCGACAAAGGCTTTCAGATCGGTCACCACTTCCCTTGGGGAGCCAGATGCGACGCATTCGGTATCAGCAAAAGCAACCCAGCGTAAGGCTTTGATTTCTGTCATGTGTCCTCCATTGATTGAACACATTAATTTTACCCGGATAATTATAACAAATCAATATTACCCGGACAAATTATCGTAACTTCATATGCAAATTGATATGTTTCTTGCAAGCAGATGATTCAATAAACCATCACAAACGCACCCATACCTTGCGCGAGAACAACTCGCACCAGAACAAGATCCAACGCTTGATATCCGCCTTGCGCCGTTCAGTGACGGTGCCAAGCGCCCAGATGACAGCGATTGAACCGAAAATCATGATCATGTTGCGTACCATCTGATCATTAAAATGGCTAGCAATGGCGGCAAAAAATTGCAGTAGCGGATAGTGGAACAGATAGGTAGCAAAGGTGAACCCGGCCAGATAGCGGATTGGTTTTTCCCCCGCATACAGCAGCGAAGCCAGTCGCGGCGCAACGGTCGCCGCGCCAATGAAATGAATCGCCACCAGCAGCCCAATCGCATAGCTGCTGAGGAATTCCTGCGACCATTTCAGCGTATACATCATGAAATCCTGATCGATGTACGAGGCGGTCAGGCCATAGAGATAATCCGGGTAATCGGCACAGCGGAAAAGCGTATACAGCAAGAGCGAACCCGTGAACATCAGCCACCCGGCCCACTCGGAAACCTGCCGGTGCTTGATGATGTAATACACCAGCACGCCCAGCAGCCACACCGGCATCAGAATCAGGATTTTCGGCCCGATCAATACGCACAGCGCCAGCACCAGCAGATATTTCAGTGGCGTTTTCAGATAGCACGCGACGGCAAAAATCACGTAGTACCAAAATTCGTATCCCAGCGACCAGAACGGACCATTCGAAAACGGACGTACCGAACGGAACCACAACTCATTCACAAACAGCACATTCGACGCCAAACGCCAAGCCGGACGGTCGTTCTGAAACCAGCCGCCATCGTACATGTCGAAATCCAGCCGCAAGCCGATGTGATCAAGCACTACGGTCAGAATCAGCGCCGGTATTGCGACAGAATACAGCCTGGCGAAGCGACTGACGAAGTAATCTTTCAGCGTTTTTTCTTTCTGGTCGGAAACGTATGCAATTACGAAACCAGACAGCACAAAAAACACCATTACGGCATCGTTACCAAAATCCTTCAGTCGCCACAGCACCGGCAGACCGCCGGTAAACCTGTCGTAATTCGCATGAACGAAGAAAACGGTAACAGCAGCCAGAAACCGGATCAGATCCAGGTAAATCGACGTAGGCTTGTTCATGACAGCGGGGGTAACGCCGGAATTGCGGGCGTCGGGTGAATATTGGGTCAGCATCTTAAATGAAGGCCAGCAGCGCTTGACTGCAATAGTTGTAACGAATTGTTAGCAATGCTATTTAAAGCAAGAAGCGGGCCGATTTGGAATGGAAATATTACTGGGCGGAGTATTCTGAAACTATCGCGGAAATTATGGCGCATCACATTGGATTTAATGAATACCCGCCATATCAATCAAAGGCGGGGCAATAGCATCGACTTTATTCGTCAAACCGACGCGTCAGTCCGACAACATCGACAGCTATTGCAATGCATCCAAATAGTCCGAATGTGATTCTGCAAAGGGAGGCATTTTACCGAAACTCTCGGGCGCTTCATAGGCAAATTTGGCGGGAAATGCGCATGGAATCAGCGCGCCGCCTCGGGTATAATTGGCGGTTTGATTTCAGAAAATATCGACATGGAAGCCGAACGCCTCAACGCCATTGCCAACCTGCTTGCGGATCTATCCAACCGCGAAGCCGAACTTCGGGGGTATCTTTGACTTTCCCGCAAAGTCAGACAAACTCGAACAGGTAAACGCAGAACTCGAAGACCCGAACGTCTGGGATGACCCGAAACGCGCACAGGAACTGGGGCGCGAAAAGAAAGCACTGGAAGCGGTCGTTCTCACACTCATCAAAATCAAATCTGACCTGCATGACGCCAGCGAACTGTACGCGATGGCGCGCGAGGAACAGGACGATGATTCGCTGATCGCGATTGAGGGCGACGCGAAGGAAACCCAAAAACTGGTCGAGGACCTCGAATTTCGACGGATGTTCTCCAATCCGATGGATCCGAACAACTGCTTCGTCGACATTCAGGCCGGCGCTGGCGGCACCGAGGCACAGGACTGGGCCTCGATGATCCTGCGGCAATACCTGCGCTATTGCGAGCGCAAGGGCTTCAAGGCCGAGATCATGGAACAGTCCGACGGCGACGTGGCCGGCATCAAGACCGCCACCATCAAAGTCGAAGGCGAATACGCGTACGGCTTCTTGCGCACTGAAACCGGCGTACATCGCCTGGTGCGCAAATCACCGTTCGATTCGGCCGGTGGCCGGCACACGTCGTTCTGCAGCCTGTTCGTCTATCCGGAAGTGGATGATTCGATTGAGATCGACATCAATCCGGCCGACGTGCGGGTCGACACCTACCGCGCTTCCGGCGCTGGTGGCCAGCACATCAACAAGACCGACTCCGCCGTGCGCCTGACGCACATGCCTTCCGGCATCGTGGTGCAATGCCAGAACGACCGCAGCCAGCACAAGAACCGTGCCGAAGCGTGGGACATGCTGAAATCGCGCCTGTTCGAACTGGAATTGCGCAAGCGGATGGCCGAGCAGCAAAAGCTGGAAGACTCGAAGACCGATGTCGGCTGGGGTCATCAGATCCGTTCGTATGTACTCGATCAGTCGCGCATCAAGGACTTGCGCACCAATTTTGAAACCGGCAACACCAAGTCGGTACTGGACGGCGATCTGGACGATTTTATCGCCGCATCGCTGAAACAGGGTGTATGACGCTGCATTGCCCCGCTGTACGGCCCTATTTATGACGCAGAGACATCATGACTACGCAAAACAAACCTGCCGCACCTGCGGCTGATGAAAATTCGATTATCGCCGAGCGCCGCGCCAAGCTGGCAGCCATCCGTGCGCAAGGCGTCGCATTCCCGAACGATTTCCGCCCGCAGCACAAGGCGGCCGACCTGCACGCCGAGTACGGCATGATGGCGCGCGAAACGCTGGATGAACAGCAAATCAAAGTAATCGTTGCCGGCCGGATGATGCTCAAGCGACTGATGGGCAAGGTGTCGTTCGCCACCATTCAGGACGCTTCCGGCCCGCAGTGCGATGGCCGCATCCAGTTGTTCGTCAGCCAGGGCGATTCCGGCGATGCCATCTGCGAAGCGCTACGCCAGTATGACTTGGGCGACATTCTTGGTGCCGAAGGCACGCTGTTCAAGACCAAGACCGGCGAGTTATCAGTGCGTGTCGCATCCCTGCGCCTGATTACCAAATCGCTACGCCCGTTGCCAGACAAGTTCCACGGCCTGGCCGACCAGGAAACTAAATACCGTCAGCGCTACGTTGACCTGATTACCAGCGAAGAAACGCGCCGCGCATTCAAAGCGCGTACCACTGCGATTTCATCGATTCGCCGCTTCATGGATCAGCACGATTTCATGGAAGTCGAAACGCCAATGCTGCACGTGATCCCCGGCGGCGCATCGGCCAAGCCGTTCATCACCCATCATAATGCGCTCGACATGCAGATGTTCATGCGCATCGCCCCGGAACTGTATCTGAAACGGCTGGTCGTTGGTGGCTTCGAACGCGTGTTCGAACTGAACCGCAATTTCCGCAATGAAGGTGTTTCGCCGCGGCACAATCCGGAATTCACAATGATGGAATTCTATGCCGCCTATGTCGATTACCAGTGGCTAATGGATTTCACCGAACAATTGCTTCGCCAGGCGGCGATTGATGCCTACGGCACGGCCGTGTTCAGTTATCAAGGCCGCGAACTGGATCTATCGAAGCCATTCGCCCGCATGACCATCGTCGAGGCAATCAACAAATATGCACCGCACTACACGGCCGAGCAGTTGAACGATGCCGCCTTCCTGCGCACCGAACTCAAGCGTTTCGGCGTGCAAGCGCTGGCTTCTGCCGGCACTGGCGCGCTGCAACTGGCGTTGTTTGAGGAAACGGCCGAAGCGCAACTATGGGAACCGACCTACATCATCGATTACCCGGTCGAGGTATCTCCGCTGGCGCGTGCATCGGACACCCGCCCCGGCATCACCGAACGCTTCGAGTTGTTCATCGTCGGTCGCGAAATCGCCAACGGCTTCTCCGAGCTGAACGATGCGGAAGACCAGGCAGCGCGCTTCATGAAACAGGTCGAAGCGAAGAACGCCGGCGACGAGGAAGCCATGTATTACGACGCCGACTACATCCGTGCGCTCGAATACGGCATGCCGCCTGCCGGCGGCTGCGGCATCGGCATTGACCGGCTGATGATGCTGCTGACCGATTCGCCCAACATCCGCGACGTGATCCTGTTCCCGCACCTGCGGCGCGAAGAATAAGCAATTTCAGCAAAAGCCGGGGGTATATAGTAAAAATCCCCGGTTGGGCTACATATTTGGCGGCAGTTTAAAAATACTCCACCCAGTATTTTCAGGCTGGATTTTTGCCTTTTTGCAGCACCTTGCCGCACGGCGGCAGGCTTCCATCATGCGCACAGGCTAACGTCAATCGGCATCCTGCCCCTGAT
>Ga0316604_10001656_pt1 | contig 18964 bp, 19 predicted proteins | sample OWC_soil_day20_C_FD_207650 | JGI IMG/M metagenome (GOLD analysis project Ga0316604, IMG submission 207650) | Wetland soil microbial communities from Old Woman Creek delta, Ohio, United States - OWC_soil_day20_CT | ecosystem: Environmental > Terrestrial > Soil > Wetlands | place: USA: Ohio... | reverse complement strand
TGGAAACCGGGCCAGAAGCTGCTCCTCAACGGCAAGATGCTGACCGGCCGCGATGCTGCCCACAAGCGCATTGCTGACATGCTGGCCAAGGGCGAAAAACTGCCGGTCGACTTCACCAACCGCGTCATTTACTACGTCGGCCCGGTTGATCCGGTGCGTGACGAAGTCGTCGGACCGGCCGGCCCGACCACCGGCACCCGCATGGACAAGTTCACCCGCATGATGCTCGAGCAGACCGGCCTGATCTCGATGATCGGCAAGTCCGAACGCGGCCCGGTCGCCATCGAGGCGATCAAGGACAACAAGTCGGCCTACCTGATGGCTGTCGGCGGCGCCGCCTACCTGGTGGCCAAGGCCATCAAGTCGGCCAAGGTCGTCGGTTTCGCCGATCTCGGCATGGAAGCGATCTACGAGTTCGATGTCGAGAACATGCCGGTGACCGTAGCGGTCGACTCGTCAGGGATCAGTGTTCACAACACCGGCCCCAAGGAATGGCAGGTCAAGATCGGCAAGATTCCGCTCAGCGCCTGATGAAGCAGTGAAAAAGCCGGCTCAGCCGGCTTTTTTATTAACCGAGCGCCGATTCGGTCTTGGCGCGCTCGCTCAGCAACTGTTCCATCTTCTTGATCGGCAGGCCGAAACGGAACGAGTCTTCCAGTTGTTCGAGCAAAGGCAGAATGAGCAGGCCGACCTGCCCCAAATGCGGCGCCAGCGTCTCGGTGGCCGCCCCTTTCCTGAGCAATTCGTTGAAGCACTGCAGGACCTGTTCTTGCCCCGGCTTGCCGGCAAGTTCGAGCGGGCCGGCCACCACCTGGTTGCCACCGGCCTTGACGGCCATTTCCAGGCGTCGCTCGGCCATAGCCAGTAGTTCACTGCCCTTGAGGCCGCCGCCCTCCTCGGGAAAACTGACTACCCCGACGCTCACCGTCATCTCGACCCGCCGCCCACCGACACTGACCTCGGCTGCGGCAAGGCGCTTGCAGATACGTTCGGCAAATGCGGCGCACAACTTCAGATTGGTCTCCGAAGCAACAATGACGATCCGGTCGGCCGCCACTTGCGCAATGCTGTCGCCGGCCCGGAGTTTTCCGCCGAGCAGTTGCCCGAATTTTGTCTCGATACGGTTGGCCATCTCCTGGCCAAAGCGCTTGACCAGTCCGCCGTAGCCATCCATCCCGAAGACCAGTACGCCGACACCGCGCAGACTGGCCTCAGCGGACAACAAGGTATTCAGGCGCGCCTCGATCTCGGCACGCGATACCAGTGCCGATGCAACCGGTTCGCGCCGGATTACCCGGCTAGCGGATTTTCGGGAAACGATGCCGGCCACCTTGTCGAGTGGCCCAAAAATATCGCTGACCCCGAGATCGGCCCCCAGACAACTAGGCTCAGCCGGAATGGGCGGCCTGACGACGGACGGCTTGGGGAGCGCCTCCTGCTTGGCGGGCGCCAGCAAATTTCTGACAATGCGGACAATCCCCGCCGCCCCGGCGCCTTTCGGGACGAACCCCGACACCCCGCAGCCGATCGCATGCTGGCGGATATCCTCTTCCATGGTTTCGGAAGCAATCAACAAAAAGGGAATGTTCTTCAGGCGGCTCAGCTTGTTGCCGCGCAGCCTTTCCAGCAAGCCATAAGCATCGAGCTTCGGCAGGGAAATACCGGCAATCACCGCCACAATCGAGGAGTCGAGGACCAGGGTCTGCCAGGCCGACTCGCCGTTGTTTTCCTCGCGGATTTCGAACTGCCCTTTCAGATTCTTGGCCAGAGAAGCACGAACCACTCTGGAGCTATCAACGATAAGCAAGTGCGGCAATTCGGACATGACAAAGCCTAGATGGTCAGGACACAACAGGGGCAGCGGTCAAAATGCTGCGTAAATACGAAATTCTACACCGCCGAATATTTTAGTTAAGTACGCTGTAATAGGCTCTGTATTTACCTGCTTTAACAAAGGCAAAGCAGCCCCGACAATTCCCCAGCCCGGTTCGGTAAACCTCTCCGGATTGCCAACCGAATAGCGCTTGCAATTCTATTTTTTCTCCGTCATAGTTCGCGTTCCTGTTTTCCCCACCCAGATCATCGACACCATGTCCAACGCCACCGCCCTCCGTCTCGACACTGCCCGCGCAGTGCTGCCGGTCGTCGTACGCGTAGTCGTCGTAGGTGTCGTTACGGACACGCCGTCGCGGATCGGGTAAGCAGAAGCAGCACAGAATTCCCCAACCCCCGCCGGCGCAAACCGGCGGGGGTTTTGTTTTGGAGCCCGCCGGTCAAGCCACCAACCGAAAGGAAACCTCCATGACAGAAACACTCACCGGCGCCCAGATCACCGTGCGGCTACTCGAACGCCAGGGCATCCGCATCGTCACCGGCTATCCGGGCGGCGCCATCCTGCCCATTTACGACGCCCTCGGGCAGTCCACCGCCATCCGCCATGTGCTGGCCCGTCACGAACAAGGCGCCGGCTTCATCGCCCAGGGCATGGCCCGCGCCACCGGCCAGCCCGCCGTCTGCCTGGCCTCCTCCGGCCCCGGCGCGACCAACCTGCTGACCGCCATCGCCGACGCCAAGCTCGACTCGATCCCGCTGGTCGCCATCACCGGCCAGGTGCCGCGCGCCATGATCGGCACCGATGCCTTCCAGGAGGTGGACACCTACGGCCTGTCGATCCCGATCACCAAGCACAACTTCCTCGTCTCTTCGGTCGAGGAGTTGCTAACCGTTATTCCCCGCGCCTTCCAGATCGCCGCCTCCGGCCGGCCCGGCCCGGTGCTGATCGATATCCCGAAAGACGTCCAGGCGCAGGCCATCGAGGTTAGCGAGTGGCCGGCCCCCGGCCAGGCCACCCCGGCACCAACCGCCGCTAACGAGGCAATCGCGGCGGCCGCAGCGATGATCAACGCCGCCCAGCGCCCGCTGCTCTACCTCGGCGGCGGCGTCGTTCATTCCGGGGCGGCCAGGCTGGCGGTCGACCTCGCCGAAAAGGCCAATTTGCCGACCGTGATGACCTTGATGGCGCTCGGTGCGATGCCGGTCGATCATCCGTTGTCCTTGGGCATGCTCGGCATGCATGGGGCGCGCTATACCAACCTGGCACTCGACGAGTGCGACCTGCTGATCGCCGTCGGCGCCCGCTTCGACGACCGGGCGACCGGCAAAGTGGCGCAGTTCTGCCGCCATGCGCAGATCATCCACATCGACATCGACCCGGCCGAACTCGACAAGATCAAGTCGGCGCACATCGGCATCACCGCCGATGTCGGCCAGGCCCTCGCCGCCCTGCTCCCGGCGGTAAATGAAAATGCCCGCCAAACCTGGGTTGACCGCATCCATGCCCTGCAGGCCGAGTTTCCCTTCAAGATGCCGGATGCCGACCAACCGCTGTCGCACTTCGGCCTGATCCGCACTGTTGCCGCCTGCCTCGACAACGATGCGATCATCGCCACCGACGTCGGCCAGCACCAGATGTGGGTCGCCCAGGCCTACCCGCTGCGCCGGCCACGCCAATGGCTGACTTCCGGCGGACTGGGCACGATGGGCTTCGGCGTACCGGCCGCGATCGGCGCCGCACTCGCCGAACCGGAGCGAACGGTGGTCTGCTTCACCGGCGACGGTTCGATCCTGATGAATATCCAGGAACTGGTCACCGCCGCCGAGCAGAACGTCAATCTGAAAATCGTGCTGATGAACAATGCAGTCCTCGGCCTGGTGCACCAGCAGCAAACGCTGTTCTACGGCGAGCGGCTGTTCGCCTCGCAGTTCCAGGCCATGCCGGATTTCATCATGGTCGCCAAAGGCTGCGGCATTGCTGCGGTCGACCTCGACCAGGCGGCAAATCCCTGTGCCGCACTGATGGAAGCCATCGCCCGCCCCGGTCCCTGCCTGATCCACGCCAGCATCGACGCCGAGCAGAAGGTCTACCCGATGGTGCCGCCGGGCGCCGCCAACCACGAAATGATCGGACACTGAAATGAACGCCATCCATCGCAACGAACAGCAGGCGCTGGCCCGCGCCGTGCTCGAAATCAACGTCAACAACCACCCCGGCGTCATGTCGCACGTCGTCGGCCTCTTCTCGCGCCGTGCCTACAACGTCGAGGGCATCCTCTGCCTGCCGCTCGGCAACGGCCAACATTCGCGCATCTGGCTGCTGGTCAATGAAGACGGGCGCCTGCCACAAATGATCAAGCAACTGGAAAAGCTGGAAGACGTCATCACAGTCCGGCGGCATGGTGCCGATCATGCCGTCTTCAGCCAGTTGGAAGCATTCTTCCAGGCCTGACGCGGCTCAAGGTCGTTCTTGCGGCGCCGATTCAAGGCGCCAGCAGGAACGACCGGACGCGCCCCAGTGAACGGACTTCTTCAGGTAGAAGAAAGCGGGCCGGCAGCGCGTTTCGCACTTCGCGCCTGCAGCAGGCTTTCGTAAGCCTGGATGACCTGCAACTGCTCATCGCTGATCGACTCGAAGCGCAGGCCGACCAGATGCTGATGCCCGACGCGGCGGATGCGCATCACGCTGACATAGGCTTCGACCGGGCAAGCCAGATCGGGCGATTCGATGGTGCAAATACCGACCGCCCCGCTCGGCTTGGCGCCAAGCACCGCCACATCGAGCATGACACCTACCCCCGACACCGAAATATCGGCGGCCGGAAACTCGAAACGCTGCCCCCCCAGTTCGAGCAGCACCTTGCCTTGCAGGTTGAAGCGGTGGTTACGGCGGCGTTCTCTCACAATGACATCCCCAATAGCGAAGCGGCATTTTCCCACGCTTCCTCCCCGGCCCGCAAAAGGAATAGGAAGCGCGACACAGCTCAAATCGCCGCCCCCCCGAGCACGGCTATACTCGCGGCATCGCAACCCGAAACCGCATCATGACCACCCAGCCGATCACCTGGCTCAGCAGCCAAACCTACTCCGATATCCTTTATGAAACGGCGGAAGGCATCGCCAAGATCACCATCAACCGCCCGGAACGCCGCAACGCCTTCCGCCCGGAAACCGTCAGCCAGCTAATCGACGCCTTCCACCGCGCCCATCACGACAATGCCATCGGCGCCATCATCCTCACCGGCGCCGGCGACGAGGCGTTCTGCGCCGGCGGCGACCAGAAAGTACGCGGCGACGAAGGCTATATCGATGAAGGCGGCACGCCGCATCTCAACGTCCTCGATCTGCAGATGCAGATTCGCCGCTGCCCGAAACCGGTCGTCGCCATGGTCGCCGGCTACGCCATCGGCGGCGGTCATGTTCTGCACCTCGTCTGCGATCTGTCGATCGCCGGCGACAACGCCCGTTTCGGCCAGACCGGCCCCCGCGTCGGCAGTTTCGATGCCGGCCTCGGCGCCGGCTTGATGGCCCGCACCATCGGCATGAAACGCGCCAAGGAAATCTGGCTGCTCTGCCGCCAGTACGACGCCGCCACCGCCCTCGACTGGGGCCTGGTCAACGCCGTCGTGCCGGTCGAGCAACTGGAAGCGGAAACCGTCGCCTGGTGCCGGCAGATGCTGCAACTGTCGCCGATGGCGCTGCGCATGATCAAGGCCGGCTTCAATGCCGACACCGACGGATTGGCCGGCATCCAGGAACTGGCCGGCAACGCCACCGGCCTCTTCTACATGAGCGAAGAAGGCCAGGAAGGACGCAACGCCTGGCTGGAACGCCGAGCACCGGATTTCGGCAAGTACCGCAAACGCCCGTGAACATCGTCGCCGCCGACTGGCTGCCCTACGCCCTGCCGCTGAAGCGACCCTGGCAAACCAGCCGGGGGCAACTCCTTGAGCGCCGGGGCAAATTGCTCCGCTTGCGCAACGATCACGGTCTGACCGGCTGGGGTGACTGCGCGCCACTGCCTGAATTCGGCATCGACGAACCGGCAGCCAGGGCCTTTGCCGAAGAAACGGCACATCTCGATCTGGCCGCCCAGTCAGCCAACCTGCCGTTGCACGCCTGGCTGAGCGGCGAACCGAACGTTGCCAGTCTGGCGGTGAACAGCAATTTGGGGGCTATTTCCGAGCTCAGCAAAGCGGCACTTCAAGCAAGCCTTGACGCCGGATTTCAAGTGCTGAAAATCAAGGTTGGCCTGGCTGCGCCGGCCGAGGAAATCGCCCGTCTGCGCCAACTCGCCACCAGCTTGCCGGCACCGATCAAACTGCGCCTCGACGCCAACGCCGCCTGGTCCTTGCCCGAAGCCCGGCAATATCTCGATACCTGCCGCAGCTTGCCGATAGAAGGCCTTGAAGAGCCGTTGCGCCATCCCGTACCGGAGGAGCTGGCCCAACTCCAAGCCGGCCTGCCCTTTCCGCTGGCGCTCGACGAGTCCTGCCATCTACTGACGCCGGCCTTCTTCCGCCACCCGCCGCTGCGCCGACTGGTCCTCAAACCGGCCCGCCACGGTGGACTGCTGAAAAGCATGGAGATTGCACTACGCGCCCGCGCCGCCGGCCTCGAATGCATTGTCACGTCGAGCCTGGAAAGCAGTTGCGGCCTGCTCGCCTGCGCCCAACTGGCGGCGGCGATTGCGCCGGACGCGGTACATGGCCTGGGCACGGCCGAATGGCTGGCTGCCGACACTGGCTGGACAGCACCGATCAGTGGAGGTCGGCTCTACCTGCCGGAAAGCAACGGTCTGGGTTTTGTGATTGCTGAAGATTGGGCCAAGGCGCAAGACCCGGACTGAACCAATCGAATTGCTGCGGTCAACGGCCGAAAAATGCCCTTTTCGCCAACGGGCCATTGGCACCGGGCGGGACGGATTCAGCCTGGGCCAAACCCGCCGGCACACGCTTACTTGTCGGCCTTCTCGCCCGGATTCGCCTGAAAACCGGTAAACATGGTCCGCGTCTGGGTTTGCAGTTGATCCTGCATCGACTGGAACATTTTCTTCGACTGATCCATGTAGGCCGTCATCATGCTCTGCATGGCCGGCTGCTGGAAGTTCAGGAACTGGTTCCAGAAATCCGTCTGCATATGAGTGTTGTCACCGGCCCCGTACATGGTGCGCGACTGGTCCTGCAACTTGTTCTGGAAATCGACGAAGGTCTTCATGTTGTTTTCCAGGTACTTGCCAAGCATGCCCTGCATGGCGCTACCGTAGAAACGAATGAAGCCGGAGAGCAGATCGCTCGAGAACATCGGCATGCCGCCGGTTTCCTCTTCAAGAATGATCTGGAGCAGGATGCTGCGCGTCAGGTCTTCGCCACTCTTGGCATCCAGTACTTTGAACACTTCAAACTTGAGGACCAGATCCTTGACGTCCCCCAGCGTGATGTAGGCGCTCGTCTTGGTATCGTAAAGACGACGGTTGGGGTATTTCTTGATCAGGCGTACCGGTTCCGACATGCTGCCATCCTTGAACGATTTTGTGTGCAGTGCAACATTATAGCTGAAAAAACAGGCGCCCGAAGGCGCCTGCTTGTGCTGCAATGCAAAAAATCAGCAATATTTCAGGCCGATTTCTGCAAAAAACAGCGATTACTGGTAGTACAGGCCACCGTTGATGTTCAGGGTGGCACCGGTCATGAAGCCAGCCAGTTCGGAAGACAGGTAAGCACAGGCGCCACCGATTTCTTCCGGCTTGGCCAGACGCTTCATCGGCACCGAGTCAACGATGGTCTGCAGCACTTCCGGCTTGATCGCCATGACCATCTTGGTCGCGACATAGCCCGGGGCAATGGCGTTGACGGTCACGCCCTTGGCGGCCAGTTCGGCAGCCAACGCCTTGGTGAAGCCGATCACACCAGCCTTGGCAGCGGAGTAGTTGGTCTGGCCAGCCTGACCCTTGACGCCGTTGACGGAGGAGATGTTGATGATGCGACCCCAGCCACGCTCGGCCATCTTGGCGGAGACTTGCTTGGTCATGTTGAACAGCGAGGTCAGGTTGGTGGCGATAACTGCATCCCAGCCATCCTTTTCCATCTTGGCGAACATGCGGTCGCGGGTGATACCGGCGTTGTTCACCAGAATATCGACCTGGCCAAGAGCGGCTTCGGCTTCGGCAACCATCTTCTGGCAATCTTCGAGAGAAGAAACATCACCAGGAACGCAGACGAAATCATTGAAGCCGGCGGCAGCCATTTCCTTCAGCCATTCTTCCTTGTTATCGAACTGCGGGTGATAAGAGGCAACCACCTTGTGACCGGCCTTGGCCAGTTCCTGGCAAATTGCGGTACCCAGACCGCCCATAGCGCCGGTAACGAGAGCAACACGTTGCGTCATAGTCTTTCCTTCCTTGTTGTTGATACAGCTAAAAAAACACCGGTCAGAACATGTGCTGACCGCCGTTGATCGAGATATTGGCCCCGGTCACGAACGCTGCTTCATCGGAAGACAGATAAGCGACGAGGCCGGCGATTTCTTCCGGCTTGCCCAGTCGATTGACCGGAATCTGCGGCAGAATTTTTGAATCGAGAATTTCCTGCGGGATCGCCGTCACCATCTTGGTGCCGATATAGCCCGGCGAAATGGTGTTGACCGTCACCCCTTGCTTGGCCACTTCCAGGGCCAGCGCCTTGGTAAAGCCATGCATGCCCGCTTTGGCCGCCGAATAGTTGGTCTGCCCGAAGGCGCCCTTCTGGCCGTTGACCGACGAAACATTGATGACTCGGCCCCACTTGCGTTCCAGCATGCCATCCATGACCTGCTTGGTCATGTTGAACACCGAATCGAGATTGGTATGCATCACCGCATCCCAGTCCGCCTTGGTCATTTTCTTGAAGGTCATGTCGCGTGTGATGCCAGCGTTATTGACCAGCACATCGACCGGCCCGACTTCCGCGGTCACCGTCTCGACACAGACACGTGCCGACTCGAAATCCGTCACATCGCAGGGATATGCCTTGAAGCCGTAGCCCATGTTGTTCATGGTCTTCAGCCAGTCCTGAACCTTGGCATTGCCCGGCGAATAGGTGGTCACCACCTTGTAGCCCAGCGCAGCCAGCTTGATGCAGACAGCCTCACCGAGACCGCCCATTCCTCCAGTAACCAGTGCAACTCGCGACATTCTTATACCCTCGCTCAGAAGTTTTTATACCGCGCGTTCCTTTACATAACGGCCGGGTGCCGGTTCGATCGGCTTGTATTTGGCACTTCCCGGTTTACGCGGTGCTCGCTGCTCTCCTGACAACGGCTTCAACCAGGCAGCCCAGTCGTTCCACCAACTGCCCTTCTTCTCTTCTGCTGCGGTCAACCAGCCTTCGGCATCGATTTTTACATCGTCATTGACCCAGTAACTACGCTTGTTCTTGCTCGCCGGATTGATGACACCGGCGATATGTCCGGAAGCACCGAGCACGAAGCGGACATTGCCGCCCAGGATGCGGGTGCTCTGATAAGCCGACTGCCAGGGCACGATATGGTCTTCACGCGTCGCCAGCAGATAGACCGGCATCTGCAGACTGCCCAAATCGACCTTGGTGCCGCACATCTCGAGCTTGCCCGGCACGCGCAGACTGTTGTCGTGATAGAGGTTGCGCATGTACCAGCAGGCAAACGGCCCCGGCAGGTTGGTCGAATCGGAATTCCAGTACAGCAGGTCGAAGGCCTGGGGCTTCTGGCCCTTCAGATAATTGCCGGTGACGTAATTCCAGACCAGATCGTTGGCGCGCAGGAACGAGAAAGTCGTCGCCAGATCGCGGGCTGGCAGCAGGCCACCCTTGCCAATGCTCGACTCGCGCGCCATCAGGCCGTTGTCGTCGATGAACAGGCCGATTTCGCCAGTATCGGAAAAATCGAGCAGCGTCGTCAGCAAGGTCAATGAAGCAACGCTATCCTCGCCCCGCGCCTTCAGCACGGCCAGGGCCGAGGTCAGGATGGTACCGCCGACGCAGAAACCAAGCGCATTGACCTGCTTGACCTTGGTTATTTCCTTGATGACCTGCACGGCGGCAATAGGCCCGTTTTCCAGGTAATCGTCCCAAGTCAGATGACCCAGCGCTTCCTGCGGATTGCGCCAGGAAATGAGGAAGACAGTGTTGCCCTGCTCGACCATGAAGCGAATCAGCGAATTGTCCGGCTGCAAGTCCATGATGTAGAACTTGTTGATACAGGGCGGCACGACCAGCAGCGGCCGTGTGCCGACCTTGGGGGTCAGCGGCGCGTACTGGATCAGTTGCATCACCTCATTTTCGTAAACGACGGCGCCTTCACTGGTCGCGATGTTCTTGCCGACTTCAAAGACCGATTCATCAGTCATCGAAATACGGCCCTTCTCGAAATCCTTGATCAGGTTGTTGATGCCGTCGGTGATGCTCTGGCCTTTGGTCTCCAGCGCGCGCTGGATGAATTCCGGATTGGTCGCGGCAAAATTCGACGGTGCCATCGCGTCGGTCATCTGGCGCGCCAGGAAACGCATCCGATTGCGCGCCTTGTCGTCGGTCGCCGGGATGATTTCGACCATTTCCTTGAGGAACTTGGTATTCAGCAGATAGGCCTGATGCAGATAGTCATAGATCGGGCTGTCGCGCCATTCGGGCGCCGAAAAACGACGGTCGCCGGCTTCCGGTGTCACCTTGAAATTTTCCGGCTGCCCCTGCTGCTTGGCCAGCACCGACTGCCACAACGACATCTGCTGATCCGTGAAGCGCTTCTGCAACTCGGTCATCGCTTGCGGATCGGCCACCGGTGGCTGGGCCATGGTTGGATTTCCGGCCTTGCCGAAAAACTCCATGAACTGCTGCGCCACGTTCTGTCCGGCCTGCATGAACTGCATGGCAGAACCAAGAAATGCGTCGTTGTTGTTCGATCCCTGCTGCGCCATGGGCTTCTCTTTGATATGTCGGGGGCTTGAGCTTCTGGATTCTGCATACCCGTCCCAGCCCTGTCAATGCATTTGCATGCATAATTAGGGCCCCTGCGAGGCACCCTCTATGTACATTGTTGCAATCGGCTGGCTTTATGTAACATTGCTGGTTGCCGCCAACGAACCAAGCATCGTTGCCGGCATAATTTCATTCTTTTTTTATGGGCTGCTGCCCTGCGGACTGCTGCTCTGGATCAGTGGCAGCAAGGTGCGCCGGCAGCGCCGGCGCTACCGGGAATCACTCGCCAACCAGCGTCCGGACGAGCGCGATCGAGGCGATACCCAGCCCGATCAATAGCACCTGCTGCACCGTCGCCTTCAACTCGGTTCGCTTGTGCAAACCGGGAATCAGATCGGCAACGGCGACATAGATCATGCTCGCCGCAGCCAGGCCGAGCAGCGTCGGAATCCACTCGGTCAATTCGGACAGGGCGAAATAGGCAAGCATGGCACCGACCAAGGTTGCCAGACTGGACAACAGATTGAAGGCCAGGGCGCGCACCTTGCTGTAACCGGAATGCAGCAGGATCAGATAATCGCCGACTTCCTGCGGAATCTCGTGGGCGATGATGGCCAGCGCGGTGACGATGCCGAGCTCGGTATTTTCCAGGAAAGCCGCTGCGATCAAGATACCGTCGACAAAGTTGTGGAAGGTATCGCCGACCAGGATGAGCAGCCCGGAACGTCCGTGATCGTGAGCAGGCGCATGCGCCTCATGCGCCTCGCAATGGTCGTGGTGGCAATGCCGCCAGAGAACCAGTTTCTCCAAGACAAAAAAGACCATGATGCCGAACAGTACAGTCGCCGCCATGTTGTGCGGCTCGCCATGCTCGAGGGCGTGCGGCAGGATTTCCAGAAAAGCAGCGCCGAGCAACGCACCAATCGCGTAGGAAATCAGCATACTGACTCGCTGAGTGCCAACCGCCACGCTTAGCGCCGCCGCTGCGACAACGCTCAAAACGCCGCCCGCCAGCGACACGGCAATGATCCAGGAAAGAGTACTCACAGGGGTCTGATACTTGGGGAAAGGCGCGGATTATACGCCCTCGCCCCCGTCGACCGCCGCCTCATCCATTCGCGAGCCGCGAATGCCGCCAAACGCCTGCACCTCGCCCAGCAACCAGTGCCGGAAGGCCGCGACCGAGTCGCGCTCGGCGACCGCCTTGCGCATGACCAGATAATAAGCATAGGGTGAAGGGACCGAAATCTCGAAGGGAACGACCAGGCGCCCTGCGGCCACATCGGCCTCGACCAGCGGCTTCAGGGCCAGCGCGACGCCCTGCGCTTCCAGCGCCGCCTCGACTGCCAGCAGCGCATTCGAAAAGCGCGGGCCGCGCTGCGCATCGACGCCACGCACCCCGGCGCTGGCCAGCCATTCCCGCCAGCTCGGCTGACGCTCCTCATCCTCGATCGTTTCATCGTGAATCAGCACATGCCGAGCCAGATCTTCGGGCACCTTTAGCGGCGGTCCAAGTTCGAGCAAACGCGGACTGCAGACCGGCACCCAGTCCGGGGAAAGAATCTGCTCGACACGAAAGCCCGGGTAGTTGCCGGTGCCATAGCGAATCGCCAGCGCGCTGCTCGCCGCACGCAGATCGACGGGCTCGCCTTCCAGTTCGCGCTTTTCACCCCGCCGGTCGACGGCATCGCCACTGCTCGAAAGGCGCAACTTGACCTCCGGGCAGGCGGCGGCAAAGCGGGGCAGGCGCGGCACCAGCCAGCGCGCGGCAAACGACGGCGGCGCCAGGATGGTCAGGACACCATCACCGGGGCGGCGGGTACTATCGACGGCGCTGGCAAAGCATTCGAAACCCTCCCGTACCTTGGGCAGCATGGCGCTACCTTCAGCCGTGATTTCCAGCGCGCGGGTCAGCCGGCGAAACAGGCTGACGCCGAGATACTCTTCCAGCGTCTTGATCTGCTGACTGATCGCCGCTGGCGTGACATGCAGTTCTTCAGCCGCCTTTTTGAAGCTCAGATGGCGACTGGCCGCTTCAAACGCACGCATGGCGGACAACGGGGGCAGGCGATAAGTCATCGACGATTAAGATTTTCTAAAGCGTCAGATCATAAATTGTCGTTTGCCGCCCGGCAAGCCGATCACTATCTTTCACTCACGCCGCCGCTGCGGTGCATTTGTCCGATAGTGAAAGGAAGTACCAGAAATGAAACGATCTCTGCTCGTTGCCGCCCTGCTCGCCGTAGCCCTCACCGCTTGCGGCAAGAAGGAAGATGCGACGACAACCCTGCCCGCCCCGGCCACCGCCCCTGCCTTGCCGGCCGCCGCGCCCGACAGCCAGGCCGAAACCCCGAAGGCGGCCGACGCTTCCGCCCCGCTTGCCGCACCGGAAGCCAAGCCGGCCGGCGAGGAAAAACCGGCGAACTGATTGCCCGCCGCAAGCCGACTGCTTACGGTTAAGTTTTTCTTACCTATTGCGTAAAAAAATCTCGTTCGTTGGCTTTTCCGGCTTTTGTTAGATTTGCGCACCGTCTCCTCCAGACCTTAATGCGCTTTGGATCTGGATTTGAGCCCGCCTCGTGCGGGCTTTTTTTCGGCCCGGTCGTCTGGAGACGTTTTCATACCGCTATTCAGGAGCATTGAGAAAATGGGTGGAGCATCCCGCGTCCATAACGCAGCATTGCGCAGCAAGATCATGTCGGCCGAAGAGGCCGCCAATCTCATTCCGTCCGGCGTCAACGTCGGGATGAGCGGCTTTACAGGTGCAGGCTACCCGAAGGTTGTGCCTTCGGCGCTGGCCAAGCGCATCATGGACGCCAACCTGTACGGCAAAAAATTCAAGATCGGCGTGTGGACCGGCGCCTCGACGGCGCCCGACCTCGACGGCGCACTGGCCATGGTCGATGGCGTCGAACTGCGCCTGCCCTACCAGTCCGATCCGACTTGCCGCAAGCGCATCAATGCCGGCGAGATGGAGTACATCGACATCCATCTGTCGCACGTCGCCCAGTTCGTCTGGTCAGGCTTTCTCGGCAAACTGGATATCGCCGTGGTCGAAGTTGCCGGCATTCTCGAAGACGGCCGCCTGATCCCCTCGTCGTCGGTCGGCAACAACAAGACCTGGCTGGATCAGGCCGACAAGGTGATCCTCGAGGTCAACTCGTGGCAAAACCCGCACCTGGAGGGCATGCACGACATTTACTACGGGACCAGCCTGCCCCCCAACCGCCGGCCGATCCCCTTGATCAAGACCAGCGACCGGATCGGCGAGCCTTACCTGCGCTGCGACCCGAGCAAGGTGATTGCGGTTGTCGAAACGAACAGCCCGGACCGCAATTCCGCCTTTTCGACACCGGACGACAATTCGCGAAAGATCGCCGGCCACATCCTTGAATTCATGGAACACGAGGTCAAGCTGGGCCGCCTGCCCGCCAACCTGCTGCCCCTGCAATCCGGGGTCGGCAATATTGCCAACGCGGTGATGGCCAGCCTGAACGAGGGGCCGTTCGACAACCTGACTGCGTACACCGAAGTGCTGCAGGACGGCATGCTGGAAATGCTCAAGTCCGGCAAGCTGACCTGCGCCTCGGCCACTGCCTTCTCGCTCAGTTCCGGCGCGCTGGCCGAGTTGAACGCCGACCTCGAACGCTATCGCGACACCATCATCCTGCGCCCCCAGGAGATCAGCAATCATCCGGAAATCATCCGCCGGCTGGGCGTAATCGCGATGAACGGCATGATCGAGGCCGACATCTACGGCAACGTCAATTCAACGCATGTGATGGGCACCAAGATCATGAACGGCATTGGCGGCTCCGGCGATTTCGCCCGCAACGCCTACATCTCGATTTTCATGACCCCTTCGCAGGCCAAGAATGGCGAGATCTCCTGCATCGTGCCGATGGTTTCGCACGTCGATCATACCGAGCACGATGTCCAGATTCTGGTCACCGAACAGGGGCTGGCCGACCTGCGGGGCCTGTCACCGAAACAACGAGCCAAGGTGATCATCGAGAACTGCGCTCACCCACACTTCCGGCCGGCGTTAATGGATTACTACAAGCGCTCGCTGGATCTGTCGCCGGGCAAGCAAACGCCGCACCTGCTCGATGAAGCGCTGAGCTGGCATCTCAACTACCTGCGTAGCGGACGAATGTAAGCCGCAGGGAGAAAAAAGGGCAGCACAACACAGTTGCTGCCCTTCCTTTTACTTGAATACGTTTTTCAGAAAAGCTCGATATCGGCAGCGTCCGAATTTTTCGCGGCGTTGCCCAGCAGCTTGATCGAGTCGCTCTTCTGATGCGAATCGACCAGCAAGGCGACCAGTTTCTCTGAACGCTTCTTGAAGCGCTGCAGGCCGTCGGCCTCGCTCTGATCCTGATGCAGTCCAAGGAAAGCATGCAGGTACTGGCCAACGTGCAGCATGCGCTGGGTAATCCGCGTCATGCGTTGGGTCACCAGATCCTCGAACTGGATGGCGAGCACCCCTTCCTGGGTCAGGCCGTGCATCCGCTCGGTGACTTCGGTGATGTGGCGCGAGTGCTGGCGCGCCTTGTCGGTCAGCGCGAGCATTTCCTGGCCGAGACTGATCAGCGTCGCCTGGGAGTTTTCGGCAACGCTCATGTCGGTCTTGGCCGCCTCTTCAACGCGACCACCGACCGTACTCAGCGAATTGACGATATCGCCGAGGGCCTGACGAATTTCGACGTTGAAGGCACTGGTCCGGGCCGCCAGATCGCGCACTTCGTCGGCCACCACGGCAAAGCCACGACCGGCCTCGCCGGCCCGCGCGGCTTCGATCGCCGCATTCAGGGCCAGCAGGTCGGTTTGTTTGGTAATGCCGGCGATATCGTTCAGTTTGCTCGAAATCGTCGTCACCTGGCCCTGAATCTGTTCAAAACCACTGGCGATTTCAACGCTGGCTTCGCGTAGATCACCCATTTTCCTGACGAACTCGGCAATCAGCGTTCGCGTTTCCTCGAAAAAGCGCTGCAAGCCGACCTGCTCGCGACTGGTTTCTGATTCAGAACCAGTCATGTCGAGCAGTTCGTCGATCAAGGATTTCAGGACCTGGCGCTGATCGGAAGAATTGGATTCGAGGCCGGTCAGGCTACCCGACAGCGTACTCACCGACTCCCGGATAATCTGCTGCGCCCCCTCGATCTCCCGCTCCAGATCGGCGAATTGCAATTCGGCATGGGCCATCGCCTCGTTCGAGAGGACGTGGTACTCGCTCATGATGTTTTCAAGATTTTTCATGTGCATGCCTTGCCGCGCTTTCCATTGCGCCCGCTCCCGATGTGAAAGCATCGTCGCACCTGCAATCAAGGCGAGTGGCAGCAACAGCAACATGGGGGACAAGGCCCCGACAAATTGCCACCATGCCCAGATGCCAGCCAGTGTAATCATGGTCAACCAGGTCAGAAGGTCGTCAATTCGTTTCATCTAGAGATCTCGATTGCATGACTGAAAAAGCCCCCTGCCGCAGGCAGGGCAGCGCATTAGGCAATATGTTACTTGGCCCGGCCTTGATCCATGGCAAGGATGGCCCGCTATTTGACCAGACAAGTCGCTAGACCAGCCATATCAGACTAGCCATGCGTCCGGTCACTCCGTCCCGTCGGTAGGAGAAAAAACGGGCCGCATCGCTGACGGTGCACAATTCGCCGCCACTGATCGAGCCGAGACCGAGCGATGCAAGACGCTGGCGGGCCAGCAGATAGATGTCGGCCAGCCACTTGCCCCCTCCATGACCGACGAAAGCGGCAGCGGCGAGCGGATCACGGGAGACAAAGGCAGTACGCACCTCATCCCCCACCTCAAAGCAGCTCGGACCAATGGCCGGACCAAGCCAGGCGAGGAGTTCGGCCGGTGGCACCCTCATGGCGGCCACCGTCGCTTCCAGCACGCCATCCAGCAAGCCACGCCAGCCGGCATGGGCGGCGGCGACAACGCTGCCCGCCCGGTCGCAGAAGAGCACTGGCAGGCAATCGGCAGTCATCACGGCACAGACGGTGCCGGCTTGGCGGGCATAAGCTGCATCGGCCTCGGGCATTTTTGCCGAAATATCGGCGTCTACCGCAGCGATGCCATGTACTTGCCGCAACCACAGCGGCTCAGCCGGCAAATGCCGGCTCAGCAGGGCACGATTGGCCTCGACATGGGCCGGATCGTCCCCGACATGATCACCCAGATTCAAACTCTGCCAGGGCGCCGCACTGCAACCGCCATTACGCAGGGTTTGCAGCGCCCGGACGTTGGCCGGGGCCGGCCAATCCGGGACCAGCAATTCAACCATAACGCAGCTGGTCGAGCAGATCGCGCATATCTGGCGGCATCGGCACTTCCCACTGCATTTTCAGGCCGGTCAGCGGGTGCACCAGGCCGAGGCGGGTCGCATGCAGCGCCTGGCGGTGGAATTCCGGCACTTTCGGGTTGCGCTTACCGTAGACCTGGTCGCCGACCAGCGGGTGATGGATGGCCGCCATATGGACGCGGATCTGGTGCGTCCGCCCGGTTTCCAGCGAGCACTCGACAAAGGTGGTGTAGGTAAAGGCTTCGAGAATGCGGATGTTGGTGATTGCCGGCTTGCCACCGCGATTTTCCGGGACGATGGCCATCTTGATGCGCTGCGACGGATGCCGGCCGATCGGCTCGTTGACCGTCCCCTCATGCTTCATCGCGCCCGCCGCCAGCGCCAGGTAGATGCGCCGCACGGTTCGCGCCTGCAGCTGGCGGACGAGATCGGTCTGCGCCTCCAGCGTCTTGGCGACGACCAGCAGGCCACTGGTATCCTTGTCCAGCCGATGCACGATGCCGGCCCGCGGCACCGCCTCGATGCCTGGCACGTGGTGGAGCAGCGCATTCATCAGCGTGCCGCTCCAGTTGCCACTGCCCGGATGCACCACCAGCCCGGCCGGCTTGTTGATGACGAGCAGGGTTTCATCTTCGAAGACGACATCAAGCGGAATATCTTCCGGCTGTTCGGCCAACGCATGGGCTTCCACCGGTGCCTCGACGAGCAGGCGCTCGCCACCAAGCAACTTGCGCTTGGGTTCGCTCTCGACTTTTCCATCAACCTGAACGCAGCCTTCCCGCACCCAGACTTGCAGACGGTTACGGGAATGCTGCGGCAGCAGTTCAGCCAGCACCTGATCAAGACGCCGACCATAGCTGGCGTCAGGAACCGTCAGGTGGAGCGGCTCAGTTCGGCTATAATCGCCGGAATCTTCAATAGGATCGTTCATGATGCGAAGTTTACCCGCATTCCAGTCATTCCCAGCCCTCTTCCGTCTGTTCCTGGCACTTTTCATCGCCGGCGTCATGGCTGGTTGCAGTTCGTTCGGCAATGGTCCGGATGAAACCGCCGGCTGGTCGGCCAGCAAGCTTTACTCCTCAGCCAAGGACTCCCAGGAAGACGGCGCCTGGGACAAGGCGGCGAAATATCTGGAAAAGCTGGAATCGCGCTACCCCTACGGTCGCTTCGCCCAGCAGGCCCAGCTTGAACTCGGCTACGTCTACTGGAAGGGTAACGAACCCGGTTCGGCACTGGCCGCCTGCGACCGCTTCATCAAGCTGCACCCCAACCATCCCGCGGTCGATTACGTCTATTACCTGAAAGGCCTGATCAACTTCAACGAAGACCTCGGCCTGGCCGGCCTGATCAGCACGCAGGATCCGACCGAGCGCGATCCGAAGGCAGCCCGCGACGCGTTCGATGCCTTTCGCGAACTGGTCGTCCGCTTCCCGAACAGCAAGTACACGCCGGATGCCAGCAAGCGCCTGAACTATCTGGTCAATGCGATGGCCTCGCAGGAAGTTAACGTTGCCCGCTACTACATCAAGCGGGGCGCCTACATTGCAGCGGCCAATCGCGCCCAGATGGCGATCAAGACCTACCCGCAGGCTCCGGCCAACGAGGAGGCATTGTTTGTCATGATCACCGCCTACGACAAGCTGGGCATGACCGATCTGCGAGACGATGCCGACCGGGTGCTGCGCCAGAACTACCCAAACAGCCGTTATTACAAGGATGGCCTGGAGCGCAAGGTGGCCTGGTGGAAGCTCTGGTAAGACAACGAGCAAAACGCTAGCAAGACAACGATGCCCGCTCTGCGGGCATCGTGCTTTCCGGCCTCAGCTTCCCTGCTTGATCGCCAGCACCGCCTGATTGCGCAGCGTGCGCAGCAGCGACAGTTCCTTTT